>Ga0068858_100001444_pt1 | contig 24429 bp, 20 predicted proteins | sample KBSSwiS12_FD_66589 | JGI IMG/M metagenome (GOLD analysis project Ga0068858, IMG submission 66589) | Switchgrass rhizosphere microbial communities from Kellogg Biological Station, Michigan, USA - KBS Switchgrass S1-2 | ecosystem: Host-associated > Plants > Roots > Rhizosphere > Soil ... | reverse complement strand
TGAAGGATATCCCCTTCCTGCGCGGCTTCGATCGCTTCGGCGATTTGTTTCGCGATCAAGACTCTTGATACCAGGAACACCGCGGACACCGAGATCAGTTCTCTCGGCGAGCTCCTCGGCGCTCTCGGAAGTTAAACAAGTTCTCCGGGGACGGCGAACACGTCGAAGTGTTTCCACCGCGTGAGGTCACCGGGCGCGAGCTCTTCGCCCCGATACTCGTCGTCTCCACATTTGAAAAGTCGATATCCGAGCCGGCGCAGGTCGACATCGTACGCGTCGCGCTCCTTGTTCGACAGGTGCCTGTAAATCTCGGTCTTGATGTACGGACGCGTGGCCGAGAGGATGTCGATGAGCGACTGGACCACGGCACGATCGAATCCTTCGGTGTCGATCTTGACGTATCGGAGCCGCGCCAGCGACTCGGGGGCGTGCGCGCGCAGATAGGTCGCGACTTGACGACCCTCGACGCGAAGGCGGTGGAAGTGCCCGTGCGTCCACCGGCCGATCCCGTCGTGGAAGCCGCCGTTGCAGTACCCGGAATCCGAGTACTCGAATTCGAACTGACCGTCGGCCGGCATCGCCGCAAACATCAGCGGCGTGATGTGCACCTTGTCCGGGTTGAGCGTCGCGTTCACGGCGAGCACCTTGTAGACGTACGGGTTTGGTTCGAGCGCGAAGACCCGGCCGCTCGGCCCCACGGCCAGCGCAATCGGCAGCGTCGAGTCTCCGGTGTGGGCGCCGATATCGAGCGCGACATCGCCCTCGCGAAGAAACGACCGCAGCGCGTCGACGCTCTCTTGCGTCACCACCTTGGGGGTCTCGCCCGGGTGCAGCCACCGCGCCAACCTCACGTCTCCATCGGCCGAAAGCGTGAAGGTTTCCACTTCGTACGAGTACTCGCGGGGCGACGAAGGCACGCCAAGCGCACTCGGGAGGTCCCTGAGCTTCACGGGGTCATGTTAGCCGAGGAACTGCTTGCTCCGTCTTTAGCGGATGTCTACGAGCGCGACAAAAGCTGACCGGACGCTGCGGGAAACGGCTGGCCGCGCTCGTAGACACGACGCCCGCGCAGATAGGTGCGTTCGATCGCGCCCCGAAGGCGCCGCCCGTTGTAGGGCGTGATCGCGTGTCGATGCTGGAGCGACGCCGCGTCGACCATGAACTCGGCCTCGGGATCCCAGATCACGAGATCGGCGTCATAGCCGAGGGCAATCTCCCCCTTCCGCGTCAACCCCGCGAGGCGCGCGGGAGCGCGACACATCCACTCGGCCAGTTGCGGAAGAGAGGCGCCTCGCGCCGACGCTCCGGTCCAGACGGCCGGCAGCGCGACCTGCAGCGACGCGATGCCGCCCCACGCACGCAGAAAATCGCCGGAATCGAGATGCTTCATGGCCGGAAGGGATGGTGAGTGATCGGATGCGACCAGCTGGATCGAGCCGTTCATCAATCCGGTCCACAGGAGCTTCTGGTGATCGCGCTCACGAATGGGTGGCGCGCACTTGAACGCCGTCGCGCCCGCCGCGATCTCCTCGGCGGCGAACGTCAGGTAGTGGGGGCAGGTTTCGGACGTGATCGGCAAACCCGCCGCCCGGGCTGCGTCGAGCATCGGCAGCGCTTCCGATGACGCGAGGTGGACGATGTGCGTGCGCGTGCCGAACTCCCGGCACAACTCGATCAAGAGGGCGATGGCCTCGTTCTCCGACTGTGGGGGTCGGGTCCCGAGATAGGTCGCGTATTCGCGTGGATTGCCCCTGGCCAGCCGTCCCATCGCGGCCTCGATGGGACCAGGAAGCTCGGCGTGAGCGAGAAGCGGCGCGCCGATCGATGCGAGGATCGGCATCGCCTCGCGGAGGTCGCTTTCCCTCACGAATGGGAACTCGTCCACGCCTGACGGGACGAGAAAGCATTTGAAGCCGAGGACGCCGGCGGCGAAGAGCGGCTCGAGGTCGGCCGCATTGCCTGGGATCACGCCGCCCCAGAACCCGACGTCGACCGAGCACTTCCCCGCCGCCGCGCGCCGCTTGGCGTCGAGCGCCGCGACGGTCGTCGTCGCCGGCACGCTGTTCAGGGGCATGTCAACGATCGTGGTCACGCCGCCGGCCGCCGCCGCGCGGGTCGCGGTCTCGAAGCCTTCCCAGCCGGTGCGTCCGGGTTCGTTGACGTGGACGTGCGTATCGACCACGCCCGGCATCACGACGGCATCCGCCGCCTCGTCGATCGGACAGTCGACGGGCACCTCGTCGTATCCAGCCACTAAGACGATGACGCCGTGACGAATGTGGATGGCCGCGGGTCGCACCTCGTCGGCCACGACCACCCTCCGGCTGCGAATAACAAATTGTTGTTCGTCCATCCCGGTCCGGCTATTGCGCTTTTCGCCCTTTAGTGCGGGCAGCCGCACCAGCTGTCAGGCACCGAAGAAACGTCTCCAGCCCGTCAGCGCGAAGATCCGGGCGTCGCCTGTCGGCATCCGACGCTCGCGAAACCCGCCGAGCACGGCGCTGGCGTCGCTCCGAAGTTCGTCTGCATTCGGCCGGCGCCTCGGTGCGACAACGAACTTCGGAAACTCGACACTAGCTTACGCGACGGGCATGAAGTACATTTTTTGTCCGAGGAGACTTTCATGATTGCCCTGACTGTCAATGGGAAGCGGTACGACGTCGACGTCAGCGCCGACATGCCGCTGCTCTGGGTGATTCGCGACACCATCGGGCTGACCGGCACCAAGTTCGGCTGCGGCCTCTCGCAGTGCGGGGCGTGCACCGTCCATCTGGACGGGCAGCCGACGCGCTCGTGTGTGACCCCGATCTCGAGCGTCGGCGCGAAGAAGGTGACGACCATCGAAGGGCTGTCGCCGACGACGAGCCATGCGCTGCAGGTGGCGTGGATCGCCGAGCAGGTGCCGCAGTGCGGCTACTGCCAATCCGGTCAACTGATGTCGGCCGCCGCGCTTCTGGCAAAAACCCCGAAGCCGAGCGACGCCGACATCGACGCTGCCCTGTCCGGAAATATCTGCCGGTGCGGTACGTATCAGCGCATCCGACGGGCGGTTCACCGGGCAGCTCGAGCTTAGCGGGCTCACTTTAAATCAGCAGTCTGAAGGTTGAAACATGGCAACCACGACCACTCTTGATAGACGAACGTTCCTCAAGGTCAGCGCCGCCGTCGGCGGCGGTTTCGTCGTCGGCGGCTACGTCCCCGGGCTGATCGACGCGCCTGCGACAGTAGGCGCCGCCGGGCTGTTCGAGCCGAACGTCTGGGTGAAGATCGGCGCGGACGACACCGTCACGATGACGCTGACCATGCTCGAAATGGGGCAGGGCGTCATGACCTCGATGCCGATGCTCGTCGCCGAAGAGCTCGATATCGACTGGAACAGGATCAAGACGGAATGGGCGCCCGCCGACCCGAAGTACGGCAGCCCCAATTTCGGCGGAGTGCAACTGACCGCCGGCAGCAACAGCGTGCGCGGCATGTGGAAGGTGCTGCGCGAATCGGGCGCGACCGCGCGCGCGATGCTCATGACGGCGGCCGCCCAGACCTGGGGCGTCGCGGAGAACACCGTCTCGACCGAGAAGGGCGAAGTCGTACACAAGGCCAGCGGCCGGCGCCTCAAGTACGGCGCGCTCGTGGACAAAGCCGCTGCGCTGCCGGTGCCGAAGACCGTCGCGCTCAAGAGTCCGAAGGAGTTCAAGGTCCTCGGACAGTCGCTGCCGCGGCTCGACATCCCGGAAAAGGTGAACGGAAAAGCGGAGTTCGGTCTCGACGTGAAGCGCCCGGGAATGCTCATCGCCCGCGTGGTGCGGTGCCCGGTGTTCGGCGGCAAGGTGGCCAGCGTCAACGCCGACAAGGCGAAGGCGGTCGCCGGTGTGCGCAACGTCGTGGTGATCAGCACCGGTGTGGCCGTGGTCGCCGACAACTACTGGGCGGCCTCCAAGGGTGCACAAGCGCTCGAGGTCAAGTGGGATGAAGGTGCTCTTTCGACGTTGAACAGCGCCGACATCAGCAAACGGTACGCGGTGCTGGCCGAACAGCCAGGCAAGGTCGCTCGCAACGACGGCGACACCACGGCGGCGCTCAAAGGCGCCTCGAAATCGTTCGAACGCGTCTTCGAAGTGCCCTTCCTCGCGCATGCGACCATGGAGCCGATGAACTGCACGGCGGAGGTCCGGGCCGATCGCTGTGACGTGTGGGTGCCGACGCAGGGACAGACCGCGTCGCAGCAAGCCGCGATGGCCGCCAGCGGGCTGCCGGCGGACAAGGTCCACATCTTCACGACATTTCTCGGCGGCGGATTCGGGCGGCGCGGCGAGGCCGACTTCGTGACCGACGCGGTCGAAACGTCGAAGGCGGTGGGAAAACCAGTCAAGGTCGTGTGGACGCGTGAAGACGACATGCAGCACGACTTCTACCGGCCGGTGACATACGTCCGGATGTGGGCGGCGACCGACGCCGCCGGCAAACCGGTGGCGTACCAGATGCGCATGGTGCAGCAGTCGCTGATGAAACGCATCGGCGGACTGCCGCCGAATGGCGTGGACTTCATCTCGGTCGATGGCGCGGCCAATCTGCCGTACGACATCCCGAACATCAGGATCGAGTACACGGAAACCGACCCCGGCATTCCGTTCGGGTTCTGGCGCTCGGTCGGCGCTTCCGTCACCGGCTTCGTGGTCGAGGGGTTCATCGACGAACTGGCCGCTGCCGCCGGCGAGGATCCGTTCGAGTTCCGGCGCACCCGTCTGAGCAAGCACCCGCGTCACAAGGCGGTGCTGGAGCTGGTGGCCGAAAGATCCGGCTGGGGAAAACCGCTGCCGCAGGGACATGCGCGCGGCATCGCCCTCATGGAATGCTTCGGCAGCATCGTCGGTCAGGTCGCGGAAGTGTCGGTGACCGACGGCAACGTGAAGATTCACAAGATGTGGTGCGCCGTCGATACCGGCTGGGTGATCAATCCGGACACGATCAAGGCGCAAATGGAAGGCGGCACGCTCTACGGGTTGAGCGCGGCGCTGAACGGCGAGATCACGATCCAGAACGGCCGTGTCGTGCAGCGTCATTTCAACGACTACAAGGTGTTGCGGATGAACGACGCGCCGGAGGTCGAGACGCACATCGTACCCAGCACCGAACAGCCGGGCGGAATCGGCGAACCGAGCACGGCGCTCGCCGCCGGCGCGCTCGTCAACGCGATCGCCGCTGCCACCGGCAAGCGGATCTACAGGCTGCCGATCCGAGCCGAACAGCTGCGCGGAACCGCTACGGCCAGAGCGTAGACGAACACGAGCGACGTCAACCGCAAGCGTCCACCCGGCGCGAAGGGCGGCGCCGCGGTGGGATTTGAATCACATGCGACGCGCGCCTGCCCGACAACAGGCGACATTCGGCCCGCGTCAGGAAATACCACGTTCAACGCCGAGACCGCGCAGACTGCAGAGAGAAACCCGGTGGAATTCTCGGCGATCTCTGCGTGCTCTGCCGTAAAGGCGCCGTACTTTTTCGAACACTCCAGTCACGGGCACCGGACGAGATGACGCCCAGTACTCGCTATCGCCGTATCGTCCTTTTCTTTTCGACCGTCGCTTTCCGGCTGATTGCATGGGAGTGGGTGCTGCCGCGCCTGGGGTGCGGCGCCCTCGTGGAGCGCACCCGCTCTGCACGCCTGCATCGAATCGCCGCGCGCTTCCGGGGACTCGCCATCGAGATGGGCGGTGTCCTCATCAAAGTCGGCCAGTTCCTCTCCTCGCGCGTCGACGTTCTGCCGGAGGAAATCACGTCGGAGCTCGCGGGGCTGCAGGACGAGGTCCCGGCCGAGCCGTTCGCCATTGTCCGCGACGTCATGGAGCGGGAACTGGGAGGCCACCTGTTCCAGCAGCTCACGAACATCGACGAACGGCCGCTGGCCGCGGCCTCTCTGGGCCAGGTCCATCGGGCGATGCTCGTAACGACCGCGGCGGACGGCGCCCTTGTGGATCCGGAGGGCGCTGCTCTTCGCGTGACGCCTGCAGGAACTGCGGCTGAGCGACCGCTCCGCGTGGTCGTCAAGATCCAGCGGCCGAACATCGAGGTGCTGATCGCGACCGACCTGGCGGCATTGCGCACGGTCGGCAGGTGGCTGCAGCGGTGGCCGCCGATCCGGCGTCGAGCGGATATCCCGACTCTTCTCGCGGAGTTCACGCGGATTCTGTACGAGGAGCTGGACTACCTTGCCGAGGGTCGAAACGCCGAAACGTTCGCCGCCAATCTCGCGCACGATCGCGGTGTCCAGGTGCCGCGCGTCGTCTGGAGCCATACGACCAAGCATGTGCTGACACTCGAAGACGTCTTCGGCATCAAGATCACCGATTACCACGCCATGACCGAGGCGGGCATCGATCGAGCGCAGGTCGCGCGGCGGCTGTTCCGAGCCTATCTGCAGCAGATCTTTCGCGACGGGTTCTTCCACGCCGATCCGCACCCCGGGAATCTGTTCGTCCTGCCGGCGCGGGATGGCGACGACTGGCGGCTCGTGTTCGTCGACTTCGGGATGGCAGGCCGGTTGTCACCTGCCGCGCGCACCGGCCTGCGTGAGTCTGCGATTGCCATCGGCACGCGCGACACCGCGCGCCTCGTTCGAGCGCAGCAGCAGCTCGGGCTGCTGCTGCCGTCCGCCAACCTGCCGTTGCTGGAACGCGCCGAGGCGCGACTCTTCGAGCGGCTCTGGGGACGAACGATGGCCGACCTGCAGCAGATCAGCCGCCAGGAAATTCTGGCGCTGCTCCATGACTTCCGGGAGCTGCTCTACACCATGCCGTTCCATGTTCCGGAAGACATGATCCTGCTCGGCCGGACGGTGGGCATCCTGTCCGGCATGTGCACCGGTTTGAACCCGCAGTTCAATGTCTGGAACGAGTTGACGCCGTTCGCCAGGACGCTCCTCGAGGAAGACTCGACGTTCGACTGGAGGGTTCTGCTCGACGAAGCGTGGGACATTGCGGGAGCGGTCCTGGCCGTTCCGAAGCAGGCGGAAGCGGTGCTCGGCAAACTGAATCGGAGCGAGCTGGCACTGCAGGTGCCACGCGTGGAGGAGCAGCTCGGACGACTGGAGCTGACGGTGCGGCGGATGGCGGGAGCCGTAATCTTTGCCGCCGCATTGCTCGGCGCCGTACAGCTCTACGTCGCCGGGCAGACGCCCGCGAGCGCATGGCTCGCGGGTGGCGCACTCGTGGCGCTTATCTGGAGCCTGACTCGGCGGCCTTAGTCGTCGCTTCGCTCTTCTCAACCCGCTCGATCGCGTTGTCAATCAGGCTGCGAATGGCCAGGAGCATTTCCCTGCGCGCCGCGCGGCGATGGGTAGTGAACTCTGCCGGGAGCGACGGCAGCAGGGCGCTCACGCTCTTTCGAATCTCCTCGCGCGCGTTCCAGGCATGCTCGAGCGCCTCGTCGGGCACGATGCGGGGAAACGGTCGGCGGCTTCGCGTGCTCTCCTCAGTCATGGGTCGCTCCTCTCTTGTTCAGTATACGGCCAACTCGGAGCAGCCTCTCATGCACCTGTTCGACATGCACCTTTCTTCGCACGCACGGAGACACGAAGAAGAATGGCACCAATTCCCGGGGCCACGCGTCGAATTCAGGTGAATCGCACCGGCAGAACGGCTTGCCCCCGGACAGGGTGGCGGCAATAATGCCCCGCGAGCGGCGGGTGGTTCCCGAACAACGAAACCGGAGGCATGCGGCGTGAAGGTTGCGATTCTGGATGACTACTTCGACACTCTTCGTACGCTCCCGTGCTTTCGCAAGCTGGACGGCCACGAGGTCACGGTCTGGAACGATCACACGCAGAACATCGATACGCTGGCAGAACGCCTCAAAGACACGGAGGCGCTCGTGTTGATTCGCGAGCGTACGCACATCCGCGAGCCTTTGTTGGAACGCCTCGACGCCCTGCGGCTCATCAGCCAGCGCAGTGTCTATCCTCATATCGATATCGACGCGTGTACCCGTCGTGGCGTCATCGTCTCGTCTGATCAGCACACCGGCAGCCCGTCGTATGCTGCCGCGGAACTGACGTGGGGGCTGATCATCGCGGCAATGCGGCAGATTCCCCAACAGATGTACGCGCTTCGCACCGGAACCTGGCAGATCGGAGTCGGCAACAGCTTGCGCGGCAACACGTTGGGTATCTACGGATACGGAAGGATTGGCGCAACGGTCGCGGGCTATGGCAAGGCCTTCGGGATGAATGTTCTGGTGTGGGCCCGCAAAGCATCGCTGGAACGCGCACGGAGCGATGGCTACGAGGCAGCGGAGAGCAAGCGCGCGTTCCTCGAGTCGTGCGACGTGATCTCGCTGCACATGCGACTGGTCAAGGAAACGCGCGGCATCATCACAAGAGATGATCTGTCGTGCATGAAACCCACCGCACTGCTGGTCAATACAAGCCGGGCGCCGCTCATCGAGCGGGGCGCCCTTGTCGATGCGTTGCGCGCTGGACGACCGGGCATGGCTGCGATCGACGTCTACGAAGAGGAGCCACTGATCGACCCCAATGACGACCTGCTGAAGATGGACAACGTGGTGTGCACGCCGCACATCGGATACGTGACGCGGGAAGAGTACGAAATCCAGTTCTCCGACATCTTCGACCAGGTCATCGGCTACGCGGCGGGCAGCCCCATCAATGTGGTGAATCCGAAAGTCTTCGACGTGTTGAAGGACCGGGGGGCTTCTTGACGTGTGCTTCGTGCCTTCGTGGCCACGTCCGTTCACAAGCTACGCGATCTTCTGGCAGACCTTCAGGCAGCCGTCCCACTCGAACGTGCCTGTCAGCCCGGTGAAGAGCGGGGAGAGCGTCTCGCGCAGCCGGCGCTCCACGCCGAGCGCCGTGTCCCGGCCTTCGCGCACGGCGTGAATCACGTTGCTTTGCGTCATCAGATAGCGGACCAACCGATCGAGGTCGAACACTTCCACGTGCACGAAGGACTCTGACAGAACTTCGCGGAAGCCGGTGGCCGCCAGCTCCCCGGCCGACAGCGGCGCTTTGTCCCGGGCCGGGTGCGGAAAGCGCCGGCGGTACTCCGCGGTCCATCCGGCCAGCAAATCGCTCTCTTTCATCCGCGCCGCGAAGTTCAGGTCGTAAACGACGAGCCACGATTCCGATCGAAGGAGCCGGCGCGCCTCGTGGAGAAACGTCACGCGATCGAGCCAATGGATCGCAAGGCTGACCGACACCAGGTCGAACGTTCCGTCCTTGAACGGGATCTGCTCGGCCGATCCCTGTACGTAGGAGATCGTGTCCCGCGAGCGCCGCTGCCTCAGCATCGCGCGCGAGGCGTCGAGGCCAACGACCCGGCCGACGATCGGCTGAAGCGCGACCGTCGACTGCCCGGTGCCACACGCGACGTCGAGGGCGACGCCACGGTGGCTCTTCGGAAGGATCTCCGCGAGACGCGTCGCGATCCGTGAGTGGAAAAATGGACGCGCGCGATCGTACGTCTCGACGCCGGCTTCGTCCGCGAACGGATTGCTCACGCGTTGATTGGAACGGGCGGTTCGCGAACTACATCACCTGTTGAACGAATCGGCCGCCCAATTCGCGGCGTTGTCGCGAATGTAGACACGGACACGAATGGGTATTGGGACGCCAACCAGCGCCAACTGTCAGCAACTACAATTCCGAGGTCGTTGAGGTGCATCTTGCCGTCGAGAACGTCGCCGAGCAGACAGATCCGATCGCGCGTCCCCGCGGTAATGAAATACGCGCCCGAGGTCGTGTAATCCCATCCTCGCAACCGGATCGAACGCCGATGATGGAGGCGACGATCGTCGGTCACACGTTGATCGCTATCGCCTCTTGGCACCGCTGGTCGCGCGCCCCAGCAATTCGCGCATCACGGAATCGTTCGGGCTGAGCGCGATGCCCTCGCGCGCCTGCGCCGCCGCACCCTCGAAGTCCCCGCGGTCGAGCAACGCCATCCCGAGAAGGCGGCGCGCGTTCGGGTTGCGCGGAGCGACGGTGACGGCGCGGCGGAAATGGGCGATCGCTTCATCCAGTTTCCCGCCGGCGATCATGGCGATCCCCAGATTCGTCAGCGCATGCTCATCGTCGGGCCACCTCTTGAGATACTCGGAGTACTGGGCTCCCGCATCGGCATACCGTTCCTGGCCGAAGAGCGCGTCCGCGAGAAACATCCGCGCTTCCCTGTTTCCCGGCGCCACCGCCAGGACGAGCCGCGCCTGCTCGGCCGCGCGTTCCCAGCCGCCCTGCATCGATGCCGCCCGGGCCAGAACGAGGCGTGCGGTTATCACCTCCCCGAGCGGCGGTTCCAGCCAATGAGGCACCAGGCGGTACGGCAGCCTCGACGTCGCCACGAACGCATAGAGTTGCTCCATCGCGTCGTTCAGCTTGCCGGCGTTGAAAAGCTCGATACCGAGGAGATAGCGAGCCCGGGAATCGCCTCCGGCGACCGCCTCGCGCAGATGCTTCGTCGCTTCGTCGTGGAAGCCCGCCTGCGCCAATTGCTCGGCGAGGTAATGGTGAGTGACCGCGCGAGGTCGCCGCTCGACCACGGTCCGCGCCAGTGCCAACGCTGAGGCGTACTCCCGGTTTCTGGCCACGGTGCCAAGCGCCAGCAATCCTGTGGTGAGCGCGAGCACGACGACTGCGGCAATCTCGCCACCACGAGGAAGACTGAGCCCACTGGAGCCCGAATCGGTCACCTGCGATGGTCCGCCTCTGAGCCACTGCCAGGCCAGGAACGCTCCGGCAACCACGAGCACGATCAACCCCAGCAGCGGAAGATACATCCGTCGCTCGGCACCGACCTCGGTCGCAATCGGCACGATGCTCGATGTCGGCGCCAGCGTGATGAAGAACCAGGCACCAAGAAATCCAAACGCCGGGACGCGCACCAGCGCGGCGACCGTCGCGGCCAGCAGCAGCACGATCAGCAGCGCGTACGGCAGGACTTCCCGGAGCGTCAGGGCCACGGGCCATCCGTAGAACACGACGAGCGATCGAGGCCAGACGCTCAAGCGCAGATAGTGAGCGATCATCTGCGTCTGGTTCAGGAGGTAGGTCCACGGCGAAACACCCGTCGAGAAACCGCCGACGGCAGATCGAGGACCAGAGGACATCAGCGCCGCGAGCACGAGCCACGTCGCGGCCAGACCGGCGTACAGACCGCGTCGCGACCGGAGGGCGCTCCTGAACGATTCGAAGACGAACACCCGGTCGTACAGCGCGACGATGATGGGTGCAGTGACCATCGATTCCTTGCACGCCATGCCGAGGCCGCACGCCACGATGGCCAATCCCTGCCAGCTACGGCCCGCCTGGCGGCTGCCGCGGTGGCGCGGCGAGCGATCTGAAGCGGACGACTCGTCGCCGACGGCGCGGATGCTCGCGTAGATCGTCAGCAGATAGAACAGCGCCATCAGCGATTCGGTCCGTTCCGTCAGGTAGTCGACGACTTCGCTGTTCAGCGGATGAACGACCCACAGGAGCGCTGCCGCGCAGGCCAGATTGGCGGCGCTGCCGCCGAATCGAACGCGCAACCGCGGGAGCTCGAGCGTCCGGCGGACGATGCCGAACGCCAGCAGCGCGCAAATCAGGTGGATCGCGATGTTGCCGGCGTGATAGCCGCGAACGTCGAGGCCGCCGACCGCATAGTTGAGGGCGAAGGACAAATTGACGATCGGGCGCCCGGCAATCGCAGTGTCGGCCTCCGGAACAAGCACGCTCGACGGCTGCCACCACTCACGAATCTGGCGGTTGTCGACGATCGTCGACTGGTCGTCGAGAATAAACGCGCCGGACAGGCTGTTCGCGTAGGCGAGAAGTCCGGCGATGACGATGAGCGCGGCGCGCCACCGCAGGCCACGCGGCGCGGGAGTTGGCGCGGGCGGATGTTTAAGCGTGCTGCGCTTGGGTTTCGTGATGGTTCCTCGCGGCACAGGTCCGGCTAAAGAACGGTGGAGAAGCCACAACGTTCACCGCCGAGGCCGCCGAGACCGCAGAGAGAAAACCGAAGGAATTCTCGGGGATCTCAGCGTGCTCTGCGTGCTCGTGCTCTGCGGTAAGACGTCCTGCTTCTTCACGCACTAACGCGGCGTACTCGTCTGGTCGTGCACGACCCGGCCGTCGACGACGGTGAGCGCCGATTTCAGCCGCTTGATCGCCTCGTCGGGCACCTTCTTCGGATCGAAATAGTCGTCGCTGAGGACGACGAGGTCGGCGAGCTTGCCGGGTTCGATCGTGCCGAGCTTGTCCTCTTCGCGGAAGAACCAACCGTTCTCCGCCGTATAGAGACGGAGTGCCTCCATGCGCGTCAGTTGCTGTCCCTCGTTGATCAGCGCGCCCGCTGCGTTCCTGCCGGTAACCATGTAATAGATGATCAACCAGGGATCGAGCGTCGAGATCTGTGCCGAATCAGAACCAGCGCCCACGTGAATGCCGCTGTCGACAATCGTGCGCAGCGGCGGCCCTGCGCCCGGCGCGCCGGCGAGATACGCGAACGGATGGACCGCAATGCCGGCCCCCAGCGACTTGAACCGGTTGAGCGTCGGCAGATCGATCCGTGGGGCATGCGCGATCGACCAGCGCAGCGGTGCGATCGGTGTCGTCTTGTTGACGGCTTCGAACGTCTCGATCGTCAGCTTGTCCTCCGCCGGCGAGAGGCTGTGCTGCTGGAACGGCCATCCCTGCTTCGCGACCAGCTGCAACGCGGCCGTGTAGTTGGTCGGCGGCTGATTGCCGAACAGCGGCCAGGTGCTCGCGAACTCACCGACGCCGGACACGCGCATCATGTCGTCGCCGAAGCCGTTCATGTTGTTCAGGAGCCGCTGCTTCAGCATCGGCACGTCGGGCTTCGTATCCATCGACAGAAAGAACACGCGCAGGCGTACCGACATCTTCCCGTCCCGATGCAGCGCCGCGAACGCGTCGTACATCCGGAAGGGATCCGCGCTCGCCAGGGTATCGGCGGCGAACGACTCCTGAATGTCCGGCAGACCTGGAATCACGAACGCACCCATGTCCACGTTCGTCGTCACGCCGAGGCTGGCCGAATACGCCATCGCATCGAGCGTGCCGCGCCTTTCGTCGGCGGGTGTCTGCATCGCCCGGAGCGCATCGAGCGCAGCAACCGACGGCGCATTGGCCGCAATCGCGCCCGTCTCGCTGACCGCGATGTTCTTCCCGGCAAAGAACGCCTTACCTCGGGTGTTGGTGGCCGCCGGGCCGGTGAAGGCCTGGTAGACGATGACGGGGTGGTCGGCCGTGGCAGCGTCGAGCTCGGCGAGCGTCGGGAGGCGTTTCTCCGAGAACTGCGCCGGATTCCACCCACCCATCGCCGTAATGAATTGACCCGCGGGCACGCTCTTCGCGCGCGCCCTGATGGCTGCCTGCACGTCGGCGATCGACGCGGCCGTTTCGAGCCGGGTGTCGTGCCCCGGCCGCATTCCGAGCAGCACGATGTGATTGTGGTTGTCGATGAGGCCGGGGACGGCCGTCCGGCCGCGCAAGTCGATGGTTCTGGTGCACGGGCTCAACCGGCCCGTCGTACCTTTGCCGACCGCCTGAAACCGGCCGTCCTGAATCGTCACTTCGGACACGATCGTGCTTTGCTTGTCCATCGTGGCGATCTTGCCGTTCACCAGCCTGAGGTCGCGCGCACCCGCGCAGCGATCCTGGGCGCGGCCGGCCGCCGGCAGCGCCGCGAGCATCAACGCGGCGCACGCGACAGGAAAGCGCAGCTTCTTTGGATAGATCATATTCGGCACTCTCACTTTAACCACCGAGCACACCGAGGAAACAGGACCCGATCTTTTCGTACGCGATGATGAATCTCTCGGTGATCCCGGTGCCCTCGGTGGTTTACCCTCAGCTCGTGTCTCCCTATCGCAGCGCCTTCAGCTCCGGCTTCGCGCCCGCCGGCAATGGATACCGATCGACGTTCAACAGCGCCGACACGAGCTGGTAGTACCCCGTCGCGCCGACGAGATCGACGACCCCGCGCTCGCCGAACGCCTTGACCGCCGACTGGAACGTCTGATCGGTCACGTGCTTCGTGTTGAGGAGCTCGGTGCAGAAGTTGTACACGGTTTCCTCGTCCGGCTGCATCGCCGCCGGCTTCTTCCCTTCAGCAATCGCGTCGACGATCGCCGGGCTCAGGCCGGCCTCCAGGGCCAACGTCTTGTGTGCGTACCACTCGTACTGTGCCGTCCAGACGCGCGCCGTCATGATGATCGCCATCTCGTTCAGCCTGTGCGGCAACGACGTGCGGAAGCGGATGTATGCACCCAATTGCTGCACCACGTCGCCCATCTCCGGGCTGCGCAGCAGCGCGTTGAACGGACCGCTCATCGATTTCCGCTCGCCGCTGAGGATGTGATCGGTCAGCTGTTTCTGCTCCGGGGTCATCTGCTCGTAGGTCAGCGGCTTGAAGCGATCGCCGACGAGATTCAGCGCGGGTCGGTTTTGAGCCATCACGGTCACCATCACGCCAATCACACACCCAACGACGCTTGCGCACACGATTTTGACACGCATCGTTCTTGCCTTTCCCTACCGGCGCTTGAAAAGCGCGAGGTCGATCGCGTTCGCCATCGCCTGATACCCGGCATCGTTCATATGCAGGTTGTCGCCGGGGTTGAACTGCTGCTGGATCTTCGACGGTGCGTTCGGATCGCGCACCGCCGCGTCGAAATCGACGACGCCGTCGTACGCCTTGCCCGTCCGAATCCACGTGTTGAAGGCCTGACGCTTGGCCTCGCCCTCGGCGGTGAAGTAGGCGGCTCCGTCGAAGGGCGTCAGCGTCGCCCCATAAATTTTCAGGCCGCGCGCGTGCGCGCGCTCGATCAACTGCTGCTGCGCGGCGATCAGGTCGGCGGCGCTTGGACACGGATTGTCGCGTGCGATGCCGATGTCGTTGATGCTCTCGAGCACGATCACGTGCGTCGCCCCCGCCTGCGCGATCACGTCGCGATCGAAGCGCGCCAGGGCGCTGACCCCGGCGCCGTCGCCGAGGACCCGGTTGCCCGCGATGCCCTGATTCAGCACGCCCATGTTGATCTTCTGGGCTTGCAGGCGTCTGGCAAACTGATCGGGCCAGCGGTTGTTCGTGTTTGGCGTCGAACGCGTGCCGTCGGTGATCGAATCACCGAACGCCACCACCGCACCCACCTGCTCGGGCGCCGCGATCTCCACACGCGACAGGAAAAACCATGCCGCCGTCGTGGTCATCACCGGCAGATCCGCAACGCCGGCGTGATTGCCTGTCGGCGACACGTACCCCGTCTGCAGCGCCCCGTTGTGCGTCGTCAGCGGCGACGTCGACGCGGCCGTATCACCCGGCAGATAGAGGTCGATCGCGAGATCGGCGAACGCCGGCACCGCGAGGCTGACAGGATCGCTCACGACCACCGCGCCGGCGGGGATGTTCACTGATGGACTGCCGGCAAACGTCATCGCGCGATCGGATTGCGGGGCGATCGCCGATTCCTTGTCGCGAAGAGCCAGGTGCGCCGCGCCCACGGCCAGCGGCGACGTGCCAAACGCGTTGCTCAGCACGACGCGTACGCGGTCGCCGCCGATGCTCGTGTGCACGATTTGCCGCAGAGTCTGGTTCGTGAAATTGATCGGCGCCGGCGCGGGACCCCGGCCCCCGCCACCCTGACCACGCCCCCCGCCGCCAGGCCCCGCGCCTGCTTGTGCGGGCCCGGGACCGCCGGCGACGGGCGGAACGGGGGCGGACGCTGCGGTCGGTGCCGTCGTTACCGACGATCCTTGCGCGGGCGGCGCCTGTCCGAAACATTGCGGCGTCGGCTGCCCTGGACCAAACCCCGGCAGCCCGGCGGCGGGCGGACCTTGCGGCCGCGCCACCACGGCCGTGGCCCACGTGGCGACCCAGTGATCGCCGCGGGCCGCTTGGGCCCGGGTGGCCGGCTGGGCGGCAACGAGGACGAGGGTCAACGCCAACGACGACACGCTCACCCGAAACAATCGCTTGACTGGCATATGCACTCCTTCGCGGGACGCGATCTTAGCGCGAAAAAGGAACCACCGAGATCACCGAAATCACCGGGAGGAACAGGTGTTGGGCTCGGCTTTACAGAGACGCGACCGGGGCGTAACATTCGCTCCGAACGGGAGGTAGGCATGAGAGCCGGACTTCGTTTGTGGTTGGCAGGGATCGCCTTCGTGGTTTCGACGGCGCCGCTCGTCGCGCATCACTCGTTTGCAGCGGAGTACGACGCGAACAAGCCGGTCACGCTCAAGGGCACGGTTACGCGGGTCGAATGGACCAATCCGCATGCGCGCTTTTATGTCGACGTGAAGGACGACTCGGGAACCGTGACGAACTGGAACCTCGAGCTCGCAAGCCCGAACGTTCTGACGCGTCAGGGCTGGACACGCAACTCGCTCAAGTTCGGCGATGTCATCACCGTCGAGGGATCGATGGCGAAGGACGGCGCGAAGATGGCCAACGCGAAAACCGTCGTGCTGGCCGATGGGAAAAAGGTGTTCGCAGGCTCGGCGGGAAGCGACGCGCCGCAGTGACAACTCGTGGCTGAAAGCCAACCACCGGGGTCACCGAGGTCACCCAGTGAAACTTTCAGGGGACGCGCTGCGACCCACCAATGGCATCAATAAGCGCACCCGTTGAATCGTCAGAGATTCCCGGCGTGCCCGGTGTTCCCGGTGGTTAACCATAGCGACATCAGGAGCTTGACTGTGCGAAAGCGACTCGTTGGTGTTTCCGTCGCCGCGGTCGCGGCGAGCGTTATGACCATCGCCGCGCAGCAGCCCGCCGCGCCTACCTCTCCTGCAGGCAGCGGCGGCCTGACCACCGGCCGGGGCCGCGGACCCGCTGCACCCCAAGGCCCGACGCCCCACCTGCCCGACGGCACAGTCGATCTCTCGGGCGTGTGGCAGGGCGGCGGTCCGGTCGGCGATCTCGCGCAGGGCCTCGCCAAGGGCGAAACGATTCCGCTGACCCCGGCCGCGAAAAAACTGATGGAGTCCAGGCAGTCGGGTGACGATCCGGAAGCGAACTGCCTGCCGACCGGCGTGCCTCGATTCGCGCCGTACCCGTGGCGCATCGTCCAGTCTTCGACGCACAAGAAGGCGACCCACATCTGGTTCCTGTTCGAGGGCAACATCCACAGCTACCGCCAGATCTTCATGGACGGGCGCAAGCATCCGGCCGATCCCGATCCGACCTGGTACGGCCATTCGATCGGGTGGTACGAGGGCGACACCCTGGTCATCGACACGGTCGGATTCAACGACAAGTTCTGGTTCGATTTCCGCGGCCACCCGCACACCGAGAAGCTGCACACCGTGGAGCGCTGGACGCGCAAAGACATGGGCACGCTGGTGAGCGAAATCACGATCGACGACCCGGGCGCCTACACCAGGCCGTTCACCGTCAGCTTCACGGCCAGGCTCAGGCCAGACGAAGAGCTGATGGAATACATCTGCCAGGAAAACGAGCAGGACGCGAAGCACACCAAGGGGCCCGCCGGGGTGCCGTAAAGAAAAGTTCAAAGGTCAAAGGTCAAAGGTCAAAGGTCAAAGGTCAAAGGCAAAAGGCAAGTTTCAAACTTCGGAACTTTGCTTTGCCTTTGAACTTTTGCCTTTGAACTTTCTTTAAAGTCTCACCACAAAGCGCCCGCGCGCTGCCCCATTCTTCAAGGTTTCGAACGCCTCCGGAAGGTCCGGCAGCCCGATCTCTTTGACGGACGTCTTGAGGTTCGCCGGCTTCATGTCCGTGGCGAGCCGAGCCCATGCGGCGAGGCGCTCGTCCATTGGACACATCACCGAGTCGATGCCGAGCAGCCTGACGCTGCGTAAGATGAACGGAATCACCGTCAACTTCAGGTCGATGCCGCCGGTGAGACCGGACGCGGCAATCGCACCGCGGTACGCCATCGAGCGCGTGAGCCATGCGAGCATATCGCCGCCGACACAATCGACGGCGGCGGTCCACATCGCCTTTTCGAGCGGCCGGGCACTCGGCTGCGCGATCGATCGCGAGAGGACTTCGGACGCTCCGAGCGAGCGCAGGTATTCGTGCTGGCTGTCCTTCCCGGTGACCGCAGTCACTGAATACCCGAGCGCCGCGAGACATTGCACCGCGACGCTGCCGACTCCGCCGGTCGCGCCCGTGACGATCACGGGACCCTGACCTGGCTTGAGACCGTTTCGCTCGAGCGCGACGATTGAAAGCGCAGCCGTGAAGCCCGCCGTCCCGATGGCCATCGCGTCGAGGGCACCGAGCCCTGGAGGAATGGGCACCACCCAGTCGGCCGGCACCCGCACGTACTGCGAGTAGCCGCCGTCGTGCGCGACGCCAAGGTCGTAGCCGGTGACGACCACCTGATCGCCGGCACGGAAGCGTGTGTCGCTGCTCGACTCCACCGTGCCGGACACGTCGATCCCGGCGATCAGCGGAAACGTCCGGATGATCTTTCCGCCGCCGGTGGCGGCGAGCGCATCTTTGTAGTTCACGCTCGAGTAAGCAGCCTTGATGACGACGTCGCCCGCGCTCAATTCGTCGAGGGTGGCGTCGACGACGCGGCCCCGCACGGTGCCGGCGTCATCGAACACACGGTAGGCTTGAAACGCGCTCATGAACGCCCCTCGCTATTGTCAACCGCCGAGCACGCCGAGACTCTTTGCGGGCTGGTCGACTGGTGTCATGCCCCATTTGCAATTTGGCCACGAAGACACGAAGGGCAGTTCGCGAACCACCCTGCATCACTAATTCACAATTCCTGATTTCGCAACGGCCCTAAGTTGTCCCTGTGGACGACGAGATCTCCGCTTTCATCTGCTGCCACGCGTGGCGGGCCTCGTCGACCGATCCTTCGTCTTCGATCGTCGTGATGTCGCCGGGGTCGCGATCGAGCGTCACCGCCTTCAAGACGCGCCGCATGATCTTGCCGCTTCTGGTCTTCGGCAGCATCGTCACGAAATTCAGCTCGCCGATGACCGCCACCGGCCCCATCTCGCGGCGGACGGTTTTGAGCAGCTCCTGCCGCAGATCGTCGGACGGCGCGTGCCCGTGCTTGAGCAGGACGAACGCTGAAATCACCTCGCCGCGAGTCTCGTCCGGGCGCCCGATCACCCCGCACTCCGCGACGGAAGCATGCGTCAAGAACGCACTCTCCACCTCGATCGTGCCGATACGGTGGCCCGCAATCTTGATGATCTCGTCAGATCGGCCGGCAAACCACACGTACCCGTCCTCGTCGATGTGCGCGGAGTCGCCGGTGTAGTACACCTTCGGAATCTTCTGCCAGTAATCACGTCCGTACCGTTCGGGCTCGCCCCACAGCGCCGCCGTCAGCCCGGGGAACGGCCGCTTCAACACCATGATGCCCTTTTCACCCGGTGCGCAGGGCTCGCCCTCGGAGGTCACCACCGCGGCATCGATCCCCGGCAGCGGAATGGCCGCCGAGCCTGGCTTGATGGGGAGCATCGCAATCCCGTACGGATTGCCGAACACGGGGCCGCCGGTTTCGGTCTGCCACATGTGATCGATGACGGGCACTCGGCCGTCGAGGATCGTGTTCTGCAGCCAGTCGAGCGCCGCGGGGTTGAGCACTTCGCCGGCGCAGACGACGCGTTCGAGCCGCGAATGGTCGACGGCCTTGAGCGGCTCGTCCCCGTACTTCATCAACGACCGGATCGCCGTCGGCGAGGTGAAGATGCCGGTCACACCGAACTCCTCGACGACGACTTTCCAGTTCGAGTCGGCTTGAGGATGATCGAGCGCGCCCTCGAACACGACCGTCGTGCATCCCGTAATCAGCGGCGCGTACACCATGTAGCTGTGGCCGACAATCCAGCCGATGTCCGATGTCGCCCACCACACATCGTCGGGCTTCAGTCCGAAGCACCACCGGCCCATGCTCATGATGTGCACCTGGTACCCACCATGCGTATGGATCGCCAGCTTCGGTTTCGCGGTGGTGCCTGAGGTCGCCAGGATGTAGGCCGGCTCGTTGGCTTCCATCGGCACGGCAGCGCCGTCGTGCCCATGCGAACGACTGACGAAATCGTCCCACGTGATGTCGCGGTCCCGGCGCATCGGCGCAGGCACGTCGGTGCGCTGAAGCACGACGACGTGCTCGACGGTCCGGCTGCCGCCTCCGCGCTCCGTACGGCGAGCCTCGCCGGAGTGAAGCGAAGACGGAACGCCGGACTCCACAGTCGAGGACGACCCCACGTCTGAATTCAGCGCCTCGTCGACGATTTCCTTGAGCTGGACGTTCTTGCCCTTGCGGTAGGTCACGTCGGCGGTAAAGACGAGGCGCGAGCCGCTGGCCTCCACGCGATCGGCCAGCGCCTTCGCACCGAATCCGGCGAAGACGACTGAATGAATCGCACCGATCCGCACTGTCGCCAGCATCAAGGCGATCGACTCTGGACACGGCGGCATGTAGATCGTCAGGCGATCGCCTTTGCCGATCCCGAGGCCCCGCAGCGCGGCCGCCAGGCGTGTCACGTCATGAAGGAGTTGCGCGTAAGTGAAGACCGCGCGATCGCCGCGCTCGTTGACGTAGACGAGCGCCGCATGGCCGCCGCGGCCCGACGCCACGTGGCGGTCCAATGCGTTGTACGACAAGTTCGTCTCGGCGCCGATGAACCAGCGGAAGGTCGGGAAGTTCCACTCGAAGACCCGATCCCAGCGGCGGAACCAGTGCAGCTGCCCGGCAGCGCGCTCCCAGAAGCCTTCCGGGTCCCGCAGACCGTCCTGAATCCACCGCTGGATGACCGGAGTGACAAGCTTCACGGTTGCGTATCGTAGCGGATCGTCAGCGCGCCGAGAATCCCGGATTCGGACCTATGGCTACTGCGGACGCTTGAACAATCCGCCATAGACCGCTTTCCCGAGGATGTGTCCCTGCATCGCCTTCACGACGTTCGAGCGTGTCTCGAATGCGTCGGCGGTCGGCTGGACATCGAGCTTGATGTCCAGGGCAAACAGCTCGAACACGTAGTGATGCTGCGGACCGGTCGCCGGTGCGCCAGGCCCGCGATACATGGTGCCGGTGGCGCTGATTTGATAGCTGCCGTCCGCCAATTGCGGTCCCTTGGGAACGCCCTCGGGCAGGCCGGTGGCCGTCGCCGGAATGTTCCAGACGACCCAGTGCGCCTGATCATCCGTCGTCCGGTTGCGCGCCAGATCCATGTCGTGCATGTTGAGCACGAAGCTTTGAGTGCCCGCCGGCGTATTGGTCCATGTGATCGCGGGTGAGGTCCCTTCGCCGGGTGCGACACCTTCGGCCGCCTGACTGAATCTCACCGGAATCTGTCCGCCATCGGGGAAACCCCGTATCGTCATCGTCATCGGAGGAGCACCCGCCGCAGGCGCGGCACCGCGTTGTCCGCCGCGCTCCTGAGCCGCCATGGGCATCGCGATGAGCAGGACGATCGTCGAAACGACGAACCATTGTCTTATCCGCATGCTCTTTCTCCTGAACGTTGAATGTCGCGAGATCAACGTCTTTGTGACCGGCCGAGGTGAAGGTTCATGAGATTCGTTTTCAGGAATGTCCGTCCGCCAAGACCCGCGGCGCCGGATCATTGACGCCGTCGGGTCCCGTCCGGTTCAGCCGGCCGCATGATTGCCGGGCGAGCTGCGCAACGGCACAGCCGGCCTTCAGCTCATTTCACTGAATCGCGCCAGGCGACCGCCTTCTGGAAAATAGGCGTCGACTTTTCCGTGGACACGATCGGTTTCACCGTGAACTCGAAGAAGGTCGACCAGGTGGCGAACACTTCGAGCATTGACTCGGCGGAACTGGTTTCCACCAAGGCCACACCGCCATTGCCGTCCACGTAATCGTAGAACCCCTTGAACTCGAACCCGGCAGGCGGCGTCCAGTTGGTAAACAGCTTGAGAGTGCGCTTATCACGCTCTTCGGATGTATTGCCTCTCGTCGTCCACGTTACGGCAAATAGCATGATGACCTCCTGCGCGTCTGGTTCGCTGGCTCGTTGTGTCGAGGCCAGCGCCTGTTCCGCGCCCGCAGCATTCTACCGGGAGTTCGGCCGTTTTCGACAGCCGCCGAACACGCCGAGATTGCTCTCGAACTTCCTCGGCGGGTTCTGCGAGTTCTGCGGTTGATGGTGATCAGTTCTACTGCAGGATCATGCGCGCGACTGCGCGCCACGCATCCGTCTGCCCAACCACCAGGCGCAACGGTTGTGAGGCGACGATCAGCGCCCCGCCCCAGAGGTATGCGGGATGTACGCGCCGGCGCGACACGAGGTCGTAGACGATCCCGATCGCGATGAAGACGTCCGTCAAGACGAAGAAGGCGATCGGTGATGCGGCGAGGATCGCGAGCGGCCAGCGGGCGACGGCGGCGTCAAGGATAGCGATGGTGGCAAGGAGCATCAGCCGCTTGTGAGTCTCGGCCCGCCCGCGGTATCCGATCGCGGCCGTCACGAGCACGAGGAAGACCAGCATGTCGGCGAACGGCGTCGTCAGAAACGACAGCGCCTCGTCGCTGCCGGCTGCCACGTCACGCCGGCCGGTGACGATGGCTGTCGTCAGGCCGATGACGACCATCAAACCCGCGAGCGCCGCGCCGGCGAGCCCAAGGCGGCGATGGAGGTCGGTCCGGCGCGCGGCGACGAGCGTTGTCTGGGTGAGGAGCAGCAGAATCCACGTGGTGAAGACGAGGCCGTGCAGGCGAAGCAGCGGCGCCAGTGATGTGGTCTGAAAGTAGGGCCGCAGGTAGAAGGTCGGCGCGAAACCCACGAAGACGGCGGCCAGAATCGCCGCCGACATGCCGGTGTAAAAGATCCGATCGATTCGCCGATCGACCGAAGTTTGCGGAGCGACGAGACTCCCGAGGGTCAACACTTGTCAGCGAGAGCCACCGGGACTCGCCATTTCTCCTAACGAGAGAGCGTTTCGTTCAAATTCACTGGAACCTGGCCGGGCGTCGGTCCGTAGACGTTGCCCTCCTGACCATCCAGCCACACCGACGGCGGCAGCGGCGTGCCGTTCTTCACGGCATCGGCGACGGCCCTGTCGTAGGCGCGCGCCGCGCTCAGGATGTCTTCGAGACCTCGATTTCCCTCGTGACATTCGTACGGCAGGATGGTGTAACCAGGCTGCGTCGTGAAGGTCATCCCGATCTTCCACGGCCGCGTGAACGTTTTCGGATCGTCAATGGCCGCCTCGTACTGGATTCCCGCCTCCACGCGCGTGAACCGTTCGACCAGCTTCAGCGCTTCGCTCGTCGGAGCCCCGTTGCCGTTCCCGCCAATGCCCGTCCTGTCGTCGAGGAAGTTCGTCGTCTCGACGACGAGCGTGTTGCCTTCCCAGTGGCCGCGGGCGTCACCCAGGTAGGTTTTGATCTTCGATCCCACGTGCGGTCGGCCATCGAGCGGAATCACGCGCGTGTCGTGGACCATCTCGTAGTTGATGACGACCGAGTTGGGCGTCTGGAAGATCTGATTGCCGTTGCCGTAGATGACCGGCAGGGTCGACCCCATGATCCCCCGCGTGATGCAGCGGTCGTACAGACTGCGATCCTCCCAGGAGGAAGGTGGGTTGCTTCTGAGCGCCTGACGAAGCGCCACGCGCCTCTGCGCTTCGGGCGTCGTCGGCGGTATGCGCCCGTCGGCAGGCTCGATTACGCGCGAGGTCTGCCGGAAGGTTCGCGAGCCGACATCGCCGCGGAACGCTCCGACAGCGTTCTTGTTGCGCTCGAGCGCCGCCTGATCCCGTTTGGCGCGGTCGGCGAATTCCTCGTCGGTGAGTTCGGCCCGGCCGGCAAACTGCTCGGGCCGCTCCATGGGAATGCTGAGCATGTCGTCGGTGGTCCAGACGCCTTGAAGATCCGGATCGCCCCACGGCGTTCGTGGCGCGGTAAAGGCCTTTCGGGCACCCGGCTTCGGGCCAGGAGCTTCGGCTGAACCCTTTGCGTTGCTGTTTTGAGCCGAAGCCTGTGGGTTGGAGCCCGGAGCTCGAGATGTCTGACCCGCGACCGGTACCGTTGCGCTGACTGCGACGGAGATCGCGACGGCCGCGGCGCCGCCGAACCAGAATCGTGTGCTCATGACCTCTGCCCTTCTCAATTCAAAATTCGAAATTCGAAATTCAAAATTCCTACTTCCTGGCCGCGGCGTCGGCTTCCGCCTTACGCGCCGCGTTCAGCGAGTTCTGCATGCCGTAGTTGCCTTCGTGACACGTCCTGCGCCTTGCGCTGCCTGCGCACGAACGGGCGTGGGATTCGTCGCACACACCAGGCTCACCGCACTCGCGCACACTCCACCAGGACGGATTGTTTCGTCATGCGCGCCGCACTGAAGATGTTCGCGAGCCCGTAGTTCCCCTCGTGGCACGCCTACTCGAACGGCGCCTGCGCGGGGTTCCTGGTCAGATTCATCGCATACGTCCACGGCCGTGCCCACTCCGA
>Ga0068858_100001439_pt1 | contig 24472 bp, 17 predicted proteins | sample KBSSwiS12_FD_66589 | JGI IMG/M metagenome (GOLD analysis project Ga0068858, IMG submission 66589) | Switchgrass rhizosphere microbial communities from Kellogg Biological Station, Michigan, USA - KBS Switchgrass S1-2 | ecosystem: Host-associated > Plants > Roots > Rhizosphere > Soil ... | reverse complement strand
ACCCGAAGACCATGCGGTCGCGATCCAGAACGCACCCGTGGCGATTACGGCGATGAAGGCCCGGAATGCGTTGATCCAGGCCAGGCGATTATCTCGATGGAAATTGAGTCGCTTGCGCGGAACATCGCCCCACGGACCCTCCATTGCCATGGAATCGAGGATGGCGTCTTCCAGGTGCATCAGGAGGTCGGTAAGATGATCGACGAATAGACGACGCCGGATGATGGCGGACATTTCTTCGCCGCTGCTTTCCGGATCCTGCCCGGCAAGTTGTCGGCGAAATTCACAAAGCGTGACGAGGGTTTGGGAGAGTTCACCCTTCGCAATTGCCTCTGGAACGCCGACCAGGAATTCGACCGTTTCCGATCGCAGATGAGTCAGGTCGGGCGGAAGGGCAACCGGACCTCCTTCATCTTCCATCGATCGAATCGCGCGGGCAGCCGAAATAACACCGAAGCATTCCGCAAGTTGATCGCGCGCGCGATCGGCGTGGATGCGAAATGAGGCAGACTCAGCCGAGGCGTATTCGATCTCGGTATCCAGAGTGATTAAGTCGGCAAGAAGCTTGTAGGCGATAGCGTACATCGATTCCTTGGGCACCCCGGCCAACGGAAAGGAGGCGCGGCGGGCCGTGTCACCGAGTGTCGTCTTGAGCTTGAGGAGAACCTGTTCCCTCGCCTTATGCGGCGCGAAAAGCCGCGTCACGACGATCGCGCAGATGATACCGATGATCGTGCAACTACCGCGCGCCATGGCGATGTTAAAGACTTGGTTGGGATTCTGAACGGCGGCGAGTGCGACAATGGCGGCGGTGTATCCGGTTAGCGCGGAGGCGTAACTTCGAAAATTCCGCAGCAAGTTGGAGGCAAGCGTGCAGGCCCCCGTCAAAAGGGCCAGCGCGAGGATGAAGAGCTCCGGGGCTTGGGCGAAGAGGGAGATCAAGACGACGCCGACGAAAGCCCCCAAGATGGAGCCGATGATCCGGTTAATGCTCTTCGAGACCGTCATCCCGGGAATTGGCAGGGAGGAAATCCACGTGGCAATGGCGGCCCAATAGGGTGACTCGAGCTGACAAAAGAAGGCGATGCCGAGCGCCGCGATGCCGGCGACCCATGTCCGGAATCCGTAGGCCAACGCCGCGCGGACGGGTGGGGAAACCCATTCCAGCCGGATGAACGGCAGGAAGGAGCCGAGGAATTCCTCCCCCATGCGCCAGACCGGCGTTAGCCTGAGTTGAGCCAGCATCACTTTTTAATAGTCGCTCTTTGCCGGGCTGAAACCTAAATTTTTCCAGAATGCGGATTCTCATCATCAGCGGTTACAAGGAATGGGGCGGTTACACCATCGCGCTGGATGGTCTTTGCCATCTGCCGGGAGTGGAGGTGTGGCAGTACGGTCGCTGGAAGGGGGACAAGTTCGGCGCCTTGACTCCCGACAATATGCTTTTCACGAAGCACCTGAACCATCAGGAAATCAAGTCCGAGGCAATGGCGCGCGAGTGGCTCAAACAAAAGAAATTCGACTGCGTAATTGCAACGACCCAGGCACGCGATGTTTCCCTACGGAATCTTCACCCGGTCAAGATGCTGGCGAAGCTGCGGTTCTCGCGGAAATTTGGCAGCGCCGACTCGAAGGAACGACTGACGCTGGGCGCGAATATCCTGCCGTTTTGGGAGGATGTCCTGGGCGATACGCCTGTGCTGGGGATCGATACTTTTGATGACACGCTGGTGCATCCCTCGGACATCCCTCTTTTTTTGAAGTCGAAGCTCTTTTTCAAAAGCAACCTGCCCTATAATTACTCAGCCAACTTCGCGGAGAGAAACAGCGGGGGAGTGAATACCTATTTAAATGAGAGTGAAAAATTCCGGCCTTTTTCGCTTGGCATTGGCGAGGATCGTTATCGGGAGCTGACGGCACTGAGGTCGACCGTCGGCGGTTATCAATATGATATCTTTGCTGCGGTTAATGTAAGGAACACGATTCGCAAGCGCGCGATGGCGGAGTTGCGGAAACTGAAGGAGACATCGAAGCTGAAGATTTACATTCCGGAGGGACGGATTTCGCAGGAGGAATTTTACCGGCTATGCGCGCTGTCACGGGTGACGCTATCGCCCGAAGGCGGCGGCTGGGATTGCGCCCGGCATTACGAAGCAATTGCATGCGGCAGCCTGCCGTTGATGAATCGTCCTTATCTCCATACACGCTGGGCGGGTGTCCTGCCGGAGGCGATTGTCTTCGAGAATGATTTTTCTGATTACACGCAGAAGATCGAGGAGCTGGTGGAGCTCTCGCATCGGCCGGAGTTGCTGGAGAATCTTACACGGATCGTGGAAGAGCGGTTCACCCGCACGGCGCTGATGCGATATGTACTAACTGAGGCCGGGTTGGAAAACAGATAATCATTAGAACCATCGCCATTTAAAGATTGGCGAAGTATACCGGCCCTCGTCCGTTATTTCTTTAGATAAAATATTCATGTTTGAAAACGACCTAGGTGAGGTATACTGGCAGTCTACATGACCACCCTTGCAAAAGCCTCTTCGAGCCGCCAGCGCATATTGGTCGTTGATGACGATCCCGGCATCCGGACGGCCATCCGTGCCATGCTTGAGAGCGATTACGCCATCGTGGAGGCGGAAACCATCAAGCAGAGCCTCTCTCTTTTCGACCAGCAAAAGCCCGACCTCATCACGCTCGACATTCAATTGCCCGAGGTGGATGGCATGCAGGGCCTAAGTTCGTTCCGTAGTCGCTCGGAGAGAGTACCTATCATCCTGATTTCGGGTTATCGCACGTTTGAGTTGGCGCGGGAAGCATTGCGGCTTGGCGCGAATGATTATCTTACGAAACCGTTTACGGTGCAGGAATTGCGGGACACCGTGAAATCGGCTTTGACTCGGGCTCGACCTGAGGAAGGTTCCGTCCTTGGTACTTCGAAAACGTCTACCGGATTTATGGTGCGGCTGCCTTTGCAGGATTTGATGGAAAATCGGTTTCTTTCCTCCCAACACCGCTCGTACTTCATGGCCTTTGCCCAAAATGCGTTCACGGACAAAAAGCGGACCTTTGAAGCGATCGCGGCGCAGGAATTGATCACGTCGATCGTCATCCAGTTTGATGCTCTTCATTTAGTCAATGGCGAGGATTATACGATTCCCCGGATCAGCCATAATGTGCGGCTGGATTGCGATATGTACCTGCTTGCCGGAGCGCTGGCCAACCTGGCCGCAACTTGCATCATCGAGACGCGAGTCTTTAAATCACCGCTCGAAATCATCTTTGAAGAGCACGGCGACAAGCTTAAGGTGCTCTTCCGGAAAAAAGGCGCGAATCTATCCGCCCTGACGCTGGCCGCTTTTGATCTCTGGCATAAGCAACCGGAGGCCACACTGGATCCCACGGCGACCATCCTTGTGCTGGTGGAAAAAGCGGTGCGTCTGCATCATGGCGAATTTCTGGTTGGTTCCGGTTCACCTTCCAATCGATTGGTGGAGATCACGCTGCCCTCACATCAAATCCCGGGCTGAAAAAGACAGCCCTACGTGGATTGGAATCTACCGGGTCAAGACCGTATAAAGACCGTGCTTGGGAAGCATGATCGTGGCATTTCCATCGGCGATTTGTGGTTGCAGCTTGTCGGCGGCATAACCTTGCTCATCGAGAGTTGTCGCCTGGATGCTCGAGCCGTTGGATATCGTCACCGTCGCATCGATATCGTGCACGGTAATGGGAGGACGACCGATGTCGTTGATCACGCCGTTAGTAGACTTGAAGCCATACATCTTCTCTTCCGTAAACGCCTGGATAAGAATTTTCTTTGAGGTAGCGAGAGGCTGATCGTCGAGGCTAATGACATGGACGGTGCCGTATTCGTTGCGCAACTGGATGGTGACATCGCCGAGCTTGATCGGGCCAGCCTTGGCGAGAAATCCGGTAGCGGCCTGGCTCTTGGGTGAGTTAACCGTGAGAACGCCCGCCCCATAATTCCAGACGACTTCGCCTGTGCTGCTGGTAATGATTTTCTTGTCACGATCGATGAATTTGCTCAGGTCAACGGCAACTGGCGTGGCCTTGGCATCCCACGTACGCTCGACCCGACCGACAAAGAAAGAGAGTGGATCAAAGCCGGCAATCTGGTCGGCCTGACTGGCTTTGGCCGCCATGTCCATATGGAAATCGACGTTCTTGCCTTCGATCAATGAGGAGCTTTTCAGGCTAAGGATATCGTCGACCGTCGTAACTTGGCGCAGAACAGTATCGCCGGGCTTGAGATCGCCACGTCGATATTGCAACGCATCGGCGGGAGACTGGCCGATTTCGCCGGGCATCATGTAGGTCCAGTTGCCTCCGCCATTATTGGCCCAATCGCCGCTTCCCGCCGCGAAAAGGAAAACTCCATCGAGTCCCTGCAGCGAAGCGTAAGTGCTGATGAGAAGCTCCGCCTCAGCGATATACATGTTCGGCTTGTTCCACGCGATTTCGCTGATGACATGGGGATGCCCCGGAATGCGCACGTACTGAAAGGGAACTTCATCGGGCGTCATCATCGCGGTCTTATCCTCATAGGATTGACCGGCTCGAACTGACCAGGCGGATGCGTCCCCCGTATGTTTGCCGCCAAAATAGCCGTGCTTGTCGATCACATCGGCATCGGCATAGGTGTAGCGCTCGATGAAACCCATGCCCGGGACCGTGGTCCAGTTGCTGGCGGAAATGGGGAACTTGGCTCCCAGGTCGCTGCGAATGTACTTCACCATGTCCGCATAGAAACCACGCTGCAGATCCGCATAAAAATGGATCTGGGCGAGAATGCGCTTCTGCTTGGTGGGCGATTGTTTGGGAAAGCCGTCGCTGCTCATTTCGTAAGGCCCGATGAGTCCGGCCTTGCCGTCAGCGACGGAATCGTCAGGCATTTTGACATCCGGCCATTCGGCGAGTGCTTTATCGAGTGAACCGTATTTGGTGGTAAGCCACGCACCATACTTGGTCTCAATTTCGGCAAGAGGTCCTTTCCCGAGTTTCTCAGGATGGAACGTCCAGAAAAAGAGGTTGTCTTCGTTCTGGATTTCAAACAGCCCGATGGAGGTTTCCTCCGCGAGTGTTTTGCCGGAGTAAGGGCTTTTCGTCATCAACACCTGCTTGAGCCACGACTTGTAGATTTCCTGCATGCGCTGGTCGAAGATGAGAAGACCGAACGCCTGCTTGCCAATGGCGTCCTCGGTTCCGGGAATGCCATCACTTGCCTTGATAGAGAAGCCGAGCGAAAAGTAATTGGACAGGGCCACGTAAATCCCCTTCTTTTTGAAGGCGTTGATCGTATAGAACAGCTTGTCGAGATGATCGGCGTTGATCTTGGTCGGATCGTTTCCCTCGCGCTCAAACACGCTGTCCTGAAGCCGGGCGATATTGATGCCGAGCTTGGCGAAACGAGCAGCCATGAAATCCACCTGGTCATGACTTAGTTCGTTGGGAGCACCAGCGTTGACACCCCAGAAGCGAACGGGCTGGCCGTTGCCGAGCTTAAACGAATCACCCGACGCCTGGAGAAAGCCCGATTCGCCCGCTTCCTTTTCGTTAAGGTAGCTCAGGTCGAGCAAGGCGTCTTTGCCAAACGTCTCGGAACCCGGCTCGAACGACCACCAACCCGGTTCGTCCGTACCGAGCTTCTGGCCCGGTTTCACCGTTCCATGCGGAGTGAAGGACGATTGAACGAAAAGAAAGCAGTCGAGGCTGCCGTGATTATTGTTTGCGCTATGAAACTTGAAAGAGATGGTATTCGCACCAGCCAGGAGATTAACGGAGCCGACTTTGATCCATGCGATGAAGCGGAGATCGGGCTTGTTGTCCTTGGCGAGATTGACCAGGTCGGTCTTGTTTGTGAAATCGACCGGCGTCCACGCGCCTCCGTTGAGTTGGTAATCGAGCAAAGGACTGTTAACCGGATTAGAACGAATCCAGAAGTTGTAACTTCCAGCCTGGGGGGCAGTGAATTGATAGTCAGCCTGTCCCGGATTAGGTCCGAAATTGGAGATAAAATCGTTACCGGACAGCTGCGACCGATTAACGGAGCCGTCATACCAGTTATGCACAACCACGTTTTTGGTTGCAGCGCTCTCTCCCTCGACCCAGATGAAATTCTCCGCTGCAAAACTAAAACCGGCGCCCAGCGATGAAAGAAGAACCGCACCTAGCACAAGCCGCCGAAGAAAAGAAATCAGCATAAGTCCTCTTTAAACAGCGGCAGACCGAAAATGTTGCGATCCGATAAGGATTTTTTCTTAGGCCGCAATACCGCTTAACCGGATTTTTACTTCCAGACCGTGTGGAGTTCGATTGGAAGCGCTGACCACACCCCGGCAGGCTTCCACGCAGCTTTTGACGATAGCGAGGCCCAACCCGACGCCCCCTGTTTCAGAGGTACGGGAAGCATCGACCCGGTAAAAGGGATCAAAGAGTTTCCCAATGTCCTTGGGTGATACGCCGGGGCCTTCATCGGATACGGTGATGAAGACGTTTTCATGCTCCTGCCATGCCTGAACCGTGATGGGCCCCGCGTCACCCGCATAGCGCGCGGCGTTGCGAAGGAGATTGGCCACGGCCCGGTGAAGCAACTCAAAATTGCCCAGGACCTGCAAATCCTCAGGCACTTCCATGTTGACCGTGCCATCCGAGTTTTTTTCCAGGTTCCGAGCAGCCTCGACCACGGCGGAGACATTAACCGCCTCGAGCTTGAGGTGACTTTCGCCCAGCGATGCCTTGGAGAAATTGAGGAGATCGTTGGCGAGCTTGCGCATGTGCGTCACTTCTTCACGAACATCCCTGACTAAAGAAAGCGAGCTTTCATCGGCGCGTTCCTCGAGAATGCCGAGAGCGACTTCCATTCTCACCAGCGGCGAACAGAGCTCATGGGCGGCATCGCCGAGAAATCTCTTCTGACCGGTGACATAATCTTTCAAGCGAACGGCCATCCGGTTGATGGCGTTGCTGAGGCGACCGAGCTCATCGCGGCGAGAGTCGGCCAGTTGAATGTCGAAGCGCCCCTCCGCGATTGATTCTGTCGCACGTGTCATTTTGACGATGGACTTGGTCAGGTTCCGTGCGAGAGGAAACCAGAAGAGGATGGAAAAGATAATCACTCCCGCCGCCACGGCGAACCACGGCTTGGGATTGAACAGGAGAGGACTGATCCCCAATGCGGGCGTCATGCCAACCAGCGTCATGGGCTGCGCGGAATGAAAAGGTTCCGGAGGGATACGAACGAGCAGCCAGTAACCCGGAGGGTTATCCGTTCTGACAATGCTCTTCGGGAATTCGGGGAGTCTTCCACCTGCAGGGCGACGATGCTCGGGAGGTGGTTCGCCCGGCGGGGGTTGGGCGTTGAAACCGGGAGGGCCTCCGCCGGGAAGCCCCATTCCGGGGCCGGGAGGCATGCCGGGACCGGGAGCACCGGGAGGAGGTCGGTTTTCCTGGGCGAAGCGGATCGAATGTTGAACCTCGTTCGGTAACGATGAAATATCACCTGTGATTTTTTGACCAAGGGAGTCGTAAAGACCAAAATCCATTTTGTAGGCTGTGCCCAATTGAGCGAGTTCGCCCGGCCACTCCGACCGGTCTGAATGGACCAATTGCCCGATTAACGCAGTGGTCATGGCTTGAATCTGGTTACGCGAAGACTCAGGTAGCAGCCAGTTATCGAGTGTTCCAAACTGAACGCGGACAACCACGAGCAAGCCAACAATCAAGATGACAAGATTGACGAAGAACCAGACCAGCAGCCGGGCAAAGAGCGGGAACGGCGTTTTCAAGGAGTCTCCGGATTAATCAGCATGTATCCGGCAGAACGGCAGGTACGGATGAAGCGGGGATTTTTGGCGTCGTCGCCGAGTTTCTTGCGCAGAGCGGAGATATGGACATCGATACTGCGATCGAAGACCTCGTAATTCCGCTCCCGAATTTCCTCCAGAAGTTGATCGCGCGTTTTCACGCGACCACTGGCCCGACCAAGAGAAAGAAGAAGGTCATACTCCACGGGTGTCAGGACGAGCGCCGTTTCGTTGAGGTATGCCCCACGGGCCGACGGAACGATGCGCAACTGGCCGATTACGATGTCCTCGTCGATAAGCGGCTGGATCGCCGGGGCACGATAGGCGCGACGCGTGACGGAGCGCAGTCGAGCGAGAAGCTCGCGGGTGGAGAAAGTCTTGGGCAGGTAATCGTCCGCGCCGACCTCGAGACCGACGATGCGGTCGGTCTCCTCTCCCCTCGCCGTGAGCATAAGCACCGGGACCTCGGACGTAGCGCGAATTCGGCGCAATACCTCCAGTCCATCGATTCCCGGCAACATCATATCGAGCAACACGGCGTGCCACGGTTTGGCCAACGCGTGTTCGACCCCGTCCGGGCCGGTGTGAACAGCGGAGACTTCATAACCAAGCGGCTTGAGATACTCGATCAGGAGACGACAAAATTTCTTGTCGTCATCGATCAGGAGGACACACCGCGTGTCGGGCTTCTTATGATCAATCGATTCGCCGGGTGTGGAATTCATGGCAAGGGCTTCGATCTTGAAAATACCAGCTTTGTTGAAAAGCGTCTGCGGAATTTACCTTTCCTTAACAAACATCCCGAACACCTTCATCTTTGCTTAACAGACCAGGCGCAGATTTTTTATACAACCTCACCATGAAACATCTCTTCTTTTTTCTGCTGATATGCCTCACGATTTTTAACCGGACGGAAGCCGGGGAGATCAACCTTGTCCAAAATCCAGGATTTGAAACGGTGGCGGCAAATTCATCGCCCGCCGTTCCGACTGATTACGAATTGAAGGGCGCCGCATTTGGGGGGCGCCTGGGAAGCACTCTCGACCTCACCACCAACGGCATTATTTTCCCGGGCAAGGCCGATAAGGGCGGTTCAGTCAGCCAGATGATTCGCGGCATAGACCAATCAAAAGGACGGTGGATCAGTTTTCGATTTCGCGGACTGGCGGAAACTAATTTCGCCGTCAACGATGACTCCCTCAAAATCAAGATCGAGTTCTATTCAAAGAACGGCTCCGACTACATGGATTGCGCCTCTCGGACGCTTTACAGCGAGATCGAACATGATCGCAAGGATCTCAACGTTAACGGTGATTACAAAAAGTACGGTGCGGCGGTCTGGCGTAGCTACGAGTTGGAAGAGCTAATCCCCTTTCCTGAAGTCGATGCCGTTAGGGTCATGGTTTCGTACGCCAGTGGCGCCGCCGGAGAAGAACAACATGCCGCCTTTTTGCTCGATGATTTTTCGTTGGTGCAACGCAATGCATCCCTGACGGGGCGAGTCGATCCTGCGGCACGCATTCCGCAAAATCCTGTCGCCCCGATCGACGAGAAAAAACTGACGTCTCTGGGTGGTCGCTGGTATTACGCGCCTGAGCCGGGAGAAACGGTTTCCCCTTCGGCTTCGCCACTCGTGGTCACGGAGAAGAATGCGGACCGTCTCTATTACAAAAGCGACCGCTTCATCAACCCGTTTCTCAATAACATGACGGCATGGCTCCGTGCCGGATATAAGGATGAGTCGGGAACTATCGTGACGGAAGACCGTTTTGTGCCGGACAACGTCGTTCTCACGTTCAAAGGCGATGGTTTTCTCACTGTCCAGTCGAAGAATCTTCCGAATCATCCCACCGCCAAGTTTCCCGGCTTTAATCCCAGCTACATTGAGGAAATGAGCCGGACTTATCGCTTACCTCTTGAGCCCGTCCAGAACCCTGACGCCATTGCGACGGATGCTCATGATACGAATCACGCGCTTCCGATGGGGCCCATTGGCATCGCCGTTAACGGTGTGGCGTTTTTCAATCCCTTTGATGCCAACATGACCGATGCCTCCAACATCATGGATTATTGTTGCGGCCATCCAAATCCCTTCAATATGTACCACTATCATAAGTATCCGATTTGCGTGAATACTCCTTTCGTGGACAAGGGTGATGGTCCCTCGCAGGTCATTGGCTTTGCCTTCGATGGCCTACCGCTCTACGGCCCTTATCAGGAAGCGGGCGTGATGGCGAAGGACTCCACCACCAATCCGCTCAACGCGTTTAATGCCTGCTATGATGATGTCCGCGGTTGGCACTACCACGTTACGCCCGGGAAATTCCCTTATCTCATCGGCGGATACTTCGCGAAAGCCGAGACGAGCAATTTTGAACGGGGTCCGATGCGGGGTCCTGGCGGCGGCCCCCCGGCTTACGGTCCGCCTCCCGGACTTGGGCCCGAATAAACTATGCCTTTTCGTTGAGGAGCCTCACGCCAATTGGCGCATCCTCCTCGATCTTCGAATAACGGCCCACCTCGGAATTGACGAAGATGTTGTCGTTGGTGTCGTCATTGGCGGTGGAGACCTCACCGATGATGGCTTCCTCGCCCGAGGTGTAGAACTCGTGGTAGGTACCGGGAATGAGCGTGATTCGCTGGCCGGCGGGTATCTTGACAATCTCACCGGATTTCACCGTGCGTAGCTCACCGTTGATCAAGACGGAAAACTCCTCGGCATTGGTCTTTTGCGGATGTCCGGACCAGACTTGGACCGAGAGTTCACCCCAGCGCGCGATGATGTCCTCCTTCTTTTTCCTGTGGGTGTGAGCGGGCGTAACCATTCCCTCCCGCACATACATCAGCTTTTCGCAATACTCGGGTTGCTCCGCGAGGTTGATCAAGACGAGGCCGTATTTCTTGTAATCGCCCAAGCCAAAGTCGGTGACATCCCAGCGAGGCCCGGGCGGCAAAGCCCAACCATGGGAGACAAAACACTTCGTGGCCGCATCGATGAGAAAGTTAATTTCGCTTCGTTTCACGCCTTATGGAATGCGCACAACGCGTGAAAAGGAAGTTTATTTTTTATGATTGACTTAAATCATATAACTTCGGAAGGTTATACTGGTGAAAGTCGCCCTCCATCTCGTTGAAGCACGCCGTGACCGTCTGGCAGGCTTGTTAAAGCAACATCGATACCTGCCGCTGAGCCAGCTTTGCAAACGCCTGAACATTTCCGAGGCGACCGCCCGTCGCGATTTGACCGCGCTCGTCAAAGCCAAGCGGATCACCCGCACCTACGGTGGTGCCCTTTCCGATTTCAGCAATACGTTCGCCTCATTTGCCGAGCGCCAGGGAAAGGCCGAGACCGCCAAGCGGAGGATTGCCAAGAGCGCCCTTCGCCACTTAAAGCCGGGCACAACCTGCTACATCGATGCCGGAACGACCATGCTTTATCTCGCCGATGCGCTGCGCCGCAATCCAGTCTCATCGATAACAATAGCAACCAATAATCTGCCAGTCGCCGAAGTCCTGGCTGAAGTCGAAGGTCTGGAAGTTCATCTCATTGGTGGCCTCCTTCTGGGACGACAATCGGTTCTTCTAGGCGACAAAGCCTGCGAGGGCGCGCTGCGCTGGAAGTTCGATCTCGCGTTCCTCGGGGCCGAGGGCATGACCGAGCGCGGACTCTTTAACTCCCAGGAGGATGTCGTGCGCTATCAACGCATCGTTGCGTCCCGTTCGAATCGTGTGGCATTTTGCGTCGATGCCACCAAACTGGGCCATGAAGCCGCTCAATTTCTACTGCCCTGGTCGCGGATTGACCTTCTCCTGACTGACGCTTCCTCCCGAATTCTCAAAGACGCAGGGATTACTTTGAAATCCAATCAATTGGAGGCAGTCAAATGAATGCCCCACAAGTTGCGCTCGAAAATTTGCTGCATCTTTCCCATGAACTGGGCGAGGAATCCCGCGGCATGGCGATCCTTGGCGAAGGGAACACCTCTGCGCGCCGTGACAACGAAACTTTCTGGGTCAAGGCGAGCGGGACCAATCTGGCGGCCCTGAAAGCCGAGCAAGTGGTGGTCTGCCGCTTCTGCGACGTATTAAAAATGCTCGATCGGGACAAGATGAACGATGTCGAAGTCAATCAGGCGTTGCTCGATTGCCGCGTTGATTCCAAAGCCCTCAAGCCTTCGGTGGAAGTGCTCTTTCATGGCTACCTGCTCAGCCTGCCCGAAGTCTCCTATGTCGGCCATGTCCACTCGATCGCGGCGAACCAGATTCTTTGCTCTCCCCGGGCACGGGAGTTTGCCGAGAAACGAATTTTCCCGGATGAGATCGTCTGCTGCGGCGCGGAGTCAGTGCTGGTTCCCTATACCGATCCCGGCTTGGTTCTGGCCCAGGCGATTCGCGAAAAGACGCGCCTCTTCATTCAAAAGAATGGCACATATCCCCGATTGATCCTGCTCGAAAATCATGGTCTCATAGCGCTCGGTCCTTCTCATCAATCGGTGCTCGCGGCACTGTTGATGGCGGAAAAGACAGCGCAAATCTGGGCAGGAGCCGCTGCGCTGGGAGGCCCGATTTTTCTAACCGAACATAACGTCCAACGCATCGCCCAGCGTCCCGATGAACATTATCGCCAGAAAGCCCTGAATTTATGAACCACTACGTCGCCCTCGATTTGGGAGCCGAAAGCGGCCGCGTCATGCTCGGCACACTCGCCGAAGGTAAGTTGCAGATGGAGGAAGTGCATCGTTTCCCGACGGGCGCCACGGTCGTCGGTGGAACATTGCGGTGGGACATGCTTCATCTCTTTGAGGAAATGAAGACAGGCCTGCGCAAGATCGCGGCCCGGCAAATCGAGCCTGCGAGCATCAGCACCGATTCGTGGGGCGTCGATTACGTCTACCTGACCAAGGGCGAACCGATGCTGACGCTGCCGTTTCACTATCGCGATACGCGGCTTGATGGCGCGCTTGAACTGGCATTTGCCCGCGTGCCTGCAGAGGTGATCTTCAATGAAACAGGCATCCAGTTCATGATCATCAACACGATCTATCAGCTCCTTGATGACCAAAAGAATCGCCCTGGCGTTCAGGCGCTGGCCGACCAGTTCCTGCTTATCGGCGACTACGTTAACTACCTGTTCTCGGATAAGGCGGTGGCGGAGGAATCGCTCGCCAGCACAACGCAGATCTACAATCCCAAGGAGCGCGCCTGGTCGAAGAAGTTGATCAAGGACTTTGGCCTGCCGGAAAAAGTCTTCCCTCCCATTGTTCCCTCCGCAACCACGCTGGGTCCGTTGATCCCTGCGCTATCGGATGAATTGAAGTGGAAGAAGACCCAGATCGTGGCGACCTGCTCGCACGATACCGGTGCGGCCGTCGCTGCGGTTCCTGCCGAGGGTGAGGATTGGGCTTACCTGAGTTCCGGAACGTGGTCGCTGTTGGGCATCGAAAGTCCGACACCGGTCATTACCGAGCAAAGTCGCGGCTATAATTTCACGAATGAGGCTGGAGTCGGTGGCACCACGCGCTTACTTAAGAATATCGTCGGGCTTTGGATCGTGCAGGAATGTCGCCGCACCTGGCTGAAGGAAGGTCACGACTATTCTTATGACGACCTCGCCCGACTGGCCAGCGAGGCCGAGCCGCTAAAGTCGTTGATTCACCCCGCGGATGCCCGTTTTTACAAGCCGGACAACATGCCGCAGAAAATCGCCGATTATTGCGCAGAAACGGGCCAGCCTGTTCCCAAGACGCCCGGAGCCATCATCCGTTGCGCGTACGAAAGCCTCGCCCTGCTTTATCGCAAGACGCTGCATCAAGCCGGCGAAATATCGGGCCGCAAATTCTCGCGCCTGCACATCGTCGGCGGCGGCAGCAAGAGCGATCTGCTCAATCAGATGGCGGCGAACGCCACGCAGATTCCTGTCATGAGCGGACCGGTCGAGGCCTCGGCGATCGGCAACATTCTCATCCAGGCGCTGGCCTTGGGACACCTGAAATCGAGCGTCCAGCTACGCCAGGTCGTCCGCGATTCCTTTCCCTGCAAAGTCTACGAACCCCAACACCACGACGAATGGGAACAGGCGTGGGAAAAATTCAACAAACTAAAATCATGAGCTCCAAGAACACCTACAAATACGTCAATTATCTCTGGGATGATGCGGTCGCCGCGAAACTCGATCCCGTCGCCCGGCTGATTTATCGCTCCAACCTGCTCGGTACGGACCAGCGCATCACCAACACCGGTGGCGGCAACACGTCGGCCAAGCTGGCAGAAAAGGATCCCCTCTCCGGCGAATCGGTTGAAGTCCTTTGGGTTAAGGGATCCGGTGGAGATTTGCGTACGTCGAAGAAAGAAAATTTCTCCTCCCTCTATCAGGACAAAGTCATGGGCCTGCAGAATGTTTATGCGAAGGCACCGGAAAAGGGCGTCAAGACTGCCATCGAAGATGAGATGGTCGGTGCGTATGCCCATTGTACGTTCAACCTGAATCCTCGTCCCACCTCGATCGACACGCCGCTGCATGCATTCGTCCCGTTCAAGCATGTCGATCACACGCACCCCAATGCCGCCATTTCAGTTGCCGCTTCAAAAAATAGCGCCGCACTGACGAAGAAGATCTACGGCGATGACGTCATCTGGACCGCGTGGCAGCGCCCCGGATTCGATCTCGGTCTGCAGCTTCAGGATGTCTGCAAAAAATATCCCAAGGCACGCGGCGCCATCATGGGCCAGCACGGACTCATCAACTGGTCCGATGACGACAAGGCCTGCTATGAGCTTTCACTGGAACTGATCGACAAAGCCGCTCAATACATCGCGGCAAACGACAAGGGTGAAAAGACCTTTGGTGGAGCAAAATACACCACGTTGACTCCCGAAAAGCGGAAAGAGCTTTTCGTCCAGGTTTTACCCTGGCTGCGCGGCCAAATCTGCCAGGGCTATCAACGCCTGGTGGGCACCATCCAGGACGACGAAACACTTCTCCGCTTCGTCAACAGCGTCGATGCTCCGCGCCTTGCGGAACTCGGCACCTCCTGTCCGGACCACTTCCTGCGCACGAAGATCAAGCCTCTGTATGTTGACTGGAACCCCCAGAAGGAACATTTCCCGGCGTTGAAGGAGAAGCTCGAAAAAGGCCTCGCCAAGTACCGCGAGGATTACGCGGCCTACTATAATAAGTGCAAGCGTCCCGACTCCCCCGCCATGCGCAACCCAAATCCGACCGTGATTCTCATTCCTGGCCTGGGCATGATCGCATGGGGCAAGGACAAGAGCGAATCGCGCGTCACAGCGGAATTCTATAACTGCGCCGTTGAAGTCATGCGCGGTGCGGAAGCCATCGACGAATATATCGCATTGCCCATCCAGGAAGCGTTCGACATCGAGTATTGGCTCCTCGAGGAAGCCAAGCTCAAACGCATGCCCGCGGAGAAGGAACTGGCGCGGCAGATCATCGCCGTCGTCGGCGCCGGTAGCGGCATCGGCAAGGAAGTGGCTCATCGCCTCGTCAAGGAAGGCGCGCATATCGTCAGCGTCGACCTGAACGCCGGCGCCGCCGAAGGCACCGCCAAGGAAATCACCGACAAGCTCGGCCTCGGCATTGGCGTCGCGGGCACCGGCTTGTCCAACTGCGGACCGGCCATCGGACTGGTTGCCGACATCACCAAGCGCGAAAGCATCAAGGCATTGTTGGATAACGTGATCATGGCGTACGGCGGACTCGATGCCATTGCTCTGACCGCAGGCATCTTCGTCCCGCCGGATACCACGGGTCATATTCCTGATGACAAATGGGCGCTTACCTTTGCGATCAACGTTACCGGCGGTTATCTCGTCGCGGACGAAGCGCACAAGCTCTGGAAACACCAGGGAATGAAAACCAACCTGGTATTGACCACGAGCGCTAATGCCGTCGTGGCCAAGAAGGGCAGCCTCGCCTACGACACCAGCAAGGCAGCAGCGAACCACCTCGTGCGCGAACTGGCCATGGAGCTCTCTCCCCTCACCCGCGTCAACGGCGTGGCCCCGGCCACCGTCGTGCAGGGCAGTGCGATGTTCCCTCGCGACCGCGTCATCGCGTCACTGGCGAAGTACGACATCCCCTACACGGAGGATGAAAGCTCGGATTCGTTGACAACCAAATTGGCGCAGTTCTACGCCAACCGGACCCTGACCAAGGCACCCATCACTCCGGCGGACCAGGCGGAGGCGTTCTTTCTCCTACTGAGCAATCGGCTGAGCAAAACGACGGGCCAGGTCATCACGGTTGATGGTGGCCTCCATGAGGCTTTTCTGCGTTAATTCAGTCCAACCCATTAATCTTAATCCCTATGTCCTCCTACAAAACAGCAGTCGAAACTTACGCGAAGCTCGGCGTCGACGTCGAAGCCGCGCTGACCAAACTCGCCTCCATCCCCATCTCTCTCCAGTGCTGGCAGGGCGATGATGTTGGCGGCTTTGAAAAGCCTTCCGCCAAGCTCGAAGGCGGCGGCATCCAGGTTACCGGCTCGTATCCCGGCAAGGCACGCTCGATCAGCGAGCTTCGCCAGGATCTCGACCAGGCGCTGGCTCTTCTTCCCGGAAAGCATCGCGTCAACCTGCACGCCTCCTATGCCGATCTCCAGGGCAAGCTGGTGGAACGCAATCAACTGACTCCCGATCACTTCACCAGCTGGATTGACTGGGCAAAGGAACGCGGCCTCGGGCTCGATTTCAACCCGACTTATTACTCGCACCCGCTCTCGGACGATGGTTTCACGCTCTCAAACAGCAAGGCCTCGACCCGCAAGTATTGGATCGAGCACGGTATTGCCTGCCGCGAAATTGCCGCCGACATGGGCAAGAAGCTGGGCAAGACGGTCATTACCAACTTCTGGATTCCCGATGGCTACAAAGACTTGCCCGTGGACCGCAAGGGACCGCGTGAGCGCCTCGAAGCTTCGCTCAACGAAATCTTCGCCAAGGAGATCGACCCGAAACTCAATCGCGACGCAGTGGAGAGCAAGCTCTTCGGCATCGGCTCGGAAGCCTATGTTGTCGGCTCGCACGAGTTCTATTACGGCTACGCGCTGAAGCATAAGAAGATTCTTTGCCTCGATGCCGGTCACTTTCATCCGACCGAGCAGCTCGCGGACAAGATCTCCTCGACGCTCCAGTTCCTCCCGGAAATCCTGCTGCATGTCAGCCGCGGCGTCCGCTGGGACAGCGATCATGTCGTGATCCTCGATGACGCGACGCAGGCACTGATGACCGAACTGGTACGCGGCGAATTCCTCTCCCGCACGCACGTCGGCATGGATTTCTTCGATGCGAGCATCAACCGTATTGCCTGCTGGGTGATCGGTGCGCGTACGGTGATGAAGGCCCTTCTCATCGCGCTCCTCGAGCCGCGCAAGTTGCTCTTCGACGCCGAGGCGGAAGGCGATTACACCTCGCGTCTCGCCCTGCTGGAAGAAGCCAAGATGCTGCCGCATGGCATTGTCTGGACTGAATACTGCCAACGGAACAACGTCCCCACCGGGCACGATTGGCTCCCCATCGTCAAGCAGTACGAAGCGAAGGTCCTGTCGCGTCGCAGCTAAACTCTATGTCTCCGGTGATCGGCCCTAAAGGCCGTTCACCGGGGTGGAGGTTCCGGAGCGATTGGCAACAAAAAGAAAAACTCACTCCCCTCATCCATCTGGCTGATAACGCCAATTTCACCCTGGTGCATAACCACGACCTCACGGGCGATGGATAAGCCTAGGCCTGCTCCGCTTTTCTTGGTTCCAGGTACACGATAAAAACGCTCGAAGATGTGTTCCTGATGATCCGTGGAAATACCTGATCCCTGGTCTTTCACCGAGAAGCGAACGCAGGGCTGTGACGTCCGGTTTTTCCCCATCTCCGCTCGCACGATGATCTTGCTCCCTTTGGGTGAATACTTGATCGCATTGGTAATCAAGTTGGTGATCACGTAATCCATGCGTTGAAGGTCAATCCCCACCTTGGGCAGATCGGGCGCGACCTCCGACGTGAGATCGATTTGCGAGGCATGGGCGATTTCCCGCATCTCGCGCACGGCGTTTTCCACCAGAATAGAAGGAGCGAGCAGATGAATATCCATCTGGGTGGGGCCCTGTTCCAGCTTTGCCAGGTCGAGGAGATCGTTCAGCGTCTTCAGCAGACGATCCGCATCATCCCGTGCCGTTTCCACCAGTTCGCTCTGCTTGTCATTCAAGGCGCCGACCGCTTTTTCATGCAGGAGATAGAGCGCCATGCGAACGCTGGTCAGCGGCGTTTTCAACTCATGGCTCACCGTGGCGACGAGATTACTTTTCACGTCATCAAGCAACAACATCCGGGTGACATTCTCCAATATGACGGCAACACCGAAAACATCCCGCTGGTCATTACGCAGAAGGACAATCCGGGGGAGAAAATAGAAATCCTGGCCATCAATATGAAACTTGATGGCGTCCTTGAAAAGCGTGGGGAGATAATCCTCGCCACTGGCCCGGACCTGTTCCACTTTTTCGTCCACTTTTTCCGGAAGCCTCGTTACGCCCGAGAACAATAACTTCACCGCAAGTTGGTCCGCTTCCGGATTGCGAAACTCCACTGCTCCCAGGGAGTTCAAGACGAAGATCGGATCGGGAAATGATGCCAGCGTCGCGCGGATGGTCATCGTCAGGCGCACCAACTCGTCCGAGGTGTTCGCCTTGTATTGGCGTAATTGGGCCGCCATCTGATTGAACGAAGTCGCCAGGACCCCCAGTTCATCCTGTGACAACACAGGCACAGTCTGGTTCAAATTACCCTGTCCCACTTTTTGAATCGAGGACGTTACCGACATCAAAGGTTCGAGCAACCCGCGGCGCAACCGCATGGAGGCATAGATGGCAACGATCCCTGCCGTCATCATGAGCAAAATAAGCGACCGGATTGTACCAATGACGGCCGCATGGGTGTCTTTGCTCCCGGAACTAAGTCCCTTTTCATGCGTCAGCGCGAGCTGATCGACCATATCCAGTAATTTGCCTGTATCCTGCCCTAATTTATTGGCGGTATTTCTCCAGGCCACATCCGGGTTTTCTGGTGATTGCAAAAAACTCGTAGCGCGGATTTCATAAGCGTTAAATGCCTCATTCAGCGCCACTATTTCCTTCTTTTCCTGCGGGCTTGCAGTCGGCTGATTGTTTTCCTTGGCCAGCGCTTCCTTGAAACTACTGCTCGCCGTCGTAAAATCCGTACTACTTTGCTCGTGATCATTCGTCACAAGTGAAAGCAGCGCTCCTGTCATGGCCGCACCGCTGCGCTTCATTTGCTGGATGTTCTGTCCCGCCCTGTCGTGATCGCGCGTGATTGCCTCGATCTGGTTGCCCAATTCCCCACACTGGGTGATGGAGTAGAGCCCCATCGCCAACAGGATAAGTAGCAGACACACGAGCCCGAGGGTGAGGCGTGTGCGGAGCATGTGATTTTAGGTTACCGATTTCTAGGCGACAGTCGCGGTAGCTACGGCAGCCTGCTCAGCGGAGTCCGCGTAGCGCTTGCGCTTACGATAGAGCGTTGCGGGATCGATTCCAAGGATTTGCGCGGCCTCATCCATGCTGCCCGCAATCTCGATGATGCGCAGGATGTGTTCGCGTTCGAGATCTTCCAGGCTGACGCGATTACCGATCATAATTCCGGAAGGTTGCGAACCACGCAGGTTATCGGGAAAATCATTCACGTCGATTTTATCACCCGCACACAAAATCACTGCACGTTCAATGACGTTGCGCAGTTCGCGAAGATTGCCCGGCCACGGATAACGCTGCATCGCCTGCATCGCGGCGCTGGTGAATTCCTTGATCGGACGACCACTCTGCCGTGCGAACATTTTGAGGTGTTGATGCGCGACGGTGGGGAGATCGATGGGACGCTGGCGTAACGGCGGGAGTTCGACCGTGATCACGTTCAGGCGATAGTAAAGATCTTCGCGAAACTTGCCTTCCTTGACCAGATCCTCAAGCCGGCGATTGGTCGCGGCGATCACGCGCACATCGGCTTTACGTGGCTTGGAATCACCTACGCGTTCATATTCACGTTCCTGCAAGAGACGGAGAAGCTTGGGTTGAATCTCAATGGGAAGTTCGCCGATTTCGTCAAGAAATAGCGTACCACCCTCGGCCGCTTTTACCTTTCCCCAAGTCTCGCCAACCGCACCCGTAAAGGCGCCGCGCACGTGACCGAAGAGCTCGCTCTCCAGCAGTTCCTTCGAAAGACTCGGGCAGGCAACGGTCACAAAGGCATTGTCCCGCCGCGGGCTGTTGCGATGCAACGCACGCGCGAGGATGCTTTTGCCTGTTCCGCTTTCACCGAGCAGCAACATCGTCGCTGCAGAGGCGGCTGCTTTTGATGCAGTTTCGAACAGTTTTTGGACCTGGGGTTCCTCCGTCGTGAAATCGGAAAATGCCTCGCTGTTGGTCAACATCGATTCGAGTTCCACCACCCGGTTTTCCAAGCGCTGACTGCTCTCGATCCGGGCCAGGCACTGACGGATTTGATCAGGCGTAAAGGGTTTTGCGACGTAATCGACCGCTCCCCGACGCATGGCTTCCACCGCGGTATCAATGGAGGTATATGCCGTAAAGACGATGATGTTGAGTCGTGGTTCCGCGCCCAGCAACTTGGGTATCAAATCCAGGCCGCTCTCATCACCCAGGCGAAGATCGAGGAAAGCCGCATCAAAGCTGCCCTTTTTGAGAATAGCCAGGGCACTTGCACCACTTTCGGCCAACTCGCACTCGTGGCCGAGCGTCTCCAGCGTCATCTTCGTGGTTTTACGGATGTGGACTTCGTCATCAATGATCAGGATATGCATAGAGTTTTTTGAGTTAGGATGCGGACAGGGCCACGGGCTCCGCGTGGATTACCATGTCCATGGGAGCGGATGCCTGTTGGGCCATCTGCTCCACTTGGGGTTGTACCGTCGGGTCTGAAATCGGGGGAACTTGTATTTGCGATTGAATCGGGATGTTGGCGACAGGCACCGGTTTGTCTTCCTGCGTTACGCTGACATCGACTTGAATGTTGAGAAAGGCATTGGGAGGACCGCTAAACGAGCCTGAAATCGGCGCAGCATTTTCGGGATCACGCGCTACCGCGACCGTGACATGTTGAGAAGCCGTCATAATCCCGCAGGTGGGATCGAATCCCTTCCAACCGGCACCGGGCAAATAGATCTCCGCCCACGCATGCGTGGAGGCTCCTCCAGCTTCCGTGGCCTCGCATTGCATGTAACCGCTGACGAACCGCGCCGCCAAGCCCCAGCAACGACAGGCTTCCAGCATCAATGTCGCGAAATCGCGGCACGAGCCGCTGTTCTTTTCCAAGGTCTGTGCGGGCGTTTGGACTCCGGCTTCATCCCGGCGTTCGTATTTGAAATTATCGTAGATGTGCTTGGTCACATTTTGGAGCAGGACGATGGTCTCAGTTTTGTCTCCCGGCTTCCAAAACTGCGTCAGCCACTCGCGCAGGCGTGCCGTATCTTTCGGGTAAATGATATGCATGAAGGCCGCCAGTTCCGGCTGGGCATCCGGCTCATAAACAAAGGGATAGTGGACAGCGCTATCATCCACGATAAAGTCGAGCGGATTGGAATCGTAATGTTGCAGCCGCAACTCGCTATAAATCATGAGTTGCGCGGCTTCCTCGGTGAAGTCGACCTTGGCGATACTGTTACCGTTCACATCCCGCATCCAATGAATGGAGTGGGCGGGCTTGATTTCGAGTATCGAACTCTCGATGTGCAGGTCGTGACCTTCCCGGGGGCGGATCATGATCTTATGCTGCCCAAACGCAACCGGCTCGTTGTAGTTATAGGTCGTCCGATGTTTGATACAGATTTTCATGCGGATGCCTCCTGCTTGTGTTCTTCCGGTTCCTGATAAAGCTCTTCCTGGCTCAAAATGATAAATCCGTACGGTGGCAACGAAACGATTGCGCTATAGCCGCAGTCATCATACGGCTGCTTCTCTGCCACAACCTGCCCATCGGGATTGCTCACGTCGTTGAAATCGGGGCTGTAGCCTTTCCAATCCGAATTGAAACGGATCGTCCAAGTTCCTCCATGAGGAAACCCCACACGGTATTCGCTGGCAGTCGGATTGTTCGTGAAAGTTGCGACCACAACGACATCATCTTTCGGGCCGCCTTCCGCCCAGCGATGGAAAGCCAATACCTTGTCGTCGTGATTAACGTGAAGGACACGGACGAAAGGTCCCGTCAGACCTTTCGTGCTACCGAAAAGATTCCGCCGAAGATGAATCAGGTCACGATATAGACGATTGATTCCCAGGTAGGTCCTCTGCTTGGACCAATCGATCGCTTTATCATCGCGGAACCAGCCATCCTCTAAAAATTCCTGTCCCTCAAAAAGCATCGGAATTCCCGGCGTCGTCAGAACCAGGCCGGCCCCGAGCGTGGAACGCTTCCGCGCGAAGTAACCAGCCGTATTGTTGGGATCGATCTCCTGTGGGATGCGCGCCTTGCCGTTGGCAACCTCATCATGCGATTCGCTGTAGATAATCCGCTGTATGGGATCTTCGTTATACCGGAACTGGATCGCTCCTGCGACGGCGTCCATGGACCGGCTGGCATCATCGACAGCCACGAGACTGGCCCGTACAGGATGGACAAAAGCTGAATCCCACTGCGCCGAAAACCCCGCACCACCCTCTCCCGTGGTCTTGGTGAGCCACGGATTCTGCATCAAGTCCTCCGCGATAGTAATGCGCTCAGGGAAATATTTGTGGACTTCATCGTTGACCCACTGCAACAAGGTCCAGCCCTCGGGAATATCCGTTTCAACGCTATTATTTTCGCCTCGGGCGTTACGGATGAAGAGCGTGGAATCGAAACGCAAGCCGTCAACGCGGAATTCCTCCAGCCACATCAGCGCATTGTCACGAATGTACTGGCGGACTTCTCCGCGCCCGTAATCCGGACGATTCTCACCCCACGGAGTCCACGCCCGGTAATTGTTATAAAAATAGATGCCGCCCTTGTTGTTTTCACTCCAGCCGTCGTACTGCCAGAGATCGAGGTTGTCCGGACCGAAATGGTTGTAAACGACATCAAGGATGATACCGATCCCCTGCGCATGGGCCGCATCGATCAGACGTTTGAGTCCGTCAGCGCCTCCGTATGCTGCCTCAACCGCAAACGGATTCGTCAGGCTATATCCCCAGGAACGCTCTCCTGGGAATGCCATGGGCGGCATAATTTCCAGCGCATTGACTCCCAGATTTTTCAGATAAGGGAGACGTCCCACGATCTGGTCGAAACGCCCCGGACTTCCATGCGGCCCTGCCGAGAACGTGCCGACGTGAAGCTCGTAGATCACCAGCTCATTCCAATTCGAAATCTTGAACGACGAGGGAGATTTCCATTCGTAAGTATCCGCATAGATCACGGATAGTGCCGTCTGTTCGTGAATTTCACGGGCATAAGCATCGTTCTTACGAAAATGATTCTCACCATTGGTGATCTCGAATTGGTACTGGTCTCCCGCCACGGCTTCATCGACGATGCGGGCCCACATCCCGCCATCCTCCCGGTTGAGAGGATGGATTTCGGGGTCCCAGTTGTTGAACTCACCCACGACCGACACAGCGCTGGCATTAGGAGCCCAGACTCGAAAGCTGGCACCTTTGTCCAGGGGAATGGCGCCCATCCGCCGGGGATTATGGATCGTGGTGTTCATCCGTTCCGTAACTACTGATTACATTTTGCCGCGAGCACCCATCGCCAAGGCGATCACACCGCCGACAATGCACACTCCACCAACAATCGGAGGAAACGGAATACTATGTGTTTCCTGGTGCTGGATTTCGATCGGGCCGAGTTGGGCATCCTTTTCGGTCGTTTTGTAAGTAACGCCCTGATAAACGAGGGCTAGGACGCCAACAATAATAAGTACAATTCCGGCTAATTTCATAAAAACCTTTCTGGTTACAGCCTTACCCGTAATGGGATTCGCGCTTCTTATTCCTTTGCAAACGCAATGCCAGAGTTTTTAATTTAAACTCATCATGCTTATTATAAGCTGCTTACAAATTATTTCCGTCGAGTACAGATAGCGGAAGCCTTTAGCAAATGTTGCATTATGCACCCATCATGCAAATTAAATCGCCGCTTATTTGCATATTGCAATATGCAGTATGCTACTCAGTTAGCTCATTAAAAAAGAGCTTCAGAGCCAGTAAAGGAGACTTGCCGACCTCATGCAGTATCCGTGGAGTTAGGTCCTGCTGAGGCTTTTGGGACGTTCCAGAAAAATGGATAGTGGTAACGAAATACACTCCATCCCGACGGGTAAAAATGTCCGATCGTGCAGTGGGCAACCACCGCAGGTAAGGCTCTGCCACACCAAGCTCAATTTGACCGCTCAAAGATTTGTCAGCGGCGATCCTAATCGTACCTGTCATGCGGAAAACATTTTCGCATTCGATCTCCACGTTCTCGGCGACTACCGAACCATCTTCCCAGTGGATATCGGTGCGACAAACTTTGAGCGCCAAGTCTCCCGGATCCGGCGAACCGGTGACCGTCACGAATTTACGCACGGGCTCAAAGTTACGAAGGACGCCATCAATCAGCTGGATGCTCCCTGTAACTTTGAG
>Ga0068858_100001428_pt1 | contig 24559 bp, 26 predicted proteins | sample KBSSwiS12_FD_66589 | JGI IMG/M metagenome (GOLD analysis project Ga0068858, IMG submission 66589) | Switchgrass rhizosphere microbial communities from Kellogg Biological Station, Michigan, USA - KBS Switchgrass S1-2 | ecosystem: Host-associated > Plants > Roots > Rhizosphere > Soil ... | reverse complement strand
TGCAACGCGTCGGTCGCCGTGCACGACACGCTCGTCTGGCCCATGGTGAACATCGCTCCCGACGCCGGCGTGCAGGTCGTGGTCACCGGCGGCTTGCCGTTCACGGCCGTCGGAACCCCATAAACGACGGTCGTGGAGGTGACATTGGTCGTCAACTGGACGGTTTGCGGCACCGGGCACGTAATCTTCGGCGGATCGGGCGTGATGACCGGGGGAGGCACGGGCGTCGGCTGCTGAGGGCTCGAACAGCCCGCAACGATCACGGCGCTCGACATCACGCCGAGTGCCAGCGCGCGAAGGTGTTTCACGTGCGACTCGCTTCTGTCTCGAGCACTTCCCGAATGAGATATGTCGGCTTGTTCTGGGATTCGTGATAGGTACGCGCCTGCAACTCCGCCAGCAGACCCAGCGTGATGAACTGCATGCCGCCGAACGTCAGCGCCATCCCGAACAGCAGGAGCGGACGATTGGCAATCGACTGCTCCCCCATCAGCCGCACGTAGCCCAGCCACCCGGTCACGAGCAGGCCCGGAATCAGCATCGCAAAACCGATGAGGCCGAAAATCTGCAGCGGACGGGTGGAATAGCTCAACAGGAACTTCACGGTCAGCAGGTCGAGAATCACGCGAATGGTGCGCGAGATCCCGTACTTCGATGCGCCGTGCTGCCTGGGACGATGGTTGACGACGCGTTCGGCGATCGACACGCCCTGCTCGCTGGCGATTGCCGGCAAAAAGCGGTGCATCTCGCCGTAGAGCTTCATCGGCTTGACGACTTCCGCACGGAACGCTTTCAAGGAACAGCCGTAGTCGTGCAGGTGCACGCCGGTCGAGACCGAGATGAGCCAGTTCGCCATCATCGACGGCAGCCGCCGCGACAGGAACGCGTCCTTCCGGTCCTTTCGCCAGCCGCACACGATGTCGTGGCCGTCCTCGAGCGCATCGACGATTCCCGGGATGTCGGCCGGATCGTTCTGGAGATCGCCGTCGGAAGTGATGATGATGCGCCCGCGCGCGTGGTCGAAGCCGGCCGCGAACGCGGCGGTCTGGCCGAAGTTGCGGCGGAAACGGATCACCCGGAGGTGCGGATCCTGCGCCTGCAGCCGTCGGAGGATCTGGAAGCTCTCGTCCGTACTGCCATCGTCGATGACGATGATTTCGTAGGGGCGGCCGCAGGCCATCAAGGTCCTGCTCAGCTCATCATGCAGCGTCGGCAGCGATGGCGCCTCGTTCCGTACCGGAATGACGACGCTCAGCTCGATCATGTGGATTGTGGATGACCAGATAACCGGCGGAACCAGGTCATCAGTTTCAGTATACGGTCAACGCCGTCTGGCCGCCCGCACCCTTCCCCACAGGATATATCCCACGACCGCAACCGCGAGCAATCCGACGAGCCATAAGGACACCGTGGCCGCGTTGTCGTGCATGTATGCGATCGCCCGCTCGCCGTACCACAGCGCCAGCAGGGCTTCGACGAAATAGCGGGCGCCGCGTCCGATAGCGATGGCAACGGTGAACGGCACCACGCCGATCCTTGCCACGCCGGCGAGCAGCACGAAGATTTTGAAGGGCGCCGGAGGCGGCAGAATCGACGGAATGAGCACCGCCAGCAGCCCGAAGCGCTGAAACGCGGCGAGCGCCCTGTCGACGGTGTCCGAATGAAAGCGCTTGCGTACGAGCGCGTCGCCGCCTTTGATGCCGAGGTAGTAGAGGGCCAGGCATCCGGCGATCGATCCGGCCGTCGCACTGAGCGCATACAGAATCAGACGCTCCTTGTGCTGCACGACCATCCAGATGACCAGCAGGTCCGCGATTTCGGGGAGGGAGAGCACCGACGAATCGAGAAGAGCGACCAGGAAGAGGCCGGGGGCGCCAAGCGCCAATGCCAGCGCCTGGACCCGCGCGACAAATCTGCCCATACAATAAACGGGTGATTATACCGTCGCGCTCACGCGCGCTGCCGCTGGCGATCGCCGCGGCGGCCGTGGGTGCGGGCGCGATCGTCGCGCTCTACTACCATCGACTCGGACTCACGCTCAGCCATTACGACGCGCGCGGTCATCTGATCGTCGCGCGCCGGGTTTTCGACAGCATCACGCCGGGCTGGCAACAGGTGGGCGCGGTGTGGCTGCCGCTGCCGCATCTGCTGAACCTGCTGCCGGTGCAGATCGACTTCTTCTACCGGACCGGCGCCTCCGCAGTCGCGATCTCCGTGATGGCGTACGGTCTCGCGACGGGCGCGATCGCCTGGATCGTCATGCGAGTGACCGGCTGTGCGCCAGGCGCGCTCGTCGCCTCGGCCGCGTTCGCACTCAACCCCAACGTCCTGTACCTCCAGGCGACGCCGATGACTGAACCGCTCTTGATCGCGCTCACCGTCGTCGCGGTGGCGTTGCTGATGCGGTGGAGCGCGGCTGCAGGTCCAGAGCTCACTGGGGAAACCTCGTCCGCGCTCGTGGGCGTGGCGTTCGCGCTCGCCTGTCTCACGCGGTACGAAGCGTGGCCGGTCACGGCGGCGGCGCTTTCGATCGCGGTCTGGGTCCGCTGGCGGAACGGCGATACCGCGGTCGAGGCCTGCCGGCGCGTGGGCCGCATCGCCGCATACCCCGCCGCCGCGCTGGTCGTGTTCGTCATTCACAGCCGGGTCGTGGTCGGGGAATGGTTCACGGCGAGCGGGTTCTTTGTTCCCGAGAACAAAGCGCTCGATCGTCCGCTGACCGCGCTCGCCGAGATCTGGTGGGGAGCGCACGCGCTCAGCGGCACGCTGATGATCGCTATTGCGGCGATCGGCCTTTGCGCGTTGATCGTGCGGAGCGCGTCCGGTTCAGCGCGCGCTGACGCCCTGATCACGCTGTCGCTCGTCGCGACCGCCGCGCTGCCGTGGGCGGCGTTTGTCAAGGGGCACCCGTTTCGGATTCGGTACATGGTGCCGCTTCTCGCGGTTGAGGCGATCGGCGTCGGCGCCGCGATCGCGCTGGCCCGCCGCGCCGCTCCGGTTGCGGCGGCGCTCGTGGCTCTCGCCTTCGCCTACACCATGCATCCGCTCGACGCCAGCGCGCCGATGGTGCTCGAAGCGCAATGGGATCGCCCGAACGTGCAGGCACGCCGGCAGGTGACCGAATGCATCCGGGCGAAGTACGACGGCGGCACGATCATGGCGAGCATGGGCTCGCTCGGCCACTACATGCAGGAGATGGCGGGCCAGGGCTTCGCCCTGCACAATTTCCTCCACGAGGGAAACGGGGACATCTGGCTGGCGGCGCTGAACCGTCCCCATCCCTATGCCGCGTGGATCATGATTGAAGAGAAGGCCGAAGGCGGCGACATGCTGGCGCGGATTGCGCGTGCACACCCGGCGTTTCTGGAGGAGTACGTGCGAGTCTGTGAGGGCGCCGGCGTTGCGCTATATCGACGGACCACGGCTTCCTCAGGGCCGTAGATCCGGCACGTCTCAGGTCCGGCTGAAGCCGGACACTACGTACACGCTGAACGTACGACTGGGTCCGGCCCAAGCGGAAACTACGGGCGTGACCTACGTACGACCCCCGTATCGTACGTAGGGTCCTTCCGTCTTAGCCAGGGCTTCGCTGAAGCTTCGGCGGACCGCCGTAGCTTTAGCGGAGGCTGGTCAGGCGGACGGTGCTAAAACCGCACGCCGAACGTGAAGAGGTAGTTGAAGCCGCCGAGGTTGATTTTCGGGCCCGCGAAGTTTTCGGACACCGGCAGCGTCCCCTCTCCGCCTTGATAGCGAATTTCCCCGCCGATGCGCGCCGCGCCGACTGGCACCCGCACGCCTCCGAGGATCACCGGACCGACCGTCGTGTCGCGGCCCGTAAACGTACCGCTGATGATGCTTCGGTCGGAAGTGACGAACTGTCCCGTTTCGGTATAGCGCCAATTCAAGATTCCCACTCCCGCACCGACGTAAGGCTCAATCGCGTCGTGATGACCAAGCGGCAGATAGCGGAACGTCGCGGTGATCGGCGCGATTCGGAGACGCAACTCGGACTCGACCTCCCGCCCGCCGGGGCCTGTGAAGTCGGCATCGATCGCCGGCGCCGTGCGCGAATAGATGCCCACGCTGAGTCCTGCGTCGAAGAAGTCGTTCAATCCGACGAGGTACTCCGCGCCAGCGGTCGCCCCTCTGAAGTCCCGAATGTTGAAGAGCAGGAAGTCGGAGTCCTGCACGAGCACATCGTCGATGCCGCGCGACTGGAAGCCGCGTGGGATGAATCCTCCAACGAAGAAATTGACCGTCTGCTGGGCTGATGCGGATGGCGTGGCGAACACGCCGATGACGAGTGCCATGATGCTGATGGACAGTGTGAGACGACGCAACATAGGTACGCTCCCTGGTGGCTTCGTCTAGCAGAACCGATGCCACTTTGCCGGCACGAATGGCGTCAGAAACGGTTCGGTCGGGGACGCGATGTCTCTCACCGATATCAGACCGTCCCCAGGAGTCTACAGTCCGCACTCTACAGTCGGAAGTCTACAGTCGACAGTCCTCACTCCCCAATTGTCAGTCCCCAGTCGTCAGTCGATCGTCGGTCGGTCGACTATTGGCCATCGACCCTCTTCGATTTGACTGTCGACGGTCGACTATTGGCTGCCGACGGTCGACGGGCCACTGTTGACTGTCGCCTGTTGACCGTCGACTGGATGATGTCGAGCATGGGTTCGTGGATCAGCTGGTTGGTCGCGAGCACATTGCCACCGCGCGAGATGAAGGGCGTGCCGTCCATTTTGGTCACCCGGCCGCCAGACTCGGCCACGATCAGCGCTCCGGCGGAAATGTCCCAGGGCTTGAGATCCCGTTCCCAGAACCCGTCCATCCGTCCGGCGGCGACGTAACACAGATCGATGGCGGCGGAGCCGAGGCGGCGGACCGCCCGCGCCTGGCCGACAAACTCGCCGAAGAGCCCCACGATCTCGTCGACCCGGTCATGGACATCGTAGGGAAACCCGGTCACCAGCATCGCGTCGATCAGCGTGCTCGTGGACGACACCCGCAGCGGACGCCCGTTGAGAAACGCGCCGCTGCCCCGCTCCGCGGTGAACAGCTCCTGACGGGTGGGATCGTAAATCGCGCCCACCTGCGCGACGCCGTCGATCTCGAGCGCCAGCGACGCGCAGAAGATCGGGAGCCCATGGGCGTAGTTCGTCGTGCCGTCGATCGGATCGAACACCCAGCAGGGTCCCGCGGGAACCGAAGCGCCGCCGCCCATTTCTTCGGCGAGGATCTGATGATCAGGGAAGCGTTCCGCGGCGAGCTCGCGGAACATCTGCTCGACAGCGACGTCGACTTCCGTCACCAGATCGATCGTGCCCTTCTTGTCGACGCGGATCGCCTGGCCGAACCGCGCCATCTGGATGTCGCCGGCGCGGACGACCGCCTCAATCGCCGTGGACAGAAACAACGGATCGAGGGCCACTCGAGTTCTAGCGGGGGGCGGACTGGTCGGCGGATGGCGGACGCTTGACCATCCGGATTTCCATCCCGCCTTCCGGCGTGCGCTGCAACTGAACGTCGTCCATGAAATTGCGTATGAGGAAGATGCCGCGGCCGCTCGACTTGAGCAGGTTGTCCTGATCGAGCGGGTTTGCCACGGTGTCCGGATCGAAGCCTTCGCCCTGATCGCGCACGCGGACGATCATCGCCTGGCCATCCGACTCCGGGGCGATCTCGAATTCGACGAACACGTGCTTGGTGGGGTCGTGACGGTGGCCATGCTTGATGGCGTTGATCACCGATTCGCGGATGGCGACGCCGACCCAGTGGATCGCGTCCTCGTCGAAACCACACGCGCGGCCCACGTGATCGCTGACGACCTGGACGAAGTCCACCATTTCGACTGCGCCCGTGAATTCGAGCCGAACCATCTGGTTGCCGTTGACTGTCATGTGTGTGCGAACGGCCGCAATCATAGTCTAAGATCGCCTGGTGCAGGCTGCGACAATTCGTCCCGCCCGCCGGATTGCGGGCCGCCTGCGGGTGCCGGGCGACAAATCCATCTCGCACCGCTACGCGCTTGTCGCCGCTCTGGCCGAGGGCCGATCGCGCCTGGTCGGCTATTCCTCCGGCGCCGACTGCCAGTCGACGCTGCGGTGCCTTCAAACCCTGGGCGTTGTCGTCGTCGCGGACGGTGACGGTACCATCACCCTGACCGGACGCGGACTCGGCGGCCTCTGCGCGCCCGCCGGCCCGCTCGACGCGGGGAACTCCGGGACGACGATGCGGATGCTCGCCGGGGTGCTGGCGGGTCAGGCGTTCGACAGCACGCTCATCGGCGATGCGTCGCTGTCCCGCCGCCCGATGCGCCGCGTGATGGAGCCGCTCGAACGGATGGGCGCCCGTATTGATTCGACCGACGGCCGCGCCCCGTTGACAATTCACGGCGCCTCGCTCCACGCCATCGACCACCAGACGCTCGTCCCGAGCGCCCAGGTGAAGTCCGCCGTCCTCCTCGCGGGCCTCCATGCGCAGGGGACGACGTCGGTCACCGAACCGGCTGCCACCCGCGACCACACCGAGCGCGCCGTGACCGCATTCGGCGGAATCGTCAGGGTCGATCACTTGACGGTGTCGGTCGCCGGCGGCCAGCGACTGGCCGGCCGCAATGTCTCTATTCCCGGCGACTTCTCATCGGCCGCGTTCTGGATGGTCGCGGCCGCCGCGCTGCCGGGCTCGACGATCGAGATCGAGGACGTCGGCCTCAACCCGACGCGGACTGCCCTCATCGACGTCCTCCGCCGTTTCGGCGCGCACGTTCACGTTAGCGTCGCCGCGTCAGACGGCGGCGAACCGCGCGGCACCATCGTCGTCGAACACGGTCATACGGGGACGGTGACGATTACGCCCGACGAGGTGCCCGGCCTGATTGACGAACTGCCCGCGATCGCGACGCTGGCCGCCCACGGCGGCGAAGTGACCGTACGTGGGGCCGGCGAACTGCGGGTCAAGGAGAGCGACCGCATCACGACCCTCGTGACCGGCCTCAGAAACCTGGGCATCGAGGCCGAAGAGTGGCCCGACGGCTTCACGGTCCGGGGCACGGGGGCACCCCGCGGCGGTGTTACCGACGCGCACGACGATCACCGCATCGCGATGGCGATGGCCATCGCCGCGCTCGGCGGGCAGCTGCCGTCGAGAATCGACGGCGCGGAAGCCGTCGCGATTTCGTATCCCGGCTTTTTTGAAACGCTGGGCCGGCTCGTCGCGTGAAGGCGGACAAGATCTACCTGGTGGGCTTCATGGCCGCCGGCAAGACGACGCTGGCGCGAGCCCTCGCGAAACGGCTCGACTGGGAGGCTGTGGACATCGACGACGCGATCGAGAAGCGCGAGCACATGGCGGTCGCGGAGATCTTCGCGAAGCACGGTGAGGGGTACTTCCGCGCCGTCGAACGCGCCGTGCTCGTCGACCACCTGCCCCCGCGCCATCTCGTCGTCGCCACCGGCGGCGGAACGTTCGTGGATCCTTCGAACCGCGCGGCCATCAACGCCGACGGCGTCTCCATCTGGCTGGACGTGCCCTTCGAACGTGTCATCGCCCGGGTCCCCTCCGACGGACGACGGCCCCTCGCCGCCGACCGCGCGGACTTCGAGCGTCTCTATCAACAGCGGCGTTCCGCCTACCAGCAGGCTCACGTGCGCCTCGATGCCGGGCGCGCCAGCGTCGACGCCCTGGTCGAGCAGGTCCTGGACTGGCTGCAATGAATGCACAATGCTTTTGCCGGACGCAAAATCGCTGGCTGCGAATTCGCGTTTCGCATTTAGCATTGTGCAATTTGTCTCGTTGGCGACGTTTCCTATGCGCTATCTCATACTGACCGACATTCACGCGAATCTCGAGGCGCTCGACAGCTGCCTCGCGGATGCCCGGTCGCGAGGCTACGACCGCACTCTCGTCCTCGGCGATGTCGTCGGCTACGGCGCCGATCCCAACGCGGTGATCGAGCGCATCCAGAGGCTCGAGCCGCACGCCATCGTGCGTGGCAACCACGACAAGGTTTCGTGCGGCATCGAACAGGCTGACGGATTCAACTCCGTCGCGCGCGGTGCGGCGCGGTGGACGCTCGATGTTCTGACACCGGAGCATCGCAACTGGCTGGCGGCACTTCCCGAAGGCCCGAACGAGGTCGACGACCTGCTGGAGATCTGCCACGGGTCGCCGTTTGACGAAGACGCGTACATCTTCGACGAGCTCGACGCCGCGCGGGCCCTGAAAGCGACGACCCGGCCGCTCTGTCTGTACGGCCACACGCATTACGCGGCGGTCTTCGAGCTTCTGTCGGAAGGCTCACTCGATTCCGCAAGCCTCACCGAGTCGATCCAGAACCGCGTGGCGATCGTCGAAGGCTCCAAACATCTCATCAACCCGGGGTCGGTGGGTCAGCCACGCGATGGCGATCCGCGCGCGGCCTATGCCATCGTGGACGAAGCCACTCGGCAGGTCGAGCTCTTTCGGATGAATTACCCGGTGGCCCAGGCGCAGGCGAAGATCATGAAAGCAGGCCTGCCAGAAGTGCTCGCGCATCGTCTGGCGCTCGGACGGTAAGAAAGGCAAAAGTTAAATGTTCAACTTTTGCCTTTTAACTTTGCCGCGGAGCGCTCCTCCCGTCTTCGCAGCTCCGCGGCATACGCATCGCCTGCCGCGCGTGATCCGAGCACCCACCCGATCACGATGCCGATGAGCAGCACGGACGGGATGAAGATGAAGTGCCCGGCTGTCACCGCTGCCCGCTCCCGCGCGCCTGCCGCTGCTCCAGCGCCCGCATCTCCGCTTCCACCGTATTCAGCCGCCGGGAGATCGACCAGGCGTAGCCGACCATGATCACGAGGAAGCAGGCGTAGGCGCCGATGACGAGGGGCGCGGCAGGCAACTGCTCGACTGCAGGCAGATCGTTCGCCGGTACGAATCCCTCGGTCGCCGGCGGCGGCTGCGGCGTCTGCGCCAGGATCGCCGGCGCCGCCAGCAGCACACAGAACAGCGCCATCACGGCACATCGAAGCATGTTCACGCCTCAGCCTCCAGATATAGCCGGTCGAGTTCGGCGCGGCGGTCTTCCAGACCGACACGGAGCGTCAGCAGCACGACAAACAACAGGACAAACGCGACGCCGCAGAACCAGACGACATTCCACATCGGCGGCGCTTTCTCACCGAGCGTCTTCATCACACTCGTCTGGGGATGAACCGTCCGCCACCAGTCGGCCGATTTGTAGATGAACGGCGCGGTCGCCGCGCCAAAGATGCCCATCGCGGCCGCCAGCTTCTCCGCCCCGGGCCCGGCGTACTTCCTGACGATCAGATACCCGAGGAAAATCATCTCGAGCATGAACGCCATGGTCAGCTTCGCGTCCCACTGCCACCACACGCCCCAGGCTTTCCGGCCCCACAGCGATCCACTGATCAGCCCGAAGGTGCAATAAACCACCGACAGCTCGGCGGCGGCAAAGGCGATTCGGTCCGCTTTCTCGTTCCCCTTGAACAGGTAGATCACGCTGCCCGCGGCGCACACGGTGACCGCCGTGGCCAGTGCCATCCACGTGGCCAGGTGAAAATAGAAAATCTTCTGCACCAACAGCATCGTCGATTCGTAGGGCGCGTTCGCGATGGCGATCGGCGCATAGCCGAGCATCGCGGCGGTCAGAATCGCGAGCGGTGTGAACAGTTTTCGCATAGGTCTTTCTGCCCTTCGTGCCGTTCTCTTTGTGGCCTTCGTGCCCTTTGTGGTTCCCTATTCCGTCATCAGCGGTTCGAACATCCACAACGCCAGCGTCACGAACACGACGTCGAAGAACGCCATCAACGAGATCCAGAGCATCGCCATCGGCTCGTCCGCCGGCGTCTGCATCAACGCGGACGTCCCCATGACCCCCGCAATGATGACTGGAACCGTAACGGGATACAACAGGATCGGAAGCAGCACGTCGCGCGTGCGCGCACGCATCAACATGGCCGCGAACAATGTGCCGACCGACGAAAAGCCGACGGTGCCCAGGACGAGCAGCGCGATCATGTGCAAGGGACGGGCGAAGAGCGGCGCGTGAAACAGCAGAGCGACCAACGGCGTCAGGATCAGCTCGGCGAGTGACATCAGCGCCACAATGCCCAGCAGTTTCCCGACGTAAATCGCCGCTCGCGGTGCCGGCGCCAGCAGCAGGGCGCGAATCGTTTCGCCGTAACGTTCGCGCTCGAACGTGCGACCGAGCGCGAGGTTGCCCGAGAACAGGAGCGCGATCCACAGGATGCCTCCACCGGCGCCTTCGATGGGCTGCCCTTCTCTGACGAACGCAAAGGAAAACACCAGGACGCAGGCGACGGCAAAAATGAGAGTCGTATACAGGATCTCGCGCGTCTTGGCCTCGATCGCGAAATCCTTCCGCAGCACGAGCCACGCCACCCTCACGAACATCGCATGTTCGCCAGTTCGTCGGGCGCGACGGCCGCCCGGACCGACAAGGTGATCCTCTCGGCGGGTTCGTCGAGCTCTGCGGTGATCGCTTCGGATGCGATCGCAGGCGTCACGCCACGCCCACCAGGGCGCGGTAGCGCGCGCGCAATCCGGGGCCGGCGGGCTCGTCCGCGATCAGTCGACCGTTTCGAACCAGAACGACGCGGGTCACCAGGCCGTCGGCCAGATCGAGATCGTGGGTCGCGAGCAGAACAATCGCGCCTTCGCTGGCGATCCGCCGAAGCCGATCGGCCACCACACCGACCGCGCGGTCGTCGAGGCCGGTGAACGGTTCGTCGAGCAGCACCAGCCGCGGCCCGTGGATCAAGGCGCGTTCGAGCGCCAGACGCTGCCTCATCCCGCGCGAAAAGCTCGATACGTCGTCGTCGCCGCGATCGGACAATCCGGCAGCCGCGAGCGCTTCGTCGACAGCCCCGCCGCGATCGACGCCGTACAGCTGCGCGAAAAACTCGAGGTTCTGGCGCGCGGTCAGCTCGGGATAGAGGTGCAGTTCGTGCGCCAGAAGACCGATGAGATATCGCAGCGCCGGACCGTGATCTCCGGCACGACGATCGCCGTACCGGACCTCCCCGCTCGTTGGCGACACGAGCGTCGCCGCGATGCCGATGAGCGTCGATTTACCCGCACCATTCGGCCCGAGCAGACCCACGATCTCGCCGCGACCAGCCGACAGGCTGACGCGCGACACTGCGCGCCGGCGCCCGAAATGTCGTGAAACGTCGACCAGCGAAACCTGGTCGAAATCGCTCATCACGCGGCGACGCCGCTGCGCCCCGCTGGATCGGGCCCGATGTCGTCGTCGTCCAGCGCGCCGTACACCTGCTCCAGGCCGGCCATCAGCGTTTCGCGTCGAGCCGCGTACTTGAGGTCGGCGACCTTGCCCGCACGACGTTCGTGCTCGAGACGGATCAGATCGGCGAACAATTTCTCCCGGCGGGCGATCAGCCGTTTGCGGTCGGCCTGCCGTCCATTTGCGTCGTCGGATCGTCGCGACATCCATACTCCGACGACGACGATGAGGCTGGCGAGCGAGAGCGCCGTCCACCGCGGCACCGCGCTGTGATGCGGGAGGTTGTCAATGCTCAGGACGATCGGCTGCCCGGCGGCGACCGCCCCTCCGTTCGCGGCGATAAAGACCTCGCCCTGCGCTTTCATGTCCTGCTGGGCCGCGATTTGCGGCGACGAAAGCTTCGTGTCGCCGAGCTTCTTCACGATCACGGAGAGCTGCTCGAGGTTTGCCGGAAAGCGCTGCGTCAACTCCAACGACGCGCCGCCCAGTGGAAGCTGGGCCGCCGCCTGCACCACCGTGCGTCCCGGGGGAAAGGGTCCGCTGACCTGCACCCTCGTACCGTTCGCGGTTGCTTTTGGCGACGACCCGTCCAGGATCGTCGTGCCGCCCGCACCCGTGGGCATCTCGAACGCGAACGTCGCCGGCGGATTCACCGGCGTTCGCGCGTTGTTCATGATGTCGAGCAGGTAGTAGACGGAAATGGCCTCGTCGCCCGGTTCGATGATGATGCGCGACTGCCCGCCGAGGACCACCTGGCCCGAAACAGCCGGCGCGTCCGGTTCAGTCGCAGGCCCGCTCGACTTGTCGGTGGCCACGAGCATCAGACGGATGCCGCCCTGTACCGGCGCCGGGAACTCCTGCGACTCCAGCCGCTCGCCGTCGACGACCGCGACCGCCTTCAGCGTCGCGCCAGCCGGCAGGTTGCCGAATTCGGCCCGTCCCGCCTCGTCGGTTTTCACGGTCCGCACCTGGGAGCCCACATGCAACTCGACGGGAAAATTCGCGATGTTGTTGGAGAGCTGCCCGCGGATCAACCGGACAGACACCGTGGCATTCGGAAGGTCGTTCACGGGACGCGGGATGCCCGCCATCTGTTTGGGGTCGGGCATCTGAAACTGCGCGACCAGCAACGCCGTGAAGACACAGAGGCTGCAAAGGAGGCTGATGATGAAACGGCTTTTCGCAATCACAGTTTCTGTCCGCACGCTTTGCAGAACCTGGCATCGAGGTCGTTCGGCGTTTCACACGACGCACACGTCCTGATCGCTGACGCATCCGGCCGGTCTGCTCGCCGTACCGATGCCGACTCGTCTGCTCGTACGTTGGCCGGACCCTTCAGATCCGGCAGCGCGCCGCCGCCGATCCGCTTCGCGAGCTCGCGCTCAATCGCCTCGCGATACCCCTCGCCAGCATCGAGTTGACGCATCAGGCGCGCCGCGCGCGACCGCAGACGCCCCGACATCTCGTTCCAGTCGGCGTCCGAGAGCTTACCCATCGCCCGATCGAACTCGAGCTCCTTGATCGCGCGCAACGCCAGCATCTTCTCGCGCTCGAGCGCGACGCGGGTGCGATGGCCGACCATGACCGTCCGTTCTTCCTCCGCAGACACGAGGGGCCGCAGCGTCCGCAACGCGGCGATGCCCACGAGCGCTGTCGCGCCCATCAGCACGGTGAGGAGGACGACGGCGGTGACGCCTTGCCCGCGGCTGGCAAAGAGCGCCGCAGTCGCGCAACCGAGCGCGGCCAGGACAAAGAACTGCCAGGGTTCGAGCGTGGATTGGTCCGGCTGAGGCCGGACCCCACTGACAGAGGAGCGAACCTGCTCAGTCGAGATTTCGGAGCTCATCGTCGAGGCGTTCCTCAATCTCGCGATCGGGCGGCTCGGCCGGGGCCGGGTCTGACCCGTCCTGGTGGCGCGACCACCGTCTTGCAGTCACGCCGACGACCACGAGGCCGATCGTGCCGACGAGGTACGGAAAGAGCCAGGCCAGACGATTGAAACCCTTGTCGATGGGAGACCGCAGGAATTGCTGGCCGCCGAAGAGCGCAATGAAGTGGGAGATGATCTCTTCGCGTGTCTTCCCGAGCTCCACCTGGGTGCGCAGCTCGCCGCGCATCTGATCCGCGGCCGAGCACGGGCACTTCGATAGCGCTTCGTGCTCGCAACTGCCGCAGGTGCAGGCCATCTCGTCGCGCATCGTCGCTTCGAGCGGGTTGATTGGCTTCAGCATCACGCCCGTGCCAGCCTCGTGCTGCGCGGCCAGGAGCGGCGTGGCACACAACCAGAGCGCCAGCAGAAGGCCGACAGTCGTTGAAGCCGTGGCGGCGGCGCCTGCCGCCTCGGGCAGCTTCGCGAGCGCGAAGGCGTACGTGCGCTCCGGGAGCAGCGCGATGCCGGTGCCGAGCGCCATGATGGCGAAGCCGAACCAGACCCAGTCGACCAGCGGGTTGACGTTGATCTGCAGGCTCGCACTCTGGGTCGAGAGGTCGCTCGGCTGGAATGCGAGCACGATGTAGAGATCCTCCGCGAAGCTCCGCCTGATCGCGACCTCAGTGGTCGGCTCGGCTTCGTGCTTCCGGAAGAACCACTTCGCCGGATACATCGTGTCGATCCGTTTTCCGTCCCGGAACACGCTGATGTACCCCGTGACCATCTGCTTCTGACCGTCGTCGCTCACCTTCACGCCGTCATTGCGGATCGTGTAATGGCCCAGCGTCGTCTCCTGTCCGACCTTCAATTGGACCTGTTGCTCCTGCTTGAAGCCGCTGCCGGCAAAGCCCAGGAACATCAGCATGATGCCGAGGTGCACGATGTACCCGCCGTACCGGCGCTTGTTCCGGCCCACGAGTCCGACAAGCGCCGTAAAGACGTCAGTGCCCGTCACGCCCCGACGCACGTTGGCGCCCCGCCAGAATTCCTGCGTAATCGTGCCGGTCACGAACGCCGACATTGCGAAGCACAACCCTGAGGACCACACGCGTACGCCCAGCGCCACGAGTACACCACCCGTGACCAGAGCGGCCAGCGTCGGCCACAGGAACTGATCCCGGAGGTTGCTGAGCGTCGATTTTCGCCATGCGAGGAGTGGTCCGAACCCGGTCAGGAACAGCAGGAACAATCCGATCGGCGCCATCCATTTATTGAAAAACGGTGGGCCGACCGTGAGCCGGTTGCCGGTCACGGCTTCGCTCAGCGTCGGAAACATCGTCGCGAACAAGACGAACAGCGCCGAGAACAACAGGATCCAGTTGTTCACGAGAAACGCCGCCTCGCGCGACAGCCAGGAATCGAACTCGTTGCGGGCCCGCAGGAGCGGCAGGCGGTGGATGACCAGACCGAAGCTGAACGTCAGGATGACGATCATGAACCCGGTGAAGAGCCTGGCCAGCACGACGTCCGAGCCGAACGCGTGCACCGACTGCACGACCCCGGACCGCGTCATGAACGTGCCGAAAATAGTGAGGAAGAAAGTGACGATGACCAGCGTCACGTTCCAGATACGGAGCATGCTGCGCCGTTCCTGAACGATGACCGAATGGAGAAACGCCGTCGCGGTGAACCAGGGCAGCAGGCCGGCGTTCTCCACCGGATCCCATCCCCAGAAGCCGCCCCACCCGAGCTCTTCGTACGCCCAGATCATGCCGAGCGTCAGCCCGAAGGACAGAAAGATCCAGCTGAACATCGTCCATCGGCGGACGGCGCGCAGCCACGAGTCGTCGAGATGACCAGTGATGAGCGCGGCCATTCCGAAGGCGTACGGAATCGTCATCCCGACGAAGCCGGTGTACAGCGACGGCGGGTGAATGACCATCCAGTAGTTCTGGAGCAGCGGATTCAGGCCGCGGCCGTCGGCTGGCACCTCCGTCAGAAACGTCGTGAACGGGTTCTTGTGCACGACCATCAGGTACAGGAAGAACATCTGGACCGTGGAAATGACCGCGACGACATAGGGAATCAGCTCGCGATGACGCTCGCGGTTCACATAGACCGCGATCGACCCGAAGACCGACAGCAGAAACACCCAGAACATGATCGAGCCGTCGAGCCCGCCCCAGTACGACGTGATCTTGTAGAACAAGGGCTGAACGCTGTCCGAATAGTTATGGACGTACTTGATCGAATAGTCGCCGGTGAGGAACGCGTTGACGATGACGGCCGAGGCGACGGTCATCAGCGCGCACACCAGGTAGAACGCGCCGATGCCGCTTTCAATCAGACGGCGCGAGCCGCGCCGTGCGCCGGCCACCGAAATGACCGCGGCATAGCTGCACGCGACAAACGCGGCGAGGAGCAGAAAGGTACCGAGTGAAGCCATGTGTGTGTTCCCCCGGATGAATCAGCTCTTTGAGGCCGCGGCCGCCGCTTCGTACTTCGACGGACATTTGGCGACGACGCCGTCCTTGACGACGTGAAATCCGTCGGGGCCAAGTTGTCCCCTCAGGACCACCTCCGCTTCGTCCTTGAACGTATCCGGCACGATGCCCGTGTAGGAGACGTCCACGACGCCACCGGACTCGGCGGACCGCGCCGGGTTGTTCTGCACCTTGAATCGCCATTCGAGGGTATCGGGCTTGCGGAGCCGCGAGCCAGGCACCACGTATCCTTTCAGCTGCAACGGCTTGCCTTCCCACGACTGTCTCTGTGGCAAGACCTCGTCGACGTACTTGAAGTATTCGGTGCCTTCGCGAAGCGTTGACCACAGAAGGCCGGTGAACGCCAGGACGAGGACGGCACTGGTCAGACCTATCTTGATATATCGATGTGTCATAAGGACTTCCGGGAAAGGGGCCTCACAGAGAATAGCCCGTTTCCCGCCATTCCTGCAATAACGTGAAAACGGTATGAATCGGAAGCCCGACCACATTTGAATACGAGCCCTCGATCCGCGTAATGAACCTCGACGCCAGCCCCTGGATCGCGTAGGCGCCGGCCTTGTCCTTTCCCTCGCCGCTCCTCACATACCAGGCGACGTCCGCGTCCCCAAGGGGGGCGAGCTCGACGGCTGTCGTTTCGACGAGGCCCCGCTCGAGCTCGTTGCGGCGGAGGCTGACCCCGGTCAACACCTGGTGCCGGCGGCCTGACAACCGTCGGAGCATTCGCTCCGCATCGCGATCGTCTCGCGGCTTGCCGAGAATCTCACCGTCGACGACCACCGCGGTGTCGGCCGCCAGGATGATCGGCGCCTCGCCGGTGTCACCGGTCCTGAAGCCGGACACGATGTCCGCCTCCCTTTCGTGTCCGCTTGTCTCCTTACGTAAACCGGCTTCGGGCTCCAGACTACGGGCTTCGGAAAGAACTTTCCGCGAGATTTTCCCGGAGCCTGAAGCCTGGAGCCTGGAGCCGGCAAGGTTCTTCACAAACTCCTTAGCCGGACCGTAGGCCGCGGCTGACTTCTCCATCGCCAGGCGCCTCACGTAGGCCGCAGGTTCCTCGTCAGAACGCGCAGTCTCGTCGATGTCAACGACGAGCGTCTCGAACGTAAGGCCGGCGGCGCGGAGGAGCTCCGCACGCCGAGGCGACGCTGACGCAAGCACCAATCGCACGCTGACATCATAAAGGCGGCGCGCTCCCCATCCGCTTAGCGACTCTTCGAGGCGGCGGCCGCTTCCGTCAGAAGCGGGTAGAACTGCAGGAACACGTGGTCGCGGGCGGCGTGCTCGGCGTGACAGTTGAAGCAGCTGTTCTTCGGAGCTGCCGACGCGCTTCCGCGAACGCTGCCCATTCCGCCGAAACCGTAATACGCCCACCCCTCGGGAACGTGAGACGTATCTTTCACCGCCATCTCGACGCCGTGCACGTCGTTCGCAAACTGGCCGCGGCGGGCGGGGAGCACTTTGTCTCCGGACGCCTGAAGCAGGAGCGCGAACATCGTGCCTTCGCGGAACGTTCCCGTCTCGACGAAATGACGATACGCCGTCGGCTCCATCAACGTGTGCGCGAACATCTCATGGTCCGATGGTGCATCCGAATAGCTGATCCCGAGTGACGAGCCGACCATGACCCAGCGGCGATAATCCTCCGGCAGGAGCAGCGCCCCGCTCTTGTCGTACTGCGGCATCACCGCCTGCGGCACGCGGGAAGACTGAGCCGCGGGCGGAGCATCGCGCGCGGTCTCGAGGGCATGCAGGGTCCAGGTCGCCGCCAGCAGAACGGTTGAGAGCGCGGCGGCATACGACCACTGGCGATGATTGCCTTTCATGTCCGTCTCCTCGGGCCTGTGTCGTTGTCTCCGAAATTCGTGGCATTTTCGCCAACGAATTTCAGAGACGCGACACTGGCAGCATCATGCACGCCGCGGCGACAAACGACAACAGTTTTGCAGCGAATCGGTGAGCTTTGCAGCGAACGGCGGCTCGCTGCGTCCCCCTTGCCGCGAGCGCGCGGACGCCGTAACGTGTGAGGCTCCCGCCTGCCCCTTCGGGCGTCGGCGGCGAAGCCCCATGAACGACACGATTCCGGCCGCCCAACCGTTTCCCACCCGCTGGGCGCTCCTCCTCGGTTTCGCCGGCGCGGCGATGGCGGCGCTGACGATTTCGGCGCAGATCTATCTCTCGATGCGCGGCCACGGACATTCCGCCGCGCGCATTTTCGTCTGGCAGCTCGCCGGCTGGGGCTTCTGGGCCCTGCTTGCACCCACGGTCCTCCGTCAGGCCGGCCGGCTGCGCCGGGAGGGCCGGCGCCTGCCACGTCACGTGCCGGGCGTCGCGGCCATCGGCCTCCTCATCATCGCGGTCCATATCCTCGTGATCTCGCAGCTCACCGCCTGGATTCAACCGTTCGTGCCGGTCGTCACCTACGGCTTCGAGGAGGCCCTCATCGGCCAGTTCGGATCGCTGTTCGTCGTCGACCTGTTCGTCTTCGTGACGCTGCTGGCGACGGGATCCGCGTTCGCGGCCTACCAACGGACGGTTCGCCTGGAGCTTCGCGACTCGCAGCTTCAGACCGAGCTGGCGCGTGCTCACCTCGAAGCGCTGCGACTCGAAATCCAGCCGCACTTTCTGTTCAACACGCTGAACTCGATCGCCGCCCTGATCAGGCGCGGCACGAGCGACCAGGCGCTCGAGATGCTGCTCGGCCTCAGCGAGCTGATGCGGACGACGCTCGACCGTGGCGGCGAGAACCTGGTGACCTTGGGCGCGGAGATCGATTTCGCCGGCCGCTACGTGGATCTGCAGCGCCATCGCTTCGCCGATCGGCTCGAAGTCAAGTACGACATCGGCGAGTCGTGCCGCGAGATGACCGTGCCGACCTTTCTGCTTCAGCCGCTCGTGGAAAACGCCCTGCACCACGGCGTGGCCCGAACAGCCGGCGCGTGCCGGCTCGAGATCGGAGCGCGCGTGGAAGCCGGCCGGTTGCGTGTCTGGGTCGCCGATCGGGGCGCCGGCCTGCCTCCCGGCTTCGACGTGCGTCAGGACGCCGGAACCGGACTCGGGAACATTCGCGCCCGTCTGGAACGTCTCTACGGCTCCGCCGCGCGGCTGGAGGTGAGAACGACGGCCGCCGGCGAGACCGTGGCGGAAGTGATCGTGCCGTGCGCTCAACTGACCGAACCCGTGCGAGCCACCGCATGATCGACTTTCGCGTGCTTGTGGTCGATGACGAGTTGCTGGCGCGGGAAATGGTGGCCGGACTCGTGAAGCGCGATGGCGAGGTGACGAGCGTCATCGAATGCGGCGACGCGCGACGTGTGCCCGATCTCATCTCGGAGCACCATCCACACATCGTGTTTCTCGACGTAGAAATGCCTGGACTGGACGGCATCCAGCTGGCGAGGACCTTCTCGGCCGAGGATCCTGTCGTCGTCTTCATCACGGCGTTCAGCCAGTACGCCACGCAAGCCTTCGACGTCCGCGCGACGGACTATGTGCTGAAGCCGTTCTCCGACGCGCGGCTGTTCGAAGCGCTGACGCGCGCCAAACGCCGCGTCCGCGAGCATCGTCTCGGCGGCCTCGCGAACGAGATGGCGACACTCACCGCCGAGCTCCATCCGCAGGAGACGGTTCCGGCGAAACCTGAAACGGGCACCCGGTTTCTCGAACAGATTTCGTTCCAGGCGGGCGATCGCTCGATCGAGCTGAAGGTCGGCGACGTGATCTGGATCAAGGCCGAGGATTACTACGTGCTGATCCATTCGAAGCGGGGCCGGCAGCTGGTGCGCACCACGTTATCGGCCCTCGAGCAGCGGCTCGACCCCCTCACGTTTCTTCGCGTTCACCGCGCCGCCATCGTCAACGTCCACGAAGTGCAGGAGATCCGGGACGAGAACGGATTGTCGCTGGTTCTGTCGGACGGATCGGATGTGCCGGTGAGCCGCTCGCGCAGAGCGCACCTCGAAGCGATCCTCCGGTCGCGCCTGCGCTGATCGATGAACAGCCAGGGCGCTGTTCAATCGACTCTGTAAGGTCCGCAGATTAGCAGCCACCCTCGCTCCACCCCGACAAGCGAGCTGCCCCGGGCTCGGCCTTACGCTCACATTTTCCCGTCTCGCGCGCGAAACGCGGCTCTCACACGTTCGCTGAAGCTGACAGCTTCCGGCTTCAAGGCAGCGGATCTGACAAAACGGATTAAGATCGGAATCGCAATGCGACCGCTGACGCAAGGGTTGCCCGGAGCGCTGGCGGAGTTCCTGCGCGACGTCCCGACCTCGAACGGCAAGGTCGGCTTCGCGTGGAAGGCTGCAGTCGGCACAGGGCTCGAACGCGTGACATCCGTCCGCCTCGAAGGCAGCGTGCTCCTCGTGGATGTACCGGATCGCAACTGGGAGCGTGAAATCACGCGATCGTCCGGTGTCATTCTGGCGCGTCTGCAAACCCTCCTGGGACGGGACGTCGTAACGGAGATACTCGTACGCAGGCCGGGCCCTCCCGACCTGGGACAGCGACGGCCCCGTCCGCCGCGTCACTGACCAGCGACTAAGAAACCAGGACGAAGAACCAAGCACGAAGAACCAAGGACCAAGGACGAAGGACCAAGAGTGCGGCAGTCAGTGATCGTGAGTGCGGTCCGCACACCGACCGGGAAATTTCTCGGCGCGCTGAAGGATTTCAGCGCGACCGATCTCGGCGCGCTCGTCGTTGCTGAAGCGGTTCGGCGCGCCGGCATCGACCCCGCCATCGTGGACGAATGCATCATGGGCAACGTCGTCAGCGCCGGCCTTGGACAGAATCCCGCCAGGCAGGCAGCGCTCCGCGGCGGCCTGCCCGATCACGTCGCCGCGCTGACCATCAACAAGGTCTGCGGATCCGGACTGAAAGCGGTGATGCTCGCCGCGCAGGGCATCGCGTCCGGAGACGTGGACGTCGTCGTCGCCGGCGGGATGGAATCGATGAGCCACTGTCCGTACCTCCTGCCCCGCGCACGCGAGGGCTGGCGCATGGGTCATGCCGGCGTGATCGACTCGATGATTCACGACGGTTTGTGGTGCGCCTTCGAGCAGTGCCATATGGGAAACGCCGGCGAGGTCGTTGCCGAGCGGTACTCCGTCGGGCGCGAGTTGCAGGACGCGTACGCGGCGCGCAGTCACCAGAAGGCCGCGGCGGCGACCGAGGCCGGACATTTCGCAGACGAAATCCTCCCGGTCTCCATTCCGCAGAAAAAGGGCGCGCCGATCGTCATCGATCGTGATGAAAACATCCGTCCCGATACTTCCGTCGAGTCGCTCGCCAGGTTGAAACCGGCGTTCAAGAGCGGCGGATCGGTGACCTCGGGCAATGCGCCCGGCGTGAACGACGGCGCTTCGGCATTGGTTGTCATGGCCGAAGAGCGGGCCAAAGGGCTCGGTATCCCGCCGATGGCGCGGATTGTCGGCCAGGCGACGAGCGGATTGCCGCCGAAGCTCGTGTTGATGACACCGGTCGACGCGGTTCAGCGACTCATGCAGAAGGTCGGCTGGGCGCTGGACGACGTCGATTTGTTCGAGCTGAACGAGGCGTTCTCGGCGCAGGCTGTGGCGGTGATCAACGAGCTGGGCCTCGATGCGGAGAAGGTCAACGTTCACGGAGGCGCCGTTGCGCTCGGACACGCGATTGGTTCGAGCGGCGCACGGATCCTGACGACGCTGCTCTACGCTCTCGAGCGTCGCGGCCTCACGCGCGGCATCGCGACGTTGTGCCTGGGTGGCGGCAACGGCGTCGCGCTCGCCGTCGAACGGATCTAGATGCAGCCACGCCCGGGTTAATCGATGATTCAAACGGTCGGCGTGGTCGGCGCGGGAACGATGGGCAACGGAATCGCCCAGGTATTCGCCCAGGCGGGATTCGATGTGTGCCTGATCGACACCGCGGAGCCGATGCTCGACCGCGCGCGCGAGACGATTGCCAGGAGCCTCGCGAAGTTCGTCAAGAGGGGCACGCTGACCGAGGAGGATCGTGACGCGACGCTCGGGCGGATCGCGACTGCCATCTCGCTCGACCGGCTTTCGAAGGCCGACTTCGTCGTCGAAGCGATTCTGGAGGACGTCGGTGCCAAGCGCGCGCTGTTCACCAGCCTCGACACGATCGTGACTCCCGACGCTGTTCTCGCGTCGAATACCTCGTCGATTTCAATCACGACGCTCGGCTCCGCGACGCGGCGCGCGGACCGCGTTCTCGGCATGCACTTCATGAATCCCGTACCGCTGATGCCGCTCGTCGAACTGATTCGTGGTCAGGCCACGTCGGCGTCGACGATGCAGGCCGCTCATGCGATTTGCATCCGGCTCGGCAAGACCGCGGTGGAGGCGGGAGACTATCCGGGATTCATCGCGAATCGGATTCTCATGCCGATGATCAACGAAGCGGTCTACGCCGTGATGGAGGGGGTTGGCACGCCGGAGGCGATCGATACAGTGATGAGGCTCGGCCTGAGCCACCCGATGGGACCACTCCAGCTCGCCGACTTCATCGGTCTGGACGTGTGTCTCGCGATCATGAGCGTGCTGCACGAGGGGTTCGGCGATTCGAAATATCGCGCCTGCCCGCTTCTACGCCGGATGGTCGCCGCGGGGCGCCTTGGCCGCAAATCGGGCCAGGGCTTTTACTCGTACTGACCACAGCAGCGCGAGGATTGGCAGCAGGATCGCCGTTTCCCATACGAACGCGTTGAGATTGACGCGCAGGCCTGCCGCCGACAGCACCTGGTTGCGCTGGGTCTGTGGAAACAGGTCCCACCCAGAAATGAACCACCTGCCGCTGAAGGGCCACAACAGCTGGAACCCGGACGGCGGGAACCGATCGACAGCGAGCCAGTCCAGCAGCAGGTGGCTCGCGTAGGCGGCGCCGCACATCGCGGCCACACGCCAGGCTCTCGAGCGGTCCGATGTGACCCACCCTGTCACGCCCGCCGCGACAATAGTGACGACGAGTACGGCGCTCAGGCTGTGGGTCGCCGTGCGATGCACGCCGAAGAGGAGGTCCGCGTCAGCCACTGCCCCGAGTCCCGCGCAACCGACCGTCAGGAGGCCGCCGGCGCGGTCGTAAAAGGATGCGCTCGGCGGGGACCGGCGGCGGGCCTGCCCTGGCGGCACGAGGTCGATGGCCCAGGCGGCGGCGATGCCGCCCAATGCGTGGCCGAGGGAGCTAGGCATGTCGCTTCTTTTTACCACCGGTCGTTCGCGAGGCGTGGCCAAAACTGCCAGGCGGCAGAATGGAGGCGAAAGTCGTCGTATCTGTAAGTGGCTGATATTGCAAGTTGTTATGGATTCATATGCCCATTATTGCACTTGACTTTCGCTCGGCACGAACCTAGAATACCCGTGCTTCCACTGACGGACCGGGGACGCTCCTCGGTCCTTCCAAACTGCAAAAGGGCGAGGCTTCCGGCCCGCTCAAAGGAGCTTCAATGGCGTCCGTTGAACGATCGAACGACAAGGATGACCGCCAGGACCGCGAACGTCTGAAGGCGGTCGACATCGCCTTCGCGCAGATTGAGAAGCAGTTCGGCAAAGGGTCGATCATGCGGCTCGGCCAGAAGGGCGCGATCCAGCCAATCGACGCCATCTCGACCGGGGCCATCAGCATCGATTACGCGCTGGGCATCGGCGGTGTCCCCCGCGGCCGGGTCATCGAGATTTTCGGCCCTGAATCCTCCGGCAAGACGACGCTCGCCTTGCAGATCATCGCGGAAGCGCAGAAGGTCGGCGGCATGGCGGCGTTCGTGGACGCGGAACACGCGCTCGACGCCGCGTACGCTCAGAAGCTCGGTGTGGACATCGACAACCTGCTCGTCTCGCAGCCGGACAACGGCGAACAGGCGCTGGAAATTGTCGAGGTCCTTGTCCGCTCCAACGGCGTCGACGTCGTCGTCGTCGACTCGGTGGCGGCGCTGGTGCCGAAGGCGGAAATCGAAGGCGAGATGGGCGAAGCGCAGATGGGGCTTCAAGCGCGCCTCATGTCGCAGGCGCTCCGGAAGCTGACCGGCGCGGTCTCGAAATCGAAAACGTGCCTCGTCTTCATCAACCAGTTGCGCGAAAAAATCGGCGTGATGTTCGGCAACCCCGAAACGACGACCGGCGGGCGCGCGTTGAAGTTCTACGCCTCGGTGCGGCTCGACATCCGGCGCATCGCCAGCATCAAGGACGGCGACGTCGTGGTCGGCGGGCGGACGCGCGTGAAGGTGGTGAAGAACAAGGTGGCGCCGCCGTTCCGCGAAGCCGAGTTCGACGTGATGTACGGCGAGGGAATCTCCAAAACCGGCGATCTGCTGGATCTCGGGGTCGACAAACGGATCATCGAGAAGAGCGGCGCGTGGTTCGCGTACGGCGGCGAGCGGCTCGGCCAGGGTCGCGAGAACGCGAAGCAGTTCCTCAAGGACAACCCCGACATCCATCGAGCGATCGAGGACCGGGTCCGCCGGGAACTGGGGTTAACACGCGAAGCGGCGGAGGCCGTTCCAGTCTGACAGCTTCTGCTGCCTGAACGGATGCGCTGAACGAAAAAACGTCGACCGCGAAACGCGAAGAAGGTAGGTCTGTGCCTCTGCCCTCTGCGTTTACAGCCATTTCGATTTGTACGTAGTGTCCGCCTTCAGCGGACCTGCTGACGGTCCGGCTAAAACCGGACACTACGTACAAGTGAGAAGTGCCCCAGCCTGTCTTTTCGCTAGTTTCTGAGCGGAACGCGGATCTGATAGCACGGCACCCAAGCAGGCGCCCCACGACCCGATCGGCGATACGCATCCGATCGGGTCGTCGTGTTATGATCTTCGGTCGCTCCCGACCAGCCCGTCCCCTCGTGGCGAGGTAGCTCAGTTGGTAGAGCATACGACTGAAAATCGTAGTGTCGACAGTTCGATTCTGTCCCTCGCCACCA
>Ga0068858_100001426_pt1 | contig 24563 bp, 23 predicted proteins | sample KBSSwiS12_FD_66589 | JGI IMG/M metagenome (GOLD analysis project Ga0068858, IMG submission 66589) | Switchgrass rhizosphere microbial communities from Kellogg Biological Station, Michigan, USA - KBS Switchgrass S1-2 | ecosystem: Host-associated > Plants > Roots > Rhizosphere > Soil ... | reverse complement strand
CAGATCCGCAGATCCTTGCGCATCCACTCGACGGCGAAGCCGAAGTCGAACTTGCCCTCGTTCATCGTCTTCCATCGATTTTCCATCTGCCACGACTGCGCGGCGCCCTTCGAGATCACGTCGACGACGGTCGCGACGTCGAGCTCGGCTTTGCGCGCGAAGTTCAGCGCCTCGGCGAGCCCCTGGACGACGCCCGCGATCGCGATCTGGTTCACCATCTTCGTGAGCTGACCGGAGCCCGCGGGCCCGAGCAGACGCACGTTGTGCGAGTACGAGCGAATCACGGGCTCTGCCGTCGCGAACGCGGCCGAGTCGCCGCCGACCATCACCGTGAGCTTGCCGTTCTCGGCGCCGGCCTGGCCGCCAGACACAGGCGCGTCGAGGCACGCGACGCCGCGCGCGCGGCCCGCCGTGTCGATCTCGCGCGCAATACCCGCCGAGGCGGTCGTGTGGTCGACGTAGATCGCGCCGCGTTTCATCGCGGCGATCGCGCCACCCTCGCCGAGAGCGATGGCGCGCAGATCGGGATCGTCGCCGACGCAGCTGAACACGATCTCGGCGCCCTTCGCGGCTTCGGCCGGCGTCCCGGCGACGGCGCCGCCGTTCTGCTCGCGCCACTTGTCCGACTTGGCGCGCGTGCGGTTGTAGACGGTAACCGTGTGCCCTTTCTTCGCGAGCCATCCCGCCATCGGAAAACCCATCACGCCGAGGCCGAGGAAAGCGACGTTCGCCATTTCGTTCTTCCTTTGAATCAGTGGATCACAGTGGTCACGGGTTGGGTTTCCGACCGAAATGGGCTCGCCCTCCCCTGCAACCAGCCGCTCACGATAACCGCCACCGCGGAGATGAACGCCGGAATCGCTCCGGCCAGAAAAATCTGTCGCGGCGTCCAGGCCATCCCTAGCATCACACCGCCGATGAGCGGCCCGACGATCGCGCCGACGCGGCCGACGCCGAGCGCCCAGCCGACGCCAGTCGAGCGCATCACGGTCGGGTAATACATCGCGGCGAGCACGTTCAGGCCTGCCTGTGCCGCTTGCACGGCGACGCCGAGCAGGAACGTCACGACGATCATTACCTCGAAGTTCGCGAAGATCATCGCTGCGAGCCAGACGAGCGCGAGCGACGCGACGAACTCCGCGAGCATCGGCGCGTACACGCCGAACGCCTTCAGCAACGGTCCCTGCAGCAACGTGCCGACGATTCCGCCGACGCTGAACGCGGCGATCGCCGTGAGGCCCGCGGCGTTGGGCATGCCCGCGTCGCGCAGCAGGCTCGGCAACCAGTTCAAGATGAAGTAGATGATCAGCAGGTTCATGAAGAACGGGATCCAGAGCATCACCGTGCCGGCGGCTCGACCCTCGGTGAAGAGGTGCTTTACCGGCATGCCGTCGAGGCGCTTCGACTTGGGCTCGGGCGCAAGCGAAACCTCGGCCGCTCCCGGCGCAATGCGGCGCACGATGGCCGACATCCGCTCTCTATCCGCGCCGGTGACGGCGAGGAAGCGCAGCGACTCCGGCAGTGCTATGAGGAGCACGAGCGCGAGCGCGATCGGCAACAGGCCGCCCACTACGAACACCGATTGCCAGCCCCAGATCGGCATGAGCACGCTGCCGACGCCGGTCGCCACTAGCGCGCCGCCGGCCATGCCCACGAAGATCGCGGACACGAACATCGGCTGCAGTCGCTTCGGCGCGTACTCGGCCGCGAGCGACACGGCGTTCGGCATCGCGCCGCCGAGGCCGAGACCCGTGAGAAAACGCAGCACGACGAGCGCATCGAGCGAGCGAGCGCCCGCGGTAAGCAGCGACATGACGCCGAAGGCGAGCACCGAGACGACGATGGCGGACTTGCGCCCCCAGCGATCCGCGATGGGACCGGACGCCATCGCGCCGAGCATGAGCCCGAAGAGACCTGCCGACCCCGCCGGGCCGAACGACGCGCGCGGAATGCCGAAGTCTTCGGCGATCGACGGAATGAGGAAACCCATCGCCTGCGTGTCGAACCCGTCGAACAGGATCACGAAGGCGCAGAGAACGATCGCGGAGATCTGAAAAGCGCTCGGCGGTCGATCGTCGATGAGCTCGTTGACGGTCAGCGCGCGCGGTTGGGTCGTCATGGCGCGCGAGATTACCACACGCGCTTGCGCCGTCCCGGCGCGATCGCCCGGATCGAACGGCGACGAGCGGACAGCTCGTTAGCTCAGTCTCCTCGCTAGATCGGCGGCGAGCTCGCGATACGCCGTAACGTCCGCCGCGCTCAGCTCGCCGAGCCGCGCCCAGAAGTACGCCATGAGGCGCACGAGACGCACCGTCTCGTCGAGCTCCGTCTCACTGACGCCGGCGCGATCGTCGCCGCGATAGGCTGCGAGCAGGTCGCGCCGCTCGCGAGTGCCATAGTCGTTCATGCCCGCAAGGCCCGCGAGGTCGAGGATCGGAGCGCCGCGCACGGCATACTCGAAATCGACGAGCACGAGCCTGCCGTCGTCGAGCACGTTCGCGGCGACGAGGTCGTTGTGACAAAGCGCGCTCGGCGGATGCGCCGCGTCGTAGTGTCGCGCGAGCTCCAGCAGCTCGTCGGCCCAGCGCCGGTCGCGAGGCACGACCGTCGGCCACGCCACGCCAAGGCCGCTCGCGCTCCGCGCGTTGCCGCGTGCGTCGGTCGCGTGAGTGAATGCCGCGATGTAGCCGCGAGCGATCCGCTCCGCGGCGAACGCCGGTGCGTCGACGCGCACCGCGTGCAACCCTCGCAGCAGCGTTGCCGCGCGCTCGACGTTGCGGGGCTGGCGCGCATCGGTAGCGGTCCAAGCGCGCGCGGACTCGCGGTAGTCGGTGAGCAAGACGCCGGCCGCTGCGTCGATTGCGACGACGTCGGGCGCAAGTCCGGCAGCCGCCGCGGCGCGCATCACGCGCGCCTCGGTGCCGAGATCGAGAAGCGCGTCGACGCCGGGCGCCGGCAACCGCAGCACCCGCTGGCGGCCGTCGACGGAGACGAGATAACTGCGGCGCTTCAGCCCGCCTTCGAGCGCCCAAAGCGTTGCGCGGCGCGCGACGTCCGCGCCGAGCACGCGGCCGAGCGCCGCGCGCGCCGAGTCTTCGCGTGGCGCGTCCATCAGGCCGCGAGCGCCGCCTGCGCGTGCCAATCGCGGCGCCAGCGATAGAAGCCGATGACCACGAGGACCAGATAGACGACGAACAGCGCGGCATAGAGATACAGCGAGCGCTGCCAATAGATATAGAGCGTGATCCCGTCGATCACGAGCCAATACACCCAGTTCTCGAGGATCTTCTTCGCAACCATATAAGTGGTAATCACGGCGCCGACGCTGGTGAACGAGTCGAGGTACGGGAACGCGGCGTTCGTGCGCGACAGCGCAGTACCGAGCGCAAGCGCGGCCGCGATCGATCCGCCGATCGCGAAAGCGTGGTAGCGCAGCGGCCAGATGCTGACCGGCAGGTCCTTCTCCGCACGCTCGCCGGGTCGTCCGCCATGCCGCCACTGCCACCAGCCGTACACGGCCATCGCGGCATAGAACACTTGGAGCGCCGTCTCGGGATAGAGCCGCGCGTCGTAGAACAACACGAGCGAGAGCAGCGTGCTGACCAACGCCGCGGCCCAACAGAGAATGTTCTGGCGCACCGCGAGCACGAGATACGCGAGCCCGAATGCGACCGACGCGATCTCGAGCCACGACATTGCGGCGAGCGCCGCCGACACGGCGTCGAGCAAAGACGAGACTCGCGCCGAGTCCATCGCTGCTACACGCGCGGCTCGAGGATGGGCGGCTCGCCGATCGGCAAGTCCGCGTTCAAGAATTTCACGACGAGCGCCTGCGAGCCGCCGGCGCCGAAGCTGCGCTCGAGCGCGGCCTTCAGCACGTCGAGCACGTCGCTGAGCTCACCGCGCACTTGCGTGCTCATCTGGTTCACGACGACCTCGAGACGGTCGTCGCCCTGCACGACGTCGATGAAGCCGAGGATCCTGTCGAGCGCATCCTTCGCTAACGGATAGAGGCTCATCTCGACCGTGACACGCATGTCCTTCTCCTAGAACCGGTAGCGGAGCGTGAAGCCGTACTGACGCGGATCGCCGAGGCGCGTATACAGCTCGTTCTCAAAGTCGGGCGGCTGGTTACCGAAGTAGAAGCCGCGCACGAAGTAACGCGTGTCGAACACGTTCCGCGCCCACAGCGACGCGTTCCAGTGCCGCCCCCAGTCGCGGCCGACTTTGAGGTTGGTCAACGTGTATGGCTTCGACTTGATGTCGTAGCCGTAGTCGTAGAAGAACGCACCCATGCCGCTCAGGTCGACGCGCGCGAACCAACCCGAGGGCACGCGGTATTCCGCGCCGAGCGCGAACGTGTATGGCGGTGCGTGCGCCTGCTCGCGCCCTTCGAGCTCGGGGAACAGCGAGAAATGCTCGATCTTCGTGTCGAGCAGACCGACGGCGGCGGAGAAGTCGAGCCGCTCGGTCGCGCGCCAATCGAAGTTACCTTCGACTCCCGACAGCGTCGCGCGCTCCGCGTTCGTGGTGACGAACAGGAACGACGACGGATCGCCGAGCCGCAGTTGCAACGGGATCTTGATCTGCTCGTCCTCGCGCCGGGCGTAGAACACGTCCGCCTCTGCGCTCAAGCGTCCGTTCGCGGACGTGAACCGATAGCCACTCTCGACGCTCGTGAGGTACTCGGGGCCGAATTGGAGCTCGTTCGGCGTGATCACTGCGTTGTCGATCGTGCTGAAGTCGACGCCCGCGAGCGAAATGTTGAACCCGCCGGCTTTGTAGCCGCGGGCGACGCGCACGTAAGCCGAGCGGCCCGACGCGAGACGCCACGAGAGCGCGAGCTCGCCGCCGGTCATGCCGTCGCGCGGGTCGAAGCGCACGGCCGACGAGTCGTCGTAGTGCGCGTCGCGCTGCTCGGCGCGCAGCCCCGCCGTGAAGTCGAGCCGCTCGGAAAGTCCAAGCCGCACTTCTCCGAACACCGCGACGTTGGTCGCGTCGTAGTGGCTCGTGACGGGCGCATCGAGATCGAGGTCGCATTCGGCACCGCAGAACGGGTCGCGGTAGGTGCCTAGATCGAGGTGATCGTTAGTCTCGTCGAGATCGAGCGCATAGACGCCGACGAGCCAGTCGCCGCGGCCGTTCGCGATTGCTCCCGGCTTCGACAGCACGCGGACCTCTTGGCTGTACGTGCGGCGGTCGCGCACGTTGCTCGTGACGTAGTCGTAGGTATACGGGGCCCAGTACGCGTCGTTACCCCAGTCCGCGTCGAAGCTGAACGTCGCATGCGTGTCCGCGACGCCTGTGATGCTCACGATGTCGAGCTTTTCTAGTTGCGCTTGCACGCGCACCGAGCCCGCGGTCGAGCGCTGCGCGTCCTTGCCGGGCTTGTCGGAGTAAGTGTTGAAACCGTTGTCGATCGCCCACGCGTCGTAGCCGTTGTCGACGTCGACGTAGAGGCCGGCGAAGTCGACGGACACGCGGTCGCTCGGCTTCCAGTTCACCTTGCCGTGCAAGCCGAGCTCGTCGCGGCCGTACGTGTCGTTGCGACCGAGGAACACGTTGTGGCGGAAGCCGTCCTCGTGAAAATCGTGCAACGAGAGGCGGAAGCCGGCCTTGTCGCCGAGCGGACCGCCGACTGCGGCCCCTAGCGCACGCAGATCGTCGGTGCCTCCATCGGCCTTGAAGTCGGCGGAAAGCTCGGGTGTGGGATCGGCCGAGCGGATGTAGATCAACCCGCCGAGCGCGTTCGCGCCATAGCGCGTGCCTTGCGGTCCGCGCAGCACCTCGACGCGATCGACGTCGTAGAGCGTGCCGATGCTGCCGAGCCCCGAGAAGTCGATGTCGTCGACGATGAACCCGAGCGACGGGTTCGGCGCTCCGTCGTACTGCTCGAGCTCGCCGACCCCGCGCAGCTGGAAGTAGCGCGCGCGCGAGCCTTCGCCCGAAAGATTCAAGTTCGGCACCTCGCGGATCGCCTCCTCGAAGTGCTCGATCGTCGTCGCACGGAGCTGCGCGGCGTCGATCACGCTCACGCTGGCGGGAATGTCCGTGACCTTTGCGTCGCGGAAGTCGGCCGTGACGACGATCTCGTCGAGCGTCTGCGGCTGAGAAGCCGACGACGACGAGATGGATGTCGACGACGGCCCGGCGTCGTGGCTCTGCGCGAGCGCGGCCCACGACCACGCTGCGGCAAGCGTCGCCGCGAGCGATGTGGCGGCGCGCGAGGAACGTTCGACAAGTCGCACTGCGGATCTCCTCTGCGAGAGAGACCCGGTTCATTCAACTAGCTCAGGGGAATCGGAAGGTTCCGTCCCTTCGCCGGTACTAACCGGATCAGGTTCAAAGGGTTGGTTGGACGCCGCCAACCTCTCAGGCCCTCGTTCTGGGCCACCCCTCGGATCGAACGGCGACAATGATAGTGCAACCGCGTCGCCGCCGCACTGCTATTGCGAGCTGAGATTCGTGGGCTCACGATGCGCGGCACGGCTCTTTCGGACTGCAACGTCAGAAAAGAAGAACAGGGGGCTGTATGGACATCTCGCTGCTGCGAATCTCCGCCGCGTCTTCGTTGCGGAGTCTGCTCCACACCGCACTCGCGCTCGCTGCGGTCGCGCTCGCCAGCGCCGCGCTCGCGCAGTCGCCGCCGAATCCGTATCGGCTCGTGGACGGTTGGGCCAAGTTGAACGGCGGCCGGCAGATCGGCGCCGTCGGCGACGTCGACGTCGCGCCCGACGGCAAGCACATCTGGGCAATACTCCGTTGCGACGCCGGCGGTGATAAGTTCACGTACGAATGCCTCGATTCGAACCTCGACACCGTGTTCGAGTTCGACTCAGACGGCAATCAAGTGGCGAGCTTCGGCGGCGGCCTGTTCATCTGGCCGCACGGCCTCGACGTCGATCGCGACGGCAACGTGTGGGTAACGGACGCCGCGAGCACCGAACGCACGGACGGACCGAGCGGGCGCGGCCGCGGTCACCAAGTCGTGAAGTTCAGCCCCACGGGTCAGGTGTTGATGCGGCTAGGCACTCCGGGCCAAGCCGGAAACGACGAGAAGCACTTCAATGCGCCGAGCGACGTCGTGGTCGCAGCGAACGGCGACATCTTCGTCGCCGACGGCCACGGGGACGACACGAACAACCGCGTCGTGAAATTCTCGCGCGACGGCAAGTTCATCAAGGCGTGGGGGCACACGGGCTACGCGCCGGGCGAATTCCGCACGCTGCACTCGATCGCGATCGACCAGCAGGGCCGCCTATTCGTCGCGGATCGCTCGAACAACCGCATCCAGCTGTTCGACCAGGACGGCAAATGGCTCTCGAGCTGGACGCAGTTCGGCCGGCCGAGCGGCATCACGTTCGACGACCACGGCCGCATCATCGTCGCGGACTCCGAATCCGACAACGTCGAGAACCCCGGCTGGGAAATGGGCATTCGGATCGGCGACGCAGCCACCGGCTGGGTAACCGAGTTCATCCTGTACTCGTGGGGCGACCCGCGCGTCACGCTCGGAACCGGCGCGGAGTTCGCGGCCGTCGACTCGGCCGGCAACATCTACGGCGGCGAGCCTCGGCCCCGCAAGCTGCAAAAGTACGTGCGCGTCCGGCCGTAGCGAAGGCCGCGACCAAGTGCGCGATCACTCCTTCAGACGCGGAATCAGCTCGGCGAGATTGCAGGGCCGCGTGCGGAGGTCGAGTTGCGGCCCGATCAGCTTGTCCCAGCCCGTCGCGCACGCGTTCGACGAGCCCGGCAAGCAGAACACGTACGTCGCATTCGCGACGCCCGCGACGCAGCGCGACTGAAAGCTCGAAGGTCCGATCTCCTCGTACGAGATCGTGCGGAACAGCTCGCCGAAGCCTTCGATCGTCTTGTCGAGCAGCGGCTGAACGGCCTCCGGCGTGCCGTCCCGCCCCGTGAGGCCCGTGCCGCCGGTCGCGATGATCACTTCGACTTTCTCGTCCGCGATCCAGCGCGACACGATCGCGCGGATCGCGTAGACGTCGTCACGGACGATCGCCTTCTCCGCCAGCTCGTGCCCGGCGGTGCGCAAGCGCGACACGAGCAGCGCCCCGGACTTGTCGGTGGTTTCGTCGCGAGTATCGGAGACGGTGAGAACGGCGATCCGGAGCGGCTCGAGCTCGCGCCGCTCGCTCGACGTCATGGCGACGCCGCGCGCGAGCTCGGCGCGACCGCGAGGTTGTGCAGCATCCGCAGCGCGTCCTCGCGGCCGGCGTAGTAGGCGGCCTTGCGCCCGACCTCGCGATAACCCATGCGCTCGTAGAAGCGGCGCGCGCCGTCGTTGGTCGCGCGCAGCTCGAGATGCACGCTGAACGTGCCGGCCGTGCGCGCGGACGACTCGAGCCACTCGAGAAGTTGACGGCCCACGCCGAGACGCTGGTAGCCCGGCTGCACTGCGAACAGGCTCAGGTGTGCGTGCTCGTCGTAGAACTCCATGATCGCGAAGCCGACGAGGCGGCGGCGGTCGCGCGCCGCGAGCACGACGGCCTCGCGATTGCGCATGCAGTGCAGGATCCGCTGCTCGTTCCACGACCAGGGCAAGCCGTTCTCGATCAGATGACGCGACATACTCGCGATCGATGCGGCTTCCTCCTGACGCGCGATTCCTAGGCGGATATTCGACATGGCGTTGAGTATATAGTCGCAAACGATGACCAGGCCAGGAGGGAAGTGGCGCGCGCAAATCGCCTGCGTGTTGCTCGCGGCCGGCGGCTCGAGCCGGCTCGGCCGACCGAAGCAGCTCGTGCGAGTGGGCAACCGGCCTCTGCTGCTCAATGCGCTCGCCGCAGCGCGCGACGCGCTCGGTCCTGACGGCGCGACCGTGGTCGTCCTCGGGGCCGGGGTGCTCAGGCTTCGGACCCTGCTCCGACACTCCGCGCCCCGCGCGTCGGATGGCGCCCGACCGACGCGCGTCGCTTACAACGCACGTTGGCGCGCGGGCCTCGCCGGCTCGCTTCGCGTCGGCCTCGGCGCGCTGCCGCGCACGGCGCGCGCTGCCCTCGTCACGCTCGTCGACCAACCGAACGTCGATGCCGCCGCTCTGGGGCGGCTGATCGCCGCATGGCGCACGCGGCCAGGCCTACCCGCTGCCGCGCACTACGCGGATCGCGCCGGCGTGCCCGCGATCTTGCCCCGGCGGCTCTGGCATGCGGCCCGCTTGCTCGAGGGTGACGTCGGCGCGCGCGCGCTGCTGCGGAGCGCGCCAAAGGTCACGCTCGTCGAGATGCCCGAAGCCGAGCTCGACGTCGATACGGTGGAGGACCTCGCACGCCTATGAGGTACGCAGGACACTCGTCGATTGCGGTCGCAATTGGAATGTTCGGCCTCTGCATCGCGGCGCCGGCCCACGGACAGACGATTGGCCAAACGATCGAGATTCGATCCGTCGGCGAATTCGAGTCGGTATTCGAGCGCTATCGCTACACCTCCAAGGCGTGGCACACGGGCGTGCACGAGGTTCCGCGCCTCTATCTCGCGGAGGTGCCAACCTACTGGCGCGACACGTATTCAAAGCGAGTCCCGATCAGCGAGAAGAAAAGCCTGTTCTTCCGCCTGCTAGCACCCGTCTCGCTCTACGTGAACGAGCACATCCTCGGGGATCGTTCGCGCGCTCAAGCCCTGCTCGCGAGCGAGGCAGCGGGGCAAATACTTACCGCCGAGGATCGCGAGTGGCTCGCGGATCTTGCGCGCGTATACAAATTGCCTGGGGCCGACTCAGGGACGATCGACGCCGCCGAGGGCGCCGAGCTGATGCGGCGCGTCGACGCGATCCCGCTGTCGCTCGAGCTGGCGCAGGGCGCAGTCGAGAGCGGCTGGGGAACGTCGCGGTTCGCGGACGTCGGCAATTCGCTGTTCGGTCAGTGGTCCTGGGCCGGCGGTATCGCGCCCGAAGAGCAACGCACGGACACGCACGGCGACCATCGCATTGCGGCGTTCCAGTCCACTGGATTATCGGTCTGGTCGTACGCGCTCAACCTGAACACTCACGACGCGTATGCGGAATTCCGCCGCAAGCGCGCCGAAGCACGCGCGCATGGCAAGCTGCCGCGGGGTCACGATCTCGTGGAGACGATGAGCCGCTATTCGGAGCGCGGCCATCACTATGTCGCGGAGCTAAAGACGATCATGCGTCAGAACAAGCTCGACCCGATCGACGAGTCGAAGCTCGTCGAGATGGAGATCGTTCAGCTCGTCCTGGTGAATTAGCGAGGAGCGGCCGCCGGCGCGTCCGCGCGCGTGGCACAGTTCACCCAGCCCGACTGGCCGTCGCGGTAGTGCTCTTTCTTCCAGATCGGCACGCGCTGCTTGGTCTCGTCGATGATGTAGCGACACGCATCGAACGCGGCACCGCGGTGCACCGACGTTACTCCGACCCAGACCGCGCAGTCGCCGATAGCGAGCTTGCCGACCCGGTGCTCGCAGCGCGCGACCGTTACCGCGAAGCGCTCGAGCGCCTCGCCTACGATCTTCGCCCCCTCTTGCTCGGCGATCGCGGCATGCGCCTCGTACTCGAGCGCGAGGACCGGCGCGCCGTCATTGTGATCGCGGACCCAACCTTCGAACGTGACACAAGCGCCGGCGGAATCGGTTTCGAGCGAGCGCTTGAGCTCGATGGGATCGATCGGCCGCGAAGTGATCTTGAAGCTCATCGCGACCGGAAAACTCAGCCGCCCGCGACCGGCGGGAAGAACAGAACTTCGTCGCCCGCGGAGAGCCGCACGTCCCACGGCGCGAGCTCGTCGTTGATCGCGACCTTGCAGCGCGTCATCGAATCGGCGAAACCGTGCTTGCGCGAGAGCTCGGCATACAGCTCGGCCGCCGTGCGCGCGTCCGTGGTGAGCGACTCGCGATCGCGGCCCGCGCGCTCGCGGAACGCGGCGAAGTAGCGCGCCGTGACGTTGATCATCTTTGGTAGTCGCGCTTGCCGCCGGTCTTGGACAGCAGCGCGACGTCACGAATCTCGATGCCGTGCGTGAGCGCCTTGCACATGTCGTAGATCGTGAGCGCCGCGACGCTCGCGCCCGTGAGCGCCTCCATCTCGACGCCCGTCTTGTGCGTGGCGCGCACCGAGCACTGGATGACGACCTCGTTCTGAGCACCCCACGCGATGTCGATCTTGCAGTCCTCGAGCGGCAGCGGATGACAGAACGGAATCAGGTCGTGTGTGCGCTTGGCGGCCATGACGCCCGCGATGATCGCCGTCTCGAACACGGGGCCCTTCTTCGTGCGCAGCACCTCGCCCGACTGCACGACGGCGTCCGCCGGAAACACGACGCGAGCGCGCGCGCTCGCGGTGCGCGTCGTGACGGCCTTGTCGCCGACGTCGACCATCGTCGGTCTATTCGCCTTGTCGACGTGCGTGAGCATCAGCCGCCCATCCGATACATCTCGACGCGGTCGGTCTTCTTCGCGCCGTCGTCGTTCTTGTGCTCGAGCAACCGGCCGCGGATCTCGCTGTAACGATCGTCGCGATTGCGCCAGACGTTTTGCAGGAGACCGACGAGGTCCGCGTCGCTCGCGCCCGCGCGTAACGCATTGCGGAGCTCCGTGCCGCGCGACGCAAACAGACACGTGTAGACCGTGCCGTCGGCCGAGAGGCGAGCGCGATGGCAATCGCCGCAGAACGGCGCGCTGACCGACGAGATGAAGCCGATCTCGCCCTGCCCGTCTTTGAACACGTAGCGCTTCGCGACCTCGCCGCGATAATTGCTGTCGCGCGGCTCGACCGGCCAGCGGGCCGCGATTCTCGCGAGCAACTCTTTGGACGGCACGACCTGCTCGGGACGCCAGCCGTTCACGGTGCCGACGTCCATGTATTCGATGAATCGCACGATGGTGCTAGTGCCGCGAAAGCGCTCGACGAGGTCGAGCGCCGTGTGATCGTTCCTGCCGCGCTCGATCACGGCGTTGATCTTCAGCGGCGCGAAGCCGGCGCGGTTCGCGGCCTCTAGCCCCAAGAGCACGGTCTGGAGATCGCCGCGGCCGCCGTTCATCTCCTTGAATACGCGCTCGTCGAGGCTGTCGAGGCTCACGGTGAGCCGCTTCAGGCCCGCGGCCTTGAGCTCCGCCGCGTGTTCGGCAAGACGCGTTCCGTTGGTCGTGAGCGCGATATCCTCGACGCCCTCGAGGCTCGCGAGCGACTCGACGATCTCGAGGATGTCGCGCCGCAGCAGCGGCTCGCCGCCCGTGAGCCGGATCTTCTTCACGCCGAGTTGCACGAACAGGCTCGCGACCCGGCGGATCTCGCCCGCGGTGAGCCAATGAGAGCGCGGTAAGAACTGGTGATGCTCTCCGTAATGTTCGACCGGCATGCAGTACGGACAGCGGAAGTTGCAGCGGTCGATGACGGAGATCCGCAAGTCGCGCAACGGACGGTTGGCGCGATCCTTCACGGTCGCCTGCGTTTGCCAGTGTGCTACGGACTGTGTCATCGCGTTTCGTTTGCGAGCGCGCCGTTCAAGGGTCGGGGCGACGCGCCGTGCTTCAAGAGCATATCTTACCGCACTCGCCAGGGCGCTCGATGCGCGGCGCCGTGCGGGGTGCGCGAGCGTTGTGCCGAGCACGCGATCGAGCCACCCGATTCACTCCTGTTGCGCATCGATTATGTATGGCGCGTAGCGGGTGCAAGGGCCCGTTTCCACGCGCTCCCGCGAGCTGGCACAATACGCCGTTCGCGGAACGTCGCCCGGAGAACCATAACGATGGACAGAACACGCAACGAACCCCTCGGCGTCCCAGGAACCGACTACCCCATTTCGGAGGCGGACCTCGACCATCGCGACCCGAAGGGTCTCGATCGCTGGATCGTGAGCCAGATCGTGCGCCGGCTCGGCGACTCTCCGATCCGCGTCGCGCTCTGGGACCAGCCCGATATCACCCCGCGCGACGGGACGGTGGTCGTCCGGATCCCCGACCGCAAGGCGCTGTTTCAGCTCATGTCGAATCCGGGCCTGCACTTTGGCGACCTGTACAGCGCGGGCCGCGTTCAGGTGCGCGGCGACCTGCTCCAGTTCCTCGAAGAGGTCTATCGGCTCGGCGCCGACCACGGCGCGCTCAAGCTGCTGCTCACTCGCGGGCGCTCGCTCGCGCCGGACCGCTCCGAGTCGAAGCGCAACATTCATCACCATTACGACATCGGCAACGACTTCTACACGCTCTGGCTCGACCGTGAGGCGCACCAGTACACCTGCGCGTACTACGCGGATCCGAGCATGACGATAGAGCAGGCACAGCAAGGGAAGATGCATCACGTCTGCCGCAAGCTGCAGCTCAAGGCCGGCGAGACCGTCGTCGAAGCCGGCAGCGGCTGGGGCGGGTTCGCGCTATTCATGGCGAAGAACTACGGCGTGAAGGTGCGCACGTTCAACATCTCCCACGAGCAAGTGCTCTACGCGCGCGAATGGGCTGAACGCTGGGGACTCGCCGACCGCGTCGAGTTCGTCGAGGACGACTACCGCAACATGACCGGCGAGTACGACGCGTTCGTGTCGATCGGGATGCTCGAGCATGTCGGCGCGGGCAACTACAAGGAGCTCGGCGCGCTGATGAGTCGGTCTATCGGCTCCGAGGGCCGCGGCCTGGTGCACAGTATCGGCCGCGACAAGCCGGGGCAGCTCAACGCTTGGATCGACAAGCGCATCTTCCCGGGCGCGCACCCTCCGACGCTGCGCGAGATGATGGACTTGTTCGAATCAAACAACCTGTCGGTGCTCGATGTCGAGAACATTCGCCTGCACTACGCACGCACGCTCGAGCAGTGGCTCGAGCGTTATGAGGAAAGCGTGGACAAGGTGCGCGCGATGTTCGACGAGACTTTCGTGCGCGCTTGGCGCTTGTACCTGGTAGGCTCGATCGCCGCGTTCACGACTGGCAAGCTTCAGCTCTTCCAAGTGCTGTACGCGCCATCCGGGGCGAAGAATGTGCCGTGGACGCGTAAGCATGTCTACGACGGACACCCATAGCAGCTACGGCGAGAAGACGGCGCGGCTCAGGAGCAACTGGCAAAGCGGCGCAGGTCACGTCCGGCTCGCGAAGTCGACGATATCGAATCTGTTCCGCTACGAGCCGCGCGGCGCCGCCGCGCGGCGCATCTCGCTGCGCGACTTCAACAACGTGCTCGAGATCGACGCGAAGGCGCAAACGGCCGAGGTCGAAGGTCTCACGACGTACGAGACCGTGGTCCGCGCGTGCCTCGCGAAAGGATTTCTGCCGCTCGTAGCGCCCGAGCTCAAGCACATCACCGTCGGCGGCGCGACCGTCGGCATCGGCATCGAATCGACGTGCTTCCGCTACGGCTTCGTTCACGACGGCCTGATCGAGGCCGACGTGCTGCTACCGAGCGGCGAGATCGTCACGGCGCGCGCGGACAACGCGTATTCGGATCTCTTCAACGCGCTGCCGAACTCGTACGGCACGCTCGGTTACATCCTGCGCGCCAAGATCAAGCTGCATCGCGCGTCGCCGTACGTGCATCTGCACATGGAGAAGTTTCACGACGCCGCCGCGTACCTAGAGGCGATGCGCGTCGCGACGCAATCAAAGGACCTCGCGTTCGTCGAGGGCTTGTACTTCGAGGACAAGCGCTTCTTCCTGATGACGGGGCGGTTCACAGACAAGCCCGGCGTGGTTGACGACATCGTGCGCAAGAACGTGTTCTATCGGCTCGTCGAGCGGCGCCGCGACATCTATCTCGCCACGTTCGACTACATCTTCCGCTACGACCCGGACTGGTTCTGGAACGTGCCGGAGACGGGCTTCTACAAGCTGTTCCGGAAGTTCGCGCCCGAGGGCTGGCGCAACTCCGCGTTCTACACGAAGTACGTCGCGACCAAGAACAAGCTGCTCGGCTCGATCGGCGTCCACGACACGACGCACGAGCCGCTGATCCAGGACTGGGAGGTGCCGTGGGCTAATGCCGAGGAGCTGATCCGCTTCTCGATCGCGGAGGTGAACCTCGACGGTCGCCCTTGGGCGGCAGTGCCGATCGTCGCGCCGCGGCAGCCGACGATCTATCCGATCAAGCCGAACGAGCTCTACTTCAATCTCGGCTGCTATCTGCAAGTTCGCCGGCCCGAAGGCAAGCCGCCGTATTACTACACGAAGATCATGGACAAGAAGTGCTTCGAGCTCGGCGGCATCAAAATGCTGTACTCGTCGTCGTTCTTGACGGAGCCCGAGTTCGACGCGCTCTACAACGGCGAGGCGTACCGCGCGCTCAAGTGGAAGTACGACGCGGCCGGCAACGCGCAAACCCTGTATCGCAAGGTCGCGATGGCGCCGGGCTGACGCGGAGCCCGCCGCGAGATCAGCGCCCGATCGGCAACCAGACCTCGATCCCGCCGGCGCCGGCTTGTCCGTCGAAGTCGTCGCCGTAGCGCTCGAAGTGCGGCGCGTCCGCGACCTCGTGGCCCGACTCAGCACCTTCTCGGACTTGGGCGTATGCTCTGAGCCGCCTGAGGGTCACCGGAGACGCATGTGTCAAAGGTAAAAACGGTCGCCGTCGCCATCGTTTCGATGTTCTGCGCGTCGGTTGGCTATGCGCAAAGCCAAACACCTCTGCCGGTATTCCCAAGCAGCGAAAGCCCGGGGAATGTTCAATTTCAAAGCGCCGAATACCCAAGGGATCAACAAAATTTCGAAACGCCGCTCTCCCCCGCACGGGGAGGGATGTACGTCGCGTGTTGGGCCGAGGTTGCATCGAACAACACCGCATACTTCAGTCCGACATTCGCAGCGCCGTCGGTCAACGACGTACGAAAGGAGTTTCGCAAGGTCGTGACGACGCAGTACGGACCCGTGAGTAAGCTCCAATGCACCGGCAAGTTTTCCGGGACCATGGTGAGCGAGCAAGTCAAGAAGTGGAAAGACTCAGCGCGAACGACGAACAATGCAATCATCGACCTCTTTGCCGGTACACGTGACGAAGCCGCCGGGGCACCGCAACCCCAGTCGTCACAATCGGCGAGGTATGAGCGCCCGCACAGCGGTTTTGGTTTTCCGCCCGGACCGCCTCCCTCCGTTCCGAGCCTCTCGACCTCTGTGCAGCGATATTAGCGATCAAGCAGCCCAAACGCTGTCGGTCGCGTGGTCGGCGAGATCAGTAGATCGTCGTTGACTGGATCGAGCGATGACCTGGGTAAATCTGGGGCCTTCGCGATCTAACGCCTTCATTTCGTGCTCCATCGCGCCCGCGAATAGGTTTGATGGCACCTTCTCGGACTGGGGCGTAAGCTCTGAGCAGAGGGTCACCGGAGACGCATATGTCAAAGGTCACAACAGTCGCTGCCAGCATCGGTTTGATGCTCGGCGCGTCAGTTGGGCATGCGCAAGGCGGATTCCCAAGCAGCCAAAGCCCGGGGAATGTTCAGTTTCAGCAGGGGGCTTACCCAGCGGATCAAAATTTCGGAACACGGCCCTACCCTGAGACCCGCCCCGGCGTCAGTCCGGACGTGATGGCCCGGGCCAACCCAGTGTATGTCTCCTGTTGGGCAGAGGTTACATCGCTCAACACCGCGTACTTCAGCGCGACATTCTTAATGCCAGCATTCAACACCTTAAAAGACCAGTTCCGAACGTTCGTGACGACGCAGTATGGGCCGGCGAGTAAGCTCCAATGCACCACCGCATTGTCCAACGCCGCTGTGACCAAGCAAGTCGACAAGTGGAAAGACTCGGCGCGAACGACGAACAACGCAATCATCGACCTCGTTGCCAATACAGGTGAAGAAGCTGCCAAGGCACCGCAACGGCAGTCGTCACAATCGGTACGCTATGAGCCCCCGCACATCGGTTTTCTTGATGGCTACGTTCCCGGCGGCTACGTTCCGGGCAACAACAGCAGTGGCACCGTAGCGGGCCAGTCCAACTTCCAGCGCTAGTGGCGGGTCAGATGCGAACCCCGAGGAGACCGTCCATATTAAAGATCACGCTATTCTTCGTCGCCGCAGCAGCGCTCGCAGGCTGTGCGACCACACACGAAGAAGGTGTCGCTGCCGTACAAGCCCCGTCACCGCAGCCTAACTACCGAGCCCCTTCTAACGGGCGTATGCAGCGAAACGCGGACGCGATGCCAAGCACCTATCCTCAACCTGCGTACAACCCTGCCGACAACGCCGCGGCCGCTAGCATCGCAAGGCAGTAGGCGATCAAGCCGCCCAAACGCTATCCGTAGCGTGTCCATGACGAAAAGCGATCAAAGTTAGCGCTCGATCCCCTCACGGGGTACTCATTGAATTCAGTACAGCAGGTCAAGTTCGTCGGCGCGCAGTCCTCACGACGACGATCGGGCGCAACACGTTTTCTTCAATTAGTAAGTGAGGACGGCCGTCAACGTCATGGACGTGCCCCTTCTCACGAAGCCCCAGCAACTCTGACTGTTCGATGACAACGGGCGTCGTTCCTGTGTAAACACGGCCAGCAAGGCTGCTATCGGTCGCGTATCGCATCTAGGCACCCCTCCGAGCGGTATTGCTCCGCCGGGCTATATGCGAAATCCGCGCCAAGCACGGGCAAATCTCGGTGCTCGCCGCAATTTATGTCTGAAGCACCGCTTGATCGAAATTGCGCGCCGAGAACGCCCGTCCGCTCGGGTCAGGCCGCCGCGCCGTCGGGCGCCGCGACCAGCGAGCCCTTGTCGACGTAAAGCCGACGCGACGCGTGATCGGCCGCGCGCGGGTCGTGCGTGACCATCACGATCGTCTTGCCCTGCTTCTTGTTCAGGAGCTGAAGCAACCCGAGGATCGACTCCGACGTCTCGCGGTCGAGGTCGCCGGTCGGCTCGTCGCAGACGAGCAGCGTCGGATCCGCGACCAGCGCACGCGCGATCGCGACCCGCTGCTGCTGGCCGCCCGAGAGCTCCGACGGCTTGTGCTTCGCGCGATCTGCGAGACCCACGAGCTCGAGCGCGGCGTATACGTTCCGTTTGCGTTCCTTCGCGCCAAGCCGCGTCAACAGCAGCGGCACTTCGACGTTGCGCTCCGCCGTCAGCACCGGCAGCAGATTGTAGAACTGGAAGATGAAGCCGACATGCCGCGCCCGCCATTTCGCGAGCTGGCCCGAGGACAATTGGTCGATCCGCTCTCCCGCGACCGTGATCTCGCCTCGATCGGGCTTGTCCAGACCGCCGATCAAATTGAGCAGCGTGGTCTTGCCCGAGCCCGACGGTCCCATCAGCGCGAGAAACTCGCCGGCGTCCACGTCGAGGTTTAGTGCGTGCAGCACTTCGACGCGCTGCCTGCCGCGCACATAGCCCTTGATCACGTTCCGAATCGAGACCAGCGTGCTCATCGTTCACCCCGAGCTTTAGCTTCGCGCGTCAGTTCGCGACGCGAACCCTTGCGCCGTCCGCAAGCTGCGAAAGATCGCCGGCCGCGACACGCGCGCCGGCGGAAACACCCGATAACACGATCTGCCCGTTCGCGACGCGCGCGCCGAGCCGCACCGCGCGGCGCTCGACGCGGTTGTCGTTCAGCACGAACACGACGCCCGTGTCGCCGCTCGCCTGCACGGCGTCCGTCGGCACGACGAACGCGCTCTGGCCGCCGGCCGCCGAGGCGCTTTCAGTCGGCGCGCTCGTCGGCGTGTCGAGAAACGCTACGCGCACGCCCATCTCGGGCAGGATTCGCTCGTCGCGCGCGTCGAAACCCACACGCACCTTGACGGTGGCCTTCGCGCGGTCCGCGGTGGGGATGATCGCGATCACGTGCGCCGGAATCGCCCAATCGGGGTACGCGTTGAGACGCGCGGTGACCGACTGATCGGGATGCACGCGATTGATGAAGTTCTCGCTCACGTCGACCTCGATCTCGAGCGATTCCATGTCGACGATCGTGCCCACGCCGGTGCGCGTATAGCCGCCGCCGGCGGAGATCGGAGAGACCATCTCGCCCTCTTGCGCGGCCTTGACGGTCACGATGCCCGCGAACGGCGCGCGCACGATCGTATCGTCGAGGTTCCGCTCGGCGTAGCTCACGGCCGAACGCGCGACCTCGACGGCGCGCTTCGCGACGTCGAGCCCGGTGCGCGCGGCGTCGTACGCGGCCTTCGCCGTGTCGAACGTCTGCTGGCTGATCACGGCCTTCTCGAGCTGCTGCTCGTTGCGCTTGAAGGTCGGCCCGGCGTTGTCGAAGGCGACCTGCGCCGCAGTGAGGTTGGCCTCGGCCTGCGCGCGTGCGGCGCGCGCCTGGTCGAGCGCGGCGCGAGCGTTCGTGTCGTCGAGCCGAGCGATGATGTCGCCGCGCGCGACCCTCTTGCCCTCCTCGATCGAGACTTGCACGACCTTGCCTGTGATCTTCGACGACACGGTGGCTTGGCGGCGCGCGACGACGTAACCCGACGCGTCGAGAATCGTGCCGGGACCGGCGGCCGCCTCCGCCGGGGCGAGCTCGACGGTGGCCGCGCGCACCGGGATGCCGCGCGGCAGCAGCAGCCAGGTCGCGACGCCCGCGATCGCGAGCACCGCGACGGCGATCGCGGCCCACTTCGGCCAAGTCGCGGGCTCGGCCTCGGCCGGCCGATCGATCCGCAATTGCTCGATCAGTGAAGTCTGGTCGTCCAAGGAACACCTAAATTGTGGGCACGTCTCCACGCGGAGACGGTTCCCGAGGCGCGCTGGCGGCCGCTATTATGCCGTCAATACATGACACCGTGCTGTCGGCATTAAATAGATAATAAAACCGCATGAAATATCTCCCTTTGCTCTGGGCGAACCTGCGTCGCAAGCCTCTGCGCACGACGCTCACCTTTGCGTCGGTCGTGATCGCGTTCCAGCTGTTCGGGCTTCTCGAGGCCGTGAATTACGCCCTCACGGGCGGCGCGGACCTCGCGGGCCAGGATCGGCTCGTGACGCAGCACCACGTCTCGATCATCTTGTCCTTGCCGTCGAACTATCTCGCACGGATCCGCACGCTCGACGGCGTGCGTAGCGCGACCTCCGACAACTGGTTCGGCGGCTTTTTTCAGGACGAGAGCAACCAGCTCACCACGTACGCGGTCGATCACGAATCGTTCTTCGACGTCTACCCCGAGTTCGCGCCGCCGGACGCGCAGCTCAAGACGTGGCTGGCGACGCGCACATCGGTAGTCGTCGGCAGCGAGCTCGCGAAGCGATACGGCTGGAAGGTCGGCGACCGCATTCCGCTGCGGTCCAGCTTCGCGCGCCACCGCGACGGCAGCGACTCGTGGGACCTCGACGTCGCGGGGATTTACGACATCAAGGACGGCGACAACACGAACGTGTTCCTCCGTTATGACTACTTCAACGAGGGGCGAAATTTCGACCGTGATTCCATAGGCTGGATCGTGCTGCGCATTGCCGATCCGGGCCGTGCAACCGAAATCTCGAAGCAGATCGACGCGATGTTCGCGAACTCTTCGGCCGAGACCAAGACGACGACCGAAAGCGCGTTCCTCCAAGGCTACGCGAACATGATGGGCAACATCGGCGCGATCGTGAGCGCCGTCGCGGCCGCGGTGTTCTTTACGATGCTGCTCGTGACCGCAAACGCGATGGCGCAGTCGGTGCGCGAGCGCGTGCGCGAGATCGCCGTGATGCGCACCATCGGATTTTCGAACGGCGGCATCGTCGCGCTGGTGTTGCTCGAGGGGCTCGGAATCACCATGATCGGCGGCGCGCTCGGTCTCTGGAGCGGCGACGCGGCCGCGCGCTCCATCGGCGCCCGACTCACACAGTATTTGCCGCTGATGTTCATGCCCCCGAACGCCTTCGTGATCGGAGCACTGCTCGCCGTCGGGCTCGGAGCGCTGTCGTGCGCTCTGCCGTGCGCGCAGATTTGGCGGCTCGAGATCGTCGAGCAACTGCGGCGCACTTGAGGAAGACCAGTCAATGTCGTTGTTGAAGCAAGCGGTCTCGATGACCGCGATGAACCTGCGCAGCATCGGCCAACGACGCGGGACCGCGCTCGTCGCGGTCGTCGGCATCGCGGGCGTCGTCGCCGTGTTGATCGGCATCTTTTCGATCAACGAGGGATTTCGCGCCGTGCTCGAGATCGCGGGCGCCGACGACGTCGCGATCGTGCTGCGCGGTGGCGGCACCGACGAGATGACGAGCGGCCTGAGTCAAGAAGCGACGCGGATCATCGGCGACGCGGCCGGCGTGCTTCGCAAGGACGGCAACCCGGTGAGCTCGGCCGAGCTCTACGTGATCGTCGACGTGCCGCTCAAGAGCACCGGCACGCCCGCGAACGTGCCGTTGCGCGGCGTCGGCCCACAGGCCGGAAGCCTACGGCAAGGATTTCATCTGCTCGAGGGCCGCGCTTTCACGCCCGGCACGAACGAGGTGATCGTCGGCCGCGGCGCCGCCGACCAGTTCGTCGGGCTCTCGCCGGGCTCTCAACTGCGCCAGGGCACGAACGTTTGGAACGTCGTCGGCGTGTTCGCGGACAACGGCAGCGTCTCGGAGTCGGAGATCTGGAGCGACGCGATCGTGCTGCAGGGCGTGTACAACCGCGGCACGTCGTACCAGTCGACGCGAGTGCGGCTCGAGAGCGCCGCGGCGCTCCAGACCTTCAAGGACGCGCTCACGAGCGACCCGCGCGTGAACGTGCGTGTGCTCACCGAGCGCCAGTACTACGGTCAGCAGGCGCGCGCGCTCGTCGCGCTCGTGTCGATCCTCGGCAGCGCGATCGCGGTCCTCATGGGGATCGCCGCGATCTTCGGAGCGCTGAACACGATGTACTCGGCCGTTGCGAGCCGCACGAAGGAAATCGCGACGCTGCGTGCGATCGGCTTCAGCGCTTTCCCGGTCGTGACCTCGGTGCTCGTCGAGGCGCTCTTCCTCGGCCTCATCGGCGGCGTGATCGGCGGAGCGATCGCGTATGTCGGCTTCAACGGCCTACGCGCGTCGACGATGAACCTGTCGTCGTTTAGTCAGATCACGTTCGCATTCAAGGTGACGCCAGCGTTACTCACGCAGAGTCTCGTCTATGCGCTGGTGCTCGGTCTCGTCGGAGGACTGATGCCGAGCCTGCGCGCGGCGCGTGTGCCGATCACGATAGGCTTGCGCGACGCGTAACCGACGGACTCGGAACACTGCCGGCGTCCGAGCCGCTCGAAGGCGCGTGGCAGTGCGCCAACCGGACGGGCTCAGCCCGCCGGCTCGATCCGCAGGACGGCGCCGTCGGGCGCTTCCGCGGTCAGCACGTACAAGAGCCCGTCGGGCCCCTCGCTCACGCCGCGGATGCGCTGATTGAGCTCGCGGAGCATCGGCTCGCGGCGAATCTCTTCCCACTTGTCGTTGAACTCGATGCGCTGCATCTGCCCCGTGCGCGGCACCTCTCCCTGGCGCAGCCCGCCGACGAACGCGCTGCGGCGCCAGGCGGTGAACACGTTGCCCTGGTAGAACGTCATGCCGGTCACCGCGATCGACGGCACCCAGACGACGGTCGGCTGCTCGGTGCCCTCGAGCACGGGGCTCGCCGACACCCGCGGCCCCGGGTAGGTGCGGCCATAGCTCACGAGCGGCCAGCCGTAGTTGCCGCCGGGCTTCAAGATGTTGATCTCGTCGCCGCCGTCCGGGCCCTGCTCCGTCACCCAGAGCTCGCCCGTCCACGGATTCAGCGTCATCGAGTGGCCGTTGCGATGGCCGAGCGTGTAGATCGCGGGCAGGTAGCCCTTGTCGTTCACGAACGGGTTGTCGGGTGGGATGCTGCCGTCGTCGCGGAGCCGGATGGTTTTGCCGGCGTAATCCTGCGGATTCTGCGAGCGCACGACGTCCGGTCCAGTGCCCGGCGCACTCACGGTCATGTGCAGCATGCCGTCGCGCGCGAAGCCGATGCGCGAGCCCTCGGTGCCGATCGCGCCGGTCTCGAAGATGTCGCGCACGTCGACGAGCGCGCCGTTGTCCCAGCGGCCGCGCGCGAGCACCGTCTCGCCGGCGTTCTCGCCCTTCGGCCTATGGTACGAGAGGTACACGAAGTGGTTGTCCGCGAACCGCGGATGCAGCACGACGTCCATGAGGCCCTGGAGCCCTCGCACGCGCACGGCCGGGACACCTTTTACCGGCGTGGGATCGAGCTTGCCGTCATGTATGAGCCGCAGCCGCCCGGGTCGCTCGGTGACGAGCATGTCGCCGTTCGGCAGAAAGGCGATCGCCCACGGCTGCTCGAGACCGCGCGCCACGACCACGACGCGCAACATGCGATGTTCCGGCCGCACCGACTCGACGAGGAACGGTCCGGGGCCGAGCGGCGGCGACGGCCAGCCGGTGCCCGGCGGAATGCTGGTGCTCGCGGCGGGCAGCTTCGAGGCGTCGAGCGGCCAGATCGCGTGCTGCGCATGCGCCGCGGCCACGAACGACAGTAGAGCCACCGCGCTAGCGTAGCGGATGCGGGCCGGATGCATCGAAAGTCCTCCCAATACGGTGCAAAGCAAAGCGGGAGGATCGTCCGCGCAGGATGCGACGCAGTCAAGAAGCGCGCCGATCAGTGGGTCGCCGGTGCGGCCTCGGGCAGCAGCGTCACGCGCACATAGTTTTCGATGTCGATGTATTTTCGCGCCGCGTCGCGGATAGCCTGCGGCGTCAGCCCTTCGATCACCGCGCGATACCCGACCAGCTTATCGGCGGCCAATTCCGGGTAGATCTGATAAGAGGCCGACAGACCCGTCAGCCACCACCCGTTCTGGCGCTCGCTCGTCTCGAGGCCGCGCAACATGGCAGTGCGCACGTCGGCGACCTTGTCCGCCGGCGGGCCGGCTTTGAGCGCGGCGATCTCCGCGAAGATCCGCTCGCGCAGCGCGTCCGCACGCGCGGGGTCGCTCGAGAACTCGATGAACAGCGCGTACGACTCGACGGGAATCCAGCTCGAGCTCGAACGCACGCCGACGCTATAGGTGCCGCCCAAATCTTCGCGCAGCGCTTCGCGCAGCTGGTTCTGAAGCACGGCGCCCATCGCGTTGTAGGCGGTGGTCGCCTGCTGGTCGTGCTGGTCGATCGCGCCGTGGAACACGATCCGCGTTTGGGCACGCGGCTCGATACCCTTGCGCACCGTCTGCTGGACCACGCCATCGGGCGGGCGAATGCCGTGATCGCGCCACGTCACCGCCTTCGGTCCCGCGGGCAAGCCGCCGAGGTACTGCTCCACGAGCGGCTTGATCGTTGCAAGATCGAACGCACCGACGAACACGAACGTCGCGCCGCGCGCGTTGGAGAAGAGCTCGCGATAGATCGCAAGCGAGCGGTCGAGGTTCATCTTCGCGACCGAGTCGACCGTGAGCGGCCGCGCCCGCGGACTGTCCCGCGTCATGATGCGGTTAAACGTATCGTTGAAGGCGGTGGCCGGGTTGGCATCGCGATTCGCGAGCCCAGGGCGCATCTGGTTCTGCATCGCGGCGAAGGCGTTCGGGTCGGCGCGCGGCGCCGTGAATCGCAAATAGATCAGCTCGAACAGGGTTTGCAGATCCTTCACCGATGCCTGGCCGGCGACGCCGGCGTCATACTCCGTGATGGAAGGGCTGGCGGCGGCCACCTTTCCGGTGAGCGCTTTCTGCAGCGCCGTCACATCGAGCTTGCCGAGCCCGCCCGCCAA
>Ga0068858_100001422_pt1 | contig 24628 bp, 14 predicted proteins | sample KBSSwiS12_FD_66589 | JGI IMG/M metagenome (GOLD analysis project Ga0068858, IMG submission 66589) | Switchgrass rhizosphere microbial communities from Kellogg Biological Station, Michigan, USA - KBS Switchgrass S1-2 | ecosystem: Host-associated > Plants > Roots > Rhizosphere > Soil ... | reverse complement strand
AAGTCTTTAGATCACCATCGGTGATTCGCGAAAAGCCGTCTGCATCGGTACCGTCATTGCGCGTGAAGCCGCGATGCGGCAAGAAATAGCCAAATGAGTGGCGAATGTTTTCAGTGGGCGCTGGACTTCCAACGAAGTAGCCGTTGCCCGAAGAGTCGCTCCATGTGCCATTCGGGTTCCAGTGCCAGGCTTCCACATGCAGTTCTGTGTTCTGACGGTAGCTGACCCGCTGCCATCCGGCCGAGAGCACCTGCTTCATCGTGGATTCGGTAAATAACTTGTCGGTAGCTTTAAGGTTGATGCGATCGATGCCAGCACCCAACGCCTCAGTAGGAGCAAATGTCTTGGCGGGATGCGCCGTATCCACCCGCACCGTTTGTGCGAAAAGCGGCAGAGAAAACAACAAGACTACCGCAAACATCAACAAGTGCTTGTGCTCTATACGGCGCATGAACCCTCCGTTCACAGATGGTTATCTCGAAGCAGGTACCACTTTGCCCCGCAGGACGTTCAGAGAAGCTTTGGGGAGAGTGAATGTATCACCAGGAACAGTTTTGCTCACTGGCGGCTCATTGGGATCGGGGTGGCTATCAGGCCCTGCCGCGCGCCAGACATATTGTTCGCTGCCGAAACTCACAAGTTGGACGGGGCCGGCAAAGGAACTCGGTGCGCCCATACCATCGTCGAAAAGCAAACGCACCTCATGCGAATTTGATTGGTCCTTATTAATCACCATGACAGACCAAGTCCCGTCCGGCTGCTGCACCGGATAAGCGGTGATGAGGTCATGGCCGGCACCATCCTGCAAATCAGCCGATGCTGCGAAGAGTCGGTGATTCCCTGCTCCATGCCTTACCCATTGCAGGTTGATCAACTGACTCGCGAAGTACTGTGCCGTGTGGGCATGAATATTGAGATTCTGGTCGGCCACAAAATTTCCGTATGTGCTCCAGCCGTGGCAGCCCGAACGAATGGGCTCTGGCTGAATGGGCGAGTGGTAGTAAATATCGCCTCCCAATGTAAGAAACGAGCCCACGCTGTCTCCAAGCCACAGCGCCGCAAAAATGTCGGCCATTGGCTGGGTCAATCCCCAGGAGACGTTGCTTTCAGTATTGATGAGCGGGACATTTGCAGGAACACCATCTGCACGCCAAATTTTCAGAATTCCTGCAGTCAGCTCCGGCTCGCGGTAGAGATCAGACCAGGTAATATCGCACGGCGGGTAAGGATAGTGTTCGAATGAGACAAAAGATAAATCCGAGAGCCGGCCATGATTTCTCAAGTAGTCGATAAAACGTCCCAACCATGAAATCCGGCCCTTCGAATCCGGCCAGACCACAATGTCTTCATTCACTCCTTCAAACACCGGTCCGCCGAGTTTCAGAGTCGGATCGACTTCATGAATCGCAGCTGCGAACTGAACATATAAAGCGCCATAGTCCTCAGGCTGCATCTTCTGCCCATCGGGCTCTTCCCCCATTTCGACATAGGAGATGGGATAACCGCGCTTCTTCACGTAAGCGATCTGTGCAGCGGCATCATCGGGAGTGACATAAAGCATGGCGATAGCAATCATCGCCGGCAGCTTGTTGGTGATTCCGCTGGTATAGAAAAGATCCATGCCAGTCTGATCGCCGGCCGGCATGTCAAGATCGGAAGCTGAGTGCCAAGGATCGACTGACGAGACTTTTATGTCAGTTTGGCCGCCGTCGGGCACGTGTTTGATCAGATCGACAAAATCACCAGTATTTGAAAGCGTCCCAGCATAGATTTCATGAATCGCATATCCAACCGAACTACGCGGATCGTTTGCATCATGTGCGCTGGCGGTATTGGATGAATGCGTCATCCAGACGCGTATATATCGCACCGGGATGGTCGAAGCGGAAAGCTTGAGCGTCTCCACTCCACCCTTGCCATTGGTCACGATTCCACTAGGAAACGATATCCAGGCTCCAGCGATCGGATTGTTCAACGGTTCGCGCTCGCCGCTCCAGTACTGTACTTGGTAGTTGGTAGCGAAAGGATCGGCCCAATCAAGGCGTAAAGTGTCGATTCTCTCCACAGCTCCGAGATCAACCACTACCCATTGCGGATGCAGAACATCACTCTCTCCCGTGAACTTGCTGGTTAAGTAAGGATTACTTTTCCAGTAAGTTTTCGGATCGCCGTCAGTGATCCGCGAATATTTGCTGCGTGAACGCCCGTCCCCAGTTGTGTTGCCACGATGCGGAAGTGGGTATCCATACGAGTGACGGATGAACTCCTTCGGCTCAGAACTTCCGGTGAAGTAACCACTTTGATGTTCAGGGTCACTCCAAGTGCCGACCGGGTTCCAGTGCCATGCAGTACCTTGCAGCTCAGTATTCAGCCGATAGGTAATAGGGCCCCAGCCGGCGGAAAGGGACTCCTTCAGGATGTTGGGTGTGTAGATTTTGTCGACCACCCCCTGGGGAAGAACATCAATCGAAGTACCCAAGGCAACATCGGGGTCGAAAGTTTTAATCGGACCTGCCGAAGCACGCACGTGAATAATGCTTGGAGGCGAAGCAGAATTGGATTGTCCCGCAAGGCCCAGCACAGAGGTGAGTACTACTATCCACAGCACTGTCGCAAGGCGCAGGTTCACTCTAAGAGTAGCCAGATGGCACCTTAAGAATATTCAAGTTTTAAGAATTTGTATTTCTAAATACAAAGAGGCCGAGCTGATTCGCCAGTCCCGGCCTCCACGAACTAAAAGTAAAACTTCAATCCCAATTGCACTTCACGCATCGGATCAGACAACGATGTGATTTGTCCGAACGAGCCGCCATCAACAATTGAGTCGGGTCCGGCAAAGTTGGCGTGGTTAAACACGTTGAAAGCCTCGAAGCGGAATTCCATGCGCATCCCTTCACGGTATTTCGCCATCGAGAATTCTTTGAACAGTGACATGTTGGCGTTCTTGGCTCCTGGCTGACGTATGTTCGAGACAGTTCTCGGAGCGTTGCCAAATGTGAAAGCGTCTGGCGTGGTTACGACATCAGGATTCGCAAAGTATTGTTGGATCATCGAGAATTTATCGGAATTATTTACTTTCAGTGCTCCCGATAAATTCGGCCGTTGTCCGTAGGTAGGTATGGGATTAGTTGAGTCCAACCCAAGAATGATCGGGCGTCCACCAGCAAACCGCCAGATACCGTTCAGTTGCCAGCCTCCGATGAAACCATCAAGAACCTTGTTCATGTTTCCACCGAAACGCTTACCGCGGCCAACCGGCAAAGAATACACATAGCTGAACTGCAAGACTTGGGGAATATCGAAGGTGGACACCGACCGCTCCGCCTTCAGATTATTGGGATTTTGCACGCCGATGGTGTCGCCATTGAGCCCACCACCAAGCCAGGAAATGCTGTCGTCGGTTGCGGACGCATCATCAATCGACTTGGACACGGTGTATGTGACCAGGAATTGAAAGCCATTCGCGAACGCTTTCTCCACACGGAATTGGGCAGCATGATAGGTGGAACTTGCGATTGGCGGAGAATCACCGGCAAACGATGTAAATTGCGGATAAGGCAAGAGCAATTGATATTCCGGAACCTGGTCACCCGACAACGGGCTGAGCGGGTCCGTGATGTAGCCAAAGAAGGGGTTTGCTACCAAGGTGTTTGCGAGATCCCCGATCTGGTCAGGGGCTAAACCTTTTATCGCGGATGCCGGCAGAAGGTTGTTCTCGCGGAAGCCGCCGAGGTAAAGGTGAGTTCCCTTCTTCCCGACATAATTTACTTCGGCGACGATCTTTCCCGGCAGCCCTTTTTGAACGCCGAAACTCCAAGCCTGCTCGTATGGGACATCGTGGCTAACACTTGGAATTGGCCCAAGCGCACCGAATCCAACATCGTTTAAAGCTCCCAAAGAATTCCCCACCGGCAATTTGGGACCTCCCCCGGGGAACGGGTCGCTGAGCCTTGATCCTGGCACCACGGTCTGGTTGTTAAGACTCGGGATCCATTGTGTCTGTTGATCGTAACCTTGGTATCCCCATGGCCCTGTTCCAGCTGCGCCCGAACGGGGTTGCGAGAAGTAGATGCCGTATCCGCCACGCAGAACCGTCTCATGCGGCGCTTCGTAGGCAAATCCAAAGCGTGGCTGGAAAGCCTTGTAGAAGGTGTCATAGTTATAACGATTGCTGGAGCTTGCGAATACCTCGCCGCCCTTAACTGACAAGTCTGGAAGACCAGAAGCGGTTAAGGAGTAACTAAGATTTGGATCTAGCCAATTCATCCTGTTGAAGCGCTCAGTACGAGGCAACGACACTTCATAACGAAGGCCCAGATTCACCGTCAGCTTCGGGGAAGCATGGAAGTTGTCCTGAAGAAATGCACCAAATTGGTGGTTCTGAGTTGCCACATTGTTAGGCACTTCGTAGGGCATATTTCCAGCCCCTGGCTGTGGCGAACCCATTCTGCCCACGCCTATCAGGAAGCTAGCCATGCCGTCGCCACCGATATCGGCGCCTGGATCAAGAAGTTGGGAGGTACCAGTCGCATCAAAGCTGAACTGCCCCGCTGGCCAACCTGGTTGAGCAAAGTTTATGCGGTGGAGGCGCCATTCCGCACCGAATTTAACATCATGTTTGCCGCGCACCCAATCGAGTGACCCGCTCAACGTATGGGTCTCTTGTCCTTCCTTGATGATGCTGAAGGTTTGAGTACCAATGTTGGTGGGATCTCCTGCCGCATCGTATCCGGTGATCCGAATGGCCGGATATTGTGGATACCCGGAAACAGTCATGTACGCAGGCATTCCCAAGTCCGCTACCGGATCGATAGAAGAAAAGTCGCCTTGGATACCGTCCTCATGGGTTGATCCCCGTGTAAAACCATAGGACAAATTCATTACCAGGGTTGGGGAAAAAGTTTGCAAAAAATTCATGGAGAACAGATAGGCGTTGTCTTTCACTGGCCCACCGGTGCAAGGATCAGCAGCATTACCAAAACAATTAAAACTGTGGCTGTCAGTTCTGCGCTCAGCATACTTAGCACTCAATTGCCTGCTGTCACTGAAACGATGGTCAATCTTGATGTCAAACTGGTTCTGCGAATTTTTATTGGTTCCCGACCCGAACCAATCGGTGCTGAGATCGTCGAAAGATCCAACTGGATTATTGGGGAGCGGAAACATGTGAATCAGCTTGGAGGCCACAGGGTCAATCAGACCACCGCCCAGATAGGTAGATAGATCATTGTTAGGAATGAACTGGCTACGGGTTACGTTCCCCGTAGTGCTCGCCCCGTCAACGATATTGGGGTCCCATAGTTGCCCCTCCGGATCACTGCATTGCCCGCTTCCATCGAACGTCCCGCCGCGAAGAGTGCAAAGTTCTCCAAAATTACCGTCGCGCATTGCCTGGGTCGGAACACCCGCTGTGGATGACGCAAAACTCCTTTCTCTTCTACCTTCATAGTCGAAGAAGAAAAAGGTTTTGTTCTTCACAATCGGACCACCAATGGTGCCACCGAAATCGTTAAGCCGCAGGGGTGCTTTCGAATCGCCATTCAGATTGCTAAACCAGTCATTGGCATCCAGCTTGTCATTGCGCAGAAATTCGTACAGACTGCCGTGGAATTTATTGGTCCCGGAACGTGTAATAACGTTGACCAGAGTGGCGCCAGTAAAGCCGAATTCCGCACTGAAATTAGATTGCTGAACTTTGAACTCTTCTACAGCGTCCACTGATGGGATATAGGTGGGGGCCAGAATTCCACTGTTCTGTTCGAAGTTTGTGCTGGAAACGCCGTCAAGAAGAATGTCAGCAGTTGCGTTGCGGCTGCCATTCGAGGTGAAGTTGTTTGCCATACAACCCTTACAGTCATTGTCTACCTCTGTGATACCCGGAGTCAGGTATGCCAAATCCAACACGCCCCTTCCCACTAGGGGCAGGTCATTTACGAATTTTCTGTCGACGACTTGCCCGGTCACCGCGTCCTGGGTCTCTAATTGGACGCCCGCCGCTTCGACATTAACCACTTCCGCAGCAGGGCCAACCTTCAGCGAAAAATCGACTGAGACATTTTGGTTGACGTCGACTTCGATCCCGTCTTTTTTCTGGCCTTGGAAGCTGGCAGCCTCAATGCTGATGGTGTACTTACCGGGAGCCAGCTGACGCACCACGTAACGGCCATCCGCATTGGTGGTGGCGGTGTAGGTAAATCCCTTCTCGATGTCGGTGACGGTAATCTTTGCTCCGGGGACAACGGCCGTACTTGGATCTGTCACGGTTCCAGTGAGGGAGCCGGTATAGAGCTGAGCGCCAGCGATCGATGTAAGAGCAATGAGGGTGACGGGAAGCAACCACGCAAGTTTTTTATTCGCCCGCGCAAAGGTTCTGACTATCCGGTAAAGATCTCCATTCATCCACTTATCAGTTGGCATAACCGACCTCCACTTGTTCAGTAAATGTCCTACTTTGTGACAGTTTTCGCTTTTTACTGACGAGTTTATTAAAACGTTTTACTATTAGGACCTAACAGGCTGTCAAGCAAAATCTTAAAATTCGCCCTCAAGTGTGAAATAGGTTATAGGTGGGATTCGACGATTTTATGGTACTGCCGCAACCGCAAGTTATCGAACTTTTGCACCGCGCCGTTGGGCCAGCGAATTTCGACATTTGCAGTCTTTGATGTCGACTCCGCGCCCAGGCCAACGATTATCCGCTTGTCTTGCGAAGATAGATAACTCGAGCCTCCCGTAATCCAGCGCACAAAATGTCGACTGCCATCGGTCACGATCAGCTTTGCTCCAATCGCGTCGCGATTGCTAATTGTTCCCTGAAGTTCGAAACCAATCCATGGATTTTGGGACCCAACGTTATTTCTCAGTAAAACGGGCCGGTCGTTAAGACACGTGAATACGGCATCGACATCGCCGTCATTGTCGAAATCTGCCAACGCGAGGCCACGGCCAAGGTACGCAGATTGGAATGCCGGCCCCGCATGCTCTCCCATGTTTTCGAAGTCCCCGGCAATGAAACGCAGCAAGAGTGGAGGCTCTTTGTATTTCACATCGGCGCGCGTGGTCTCGATGACTTGATTGATATGTCCATTCACAAACATCAAGTCGAGATTGCCATCATTGTCGAAATCTAAAAACTTCACACCCCAGCCCAAATATTGTTTCGTGAAGGCGGCAACATGCGATGACACCGTCTTGTCCTGATACAGCGCGTCGCCTCCGCTAACGAACAGGGAATGATACTGGTCATTAAAATTTGTAACCACAAAATCCGGCTTGCCGTCTGCATTTGTGTCGCCGGCGTCAACTCCCATGCCAGCCTTCGCAAGACCGTTGGCATCGTAGGCGACCTCTGAATCTACCGCTTGGTCCGCAAACGTGCCGTCATGCTTGTTGATGAGAAGTAAATTTGGTGACGCATCACGGGCAACAAACAGATCGGGCCAACTATCATCGTTGACATCGATTGCGACTACGCCGAGGGCGCGGCCAACCAGCTTGTCCAAACCGGATTTCGCACTAACGTCGGTGAAAGTCCCATCATGATTGTTATGAAATAAGCTCAGTGGCGCTCCCGCATAGGCAGTCTGGGCGCAGTAACTGCGCATACCATTCACGGCACACTTTTTCGCATCATCAAAGGAAAACTTTACGTAGTTCATGACCACCAGATCGAGATAGCCGTCGCGGTCGTAGTCGAACCAGGCAGCGCTGGCAGCCCAGCGTCCGGGATTGCGGACTCCGGCTTTGTCTGTAACTTCGGTGAACCTACCGTTTCGATTGTTGTGGAACAACGCGCTGGAAGGAAATCCAGTGATGAAAATATCGGGATAGCCGTCGTTATCGAAATCCCCCACCGCTACACCCATGCCGTAGAAATCGAGACGGTCAATTCCTGCCTTTGCTGCAACCTCTTCAAATTTTCCATTTCCCAGGTTGCGGTAAAGCGCATTGCGGACGGGTACTTGGCTTTTTCCATGCGGAGTTTCTCCTCCGTTCACGAAAAAAATATCCTGGAGCCCATCGCCATCAAAATCCAGAAACGCCACACCGCCGCCCATGGTTTCAATCAAAAAACGGTCAGGCGATTCGCCTCCGAAGTGGGTCCAGGTGATTCCCGCTTCCTGGGTGATGTCTGTAAAGACTGGTGTTGCAGAGCCGGTTTCTACTGCACGAGCGAAAAGAAAAAATGGAATGACAAATAAAACCGCCAGGGCAAGCCATGGCACATGTGTGCTTTTCATGTTCTATTGCACGTCCGCAGCCTTCAACTGTTCGTAACGTTTCATCTCGCGCGCCGCATCCTGTTGACGTCCTAGCCGGCGATAAACCCGAGCCAGGGCAAAGTGTGCCTGAGCGTTGTTGGCATCGAGTTTGGCTACTTCCTCAAGATGCTTCTCCGCCTCTGCGATCTGGTTTTGTTTCAAAGCCAGGTTGCCCAGCTGATAGTGAGCATCTGACAAAGATGGGTCGAGAGCGAGCGCTTCACGCAATAACTGCCGGGCCATGATTTCTGCCTGTTTGTCGCCGCTGTCCGCCTGTTTTAACAGCACAGTAGCATAGGACGTTTTAAAGCGCACATCCTTAGGAAATTTTCGGGAACCCGCCTCAAAGTTTTCACTCGCTTCCTTTGTCAGGCCGGCATTCGCCTGCGACTGTGCAAGACCAAGAAGACCATCTGGGCGGGAAGGGTCGATTTGCGTCGCACGCATATAAGACTGAATCGCATCGGTAAATTGCGACATTCCCGCTTCTACTAACCCCCGGATCTCATACGCAGCGGCTGAACTTGGAAATATTTCCGTTGTATGTCTGGCAACTTCCAGCGCGCGAGGAAGCGACTGCTGCTCCAACAAAACCCTAGTCAAATCCAAATAATTCGTTCCCTCAGTAGGTGCCAGATCGATAGCCTGTTTCAGCGACTCCACCGCTTCGGCGTTCTTGCCTTGTTTGTGATAACACCACCCCTGCAGGTTCAAAGCAGAGGCCGTTTGATTTCCGGATGCAAACAGGCCTTGCAGAATTCTCTGACATTCCGTAAAACGCCCCGCGTGATATTCAACCAAGGCTAGCGTGGATTCAACTTTGGCATGATCAGGTAAAGTTGTTCGAATAGAAGTCAGAAGATTCCGGGCGGTCTCGTAGTCCTGCATCTGGTCGGCAATTTGCGCACCGAGGAAAGCTGCTTGCGGGCCCGTCGGATGGGCGGACAGTTGCGCCAAGATAGCTCGCGCTTTCTCTTTCTGCTGTAAGTGGTAGTAGGAGCGAGCTAGTGCCGCGATTGATTCCGGTTGCTTGCGCACATCCTCTGGCACAGAAGCCAGCATCCGGGCAGCCATCGCGTAATCGCCGCTATTTTCAGACACCATTCCGAGCAAGAGTTTGGCGGCGGCGTCATCCGGCTTTGCTTTCAAAATGATTTGCAGATTGGTTTTCGCTTCCGCGTATTGGTGGAGTTGCCACAAATTTGCCGCAAGATAGCGGCGGGCAGTCAGATTGCTGGGATCTAGTTTGACGACCTTGCCAAACACCTCGGTCGACTCGGCAAGCTTATGTTGCATGGCAAGAACTGTACCGAGCGCGCTCCATACTTCTGGATTTGCCGGTGTTGACTTCGCGGCTTGCCTCAGCTCAGTTTCTGCGCCACTTAGTTGACCGGCCCGCGCAAGGTCGAGTCCACGCTCCAGGTGACTTTCAGCAACAGATTGTTGAGTAACAGCGCGAGGTGGGCCAATCCAACCAGCGAGGACAACCAGTAATGAAACCACGCCACAGAATTGATACCGGGATCGCAATTCTCACGTCCGCTAGTGTTTGAGATAAGGCACAAACCCTCGCGCCTTCATCCGCAAACGATACACCGAAGTGGTCGCTGTAATGTAGAGCGTCTGATAGTCATTGTCTCCCCAAGTGAGATTCGCTGGTTGCTCGGGCATCTCGATTGTGCCCAGGTGATGGCCTTCCGGATCCCACAGCCAAATACCCTTCGGACCTGTGACATACAAATTGCCAGACACATCGACCTTGATGCCATCCGGCACGCCCTCATGTTCTTCGCCGTGTTCCTCACCAAAAATGCGGCCATTACTCAATGAACCATTCGCGCCTACGTCATAAACCCGAATATTCCTTTGCTCGCTGCCGTCATCATCCACATAAAAGTGTCTTCCATCCGGCGAAAACGCAAGCCCGTTGGGCTGAGTGAGGTCTTTGGTCAGAAGCTGCACAGTGCCTTTGTCATCCAGACGATAGACACCCTGAAATGGGATTTCCTGCTTTTCGCCCTTGACTAGATCGAGGGTGGGGTCAGTGAAATAGATGGCGCCATCCGGGCCAATCACGACATCGTTGGGGCTATTGAGCTTCTTGCCTTCATATCGGTCAGCCAGCACAGTGTATTTTCCGTCGGGTGTTATCGCAATGATGGCACGAAGTACGCTTGCGCAATCGATCAAACGATGCTGCCGGTCGTAGGTGTTCCCATCGGGATCACCCAGGGAAATTAGTTCTTCCGTGTGCCCGTCAGTGAATACACGAAAGATTTTATTTTTTACTTCGTCGCTTACGTACAGGAAGCCTGATTCATCCCACACAGGCCCTTCAGTGAAACCAAAGTCCCCGGCGGTTTTTGTAAGCTTGGCGTCATGGTCCACTAGCTCCCAGAATTTCGGAGAGAGGGCTGTGAGTTTGAATGTGCGCTCGGCCGTTTGCGCATGCAATGGAACCAGGAACGCCAATATCCCGAGCAAAACTATCGAACACCTTCCAAATCGATTCACCATACTCTCCTGGGTCATTCCTCGTCTTTCCTATCGGGTCCGTGCTTGTCGCCACTCGATACGCTCATCAAGTAGCTGATCAGATCATCAATTTCAGGTTGCGATAGCTTGACACCATAGTCATCCGGCATCAACGGATGCGATTCATATGCAAAGCTCCGTAATTCGGCTTTGCGAAACAAATGAAATACGCCGTCCAAGGTCTGCATCTGCAGGGAGAAGTTGTCTTCATTTCGAACCATACCGCGATAAGTCTTTCCATCTCCTGCGGTCACAACCATGGCGGATTTTCGTGAATCGGTGATTTTGCTAGGAGTGGTAATCGCATCGCGGATCTCGGCCACATGACGCCCGGAGGCGAAACCTGACAAATCAGACGCGATGAACCCTCCTTCCCCCTTCACCATGTGACAACTCGAGCACTCTGCTTTTCCCAAGAAAAGTGCGCGACCGTTTTTCGGGTCGCCGGGCGGAGGTTCGCTTTTACCATGATTTTGCAATTCACGCAGATGCTGTATCACCGCATGGATCGCCGGCGTGCCCAGGGCCCGGAACGACGGCATGCCTGTGCCCGGAACTCCGTCGTGAACAATGCGGAACAATGCCTGGTCAGTTCGTCGTTGCATGTCGCGGCGGTTGACGATGTCCGGTCCACGTTCGCCTCCCTGTCCGTCTAATCCATGGCATGCCGCACAATTTCCGGTAAAAATACGCTGGCCTTCGACCGATACGCTTGAACTTTTTTGTTGTGCCACCGAAGCGGCGCACAATCCAGCAATTGCCAGTAGAATTCTTACGAATCGAACTCGTTTCGCCAAATTCTTGGTGCTTAATCCTTGCAATCCCGGGCCTTTCATCAGATAATTCGCTTTTTCATTAAATCGTTTCAATGAAGGATACTACCGAATTCATTTCTAGTAATGCAAAATTCAATGTACATGGTAGTTTGGACGGTCGTCTTGCTGGCTTGCCTAGCTGGCAGTGCTGAACCAGCCGATCAGCAAATTCAGGTCTCAGCCACAATAAATGTCCTTCCCGCTGATTTGACCGCACGGCAACTGGGCGCAAACTGGGCTTCCTATAACGGAGATTATTCCGGCAAACGTTTCAGCAGTTTATCTCAGATTGACACCAGCAATGTCCGCCAACTGCAAGCCCAGTGGGTTTTTCATACCAATAATTCCGATCGCATGGAAGTTACGCCATTGGTGATAAACGGGGTTATGTTCGTGACCGCGGGAAACGAAACCTACTCTCTGGATGCGACGACCGGTCGTGAAATCTGGCGCCACGTGCGGCCTCACACGGATGGGCTGATCGATGACGCCTCTCGCCACATCAGCCGTGGCGTTGCTTTATGGCACTCGCGGTTGTTTCGCCTAACCGACAATGCCCATTTGCTCTGTATCGATGCACGCTCTGGCAATTTGTTGTGGGACATAGCTTACGCAGATTGGAACAAGAACTATGGCGCGACTGGTGCGCCTCTGGTGGTAAACGACAAAGTGATCGTCGGGACCTCCGGCGGAGATGACGGCGTCCGTGGCTTTGTTGCAGCTTACCAGGCGGATTCGGGAAAACTGTTGTGGCGATTCTGGACAATTCCAGGTCCGGGAGAATTCGGCTCATCCAGCTGGCCTGGCGACTTGTATTTGCATGGTGGCGGAACGACGTGGATGCCGGGTACCTACGATGCCGAGACCAATACATTATTTTGGACAACCAGTAATCCGGGACCGGATTTTGATGGCGAGGTGCGGCCGGGTGATGACTTATATACGGATTGTGTACTTGCTCTCGATCCTGATACTGGCAAGCTGAAGTGGCATTTCCAATTCACCCCGCATGATCTATACGACTTTGACGCTACTGAGACGCCGATGCTGATCGATGCTGTATACGCAGGTGAGCCTCGCAAGTTATTAGTTCAAGCCAATCGCAATGGATTTATGTACATTCTCGACCGGAACAACGGCAAGTTCCTTACCGCAATTCAATTTGCCAACAAGATCACTTGGGCAAAAAGCATTGATGCTCAAGGGCGGCCGGTATTGACAGGTTTAAAGCCCTCGCCCGAGGGAACAAAGATATGCCCAGGTTTCGCCGGCGCAACTAATTGGTTCGCGCCGTCATATAGCGAATCCACTCACTTTGTCTATTTCATCGCGACGGAAACGTGCGAAACATTCTTCACCAAGCCGCAGAAGTTTGAGGAAGGAAAAACTTTTTACTCAACCGGCGTGAAGCGTATTCCCGAAGAAATAGCGCAAAAGATTTTGCTAGCGTATGACCTGGATAAACAGTCGTTTGCCTGGCGCTACCCCCAAGTCGGGCGAGCCCGTTCATCCGGCGGAACCATGACGACTGCAGGCGGCCTGGTTTTCTTTGGTGACGACTCGCAGTCGTTTGAAGCCGTGGATGCCCAGACAGGAAAACCGCTATGGCATTTCAATACCGGCCAGGATTTTAGCGCCTCGCCCATGACCTACCTCGTGCAGGACAAGCAATACGTGGCGATCGCAGCCGGTAGCAACATTTTTACTTTTGCTTTACCAGATACGCATTAAAACTTAAGAGGAGACGATCATGACTTTTCCATCCACCCGCAGAAAATTGATGACTTCCCTGGCAACCACATTCTCTGCCATCGGCCTCGGCACTTTGTTAACCGGCTCTGCACTCGCCAAAAAAGATAAAGATACTGGCGTACACAAGTACAACCGCGACGGGAAACCGGCAGACAGCAAGTCATTTATTACTCCCTACATCATTCACAACGGTCTGATTTACATCGCGGGACAAGGTGCGAATTCCAACGGGCCGGTCGGCAAAGACGACATCGATAGCCACGTCACAAAAGTGATGGAAAACGTAAAAGGGCTGGTCGAAACTGGCGGCGGGACGATGGACAGCATTCTTCAGCTGACTGTCTACCTCACTAACCTGTCTGACTATGACGCAATGAACAAAATTTTCAAGACTTATTTCCCCAACGGCGGCCCGGCTCGTACCACTGTCGCGGTGGCTGGACTTCCCGGGCAATCACTGGTTGAGATCAATTGCATCGCTGCCATCGTCAAAAAATAAGGGAGAAATTTACATGCCATTCGGCTCGAAGTGGAATCGTCGCAGTTTTCTGGGAGGTCTGGGTGTTGTCGCCGGAGCAGTAATGGCTCCCCTGAAACTTTCCGCGGAAAAAGCAGCACCTACGATTACCGGCTTTGGCTCCTCAGGAAATCCTTACGACGAGCTTGGGGTAAAGACCGTTATCAACTGTGAAGGAACCATGACGGTGCTCGGCGGTTCCATTCTTCGGCCAGAGCTTGAAGCTGTCATGGCGCAGGCAGGCCGCCATTTTGTGCGGATCGCCGACTTGGAAGTTGCTGCCGGAAAGCGGATCGCGGAGATGCTGAAATTGCCTGAAGGCTACAGCGCCATTGTCACTTCAGGAGCGGCGGCCGCGATGCAGTCGGGACTCGCAGGCATCCTCACTGGCGACAACGAGCAGTTCATCAAACAGATTCCCGACCTCACCGGGATGAAGTCGGAAGTCATTATTCAGAAATCACATCGTAATCCTTTCGATCATCAGCTTCGCACCACCGGGATCAAGCTGGTGGTGATTGAGACACGGGATGAGCTGCTCGCTGCTATCAACGAAAAAACCGCAATGATGCATTTCTCCAACTTCGCCAACGCCGCTGGACAGATCAAAGTGGACGAGTGGATCAAGATCGGAAAGCAACACAATATTCCTTGCATGAACGATGCCGCCGCCGACACTCCGCCGGTTTCACATCTCTGGGACTACGCCAATATGGGTTATGACCTTATTACCTTCAGCGGCGGAAAAGCCATGCGGGGTCCACAATGTGCGGGAATGTTGATTGGTAAGAAACAACTGGTTGCAAATGCTCTCCTCAACAACAGCCCGCACGAGGACACGATCGGCCGCAGTCAGAAAGTCGGCAAAGAAGAAATCATCGGTATGGTCAAAGCCCTGGAGCTTTATCTCAACGAAGATCACGACGCACTCAACAAAGAATGGCAGGACCGGCTGGAATATATTTCGAGCCGCATCACTCGTGTGCCGGGTGTCAGCACTTCATATTTCACGCCCGATATCGCCAATCACGTGCCGCACATGTCGATTTCGTGGGATTCACGCATCAAGCTGACTCCCAAGGAAGCATCCGATTCACTGAAGAATTCTGACCCTTCGATCATCATCGGAGGCGGCGAAGGGCGTCCGGGGCTGTCGATGACAGCATTCATGCTGCAACCGGGAGAGCACAAGATCGTCGCCGAACAGATGGAAAAACTATTGAAGCAGCACGCCTAGCGCTGCGCGAGGTAGCGGACGGCACCAAATAGTGGCGTATTGTCGTTCAGGATCACACGCACGGGGATTTGCGAGAGCAAGGATGCTTGCCGGTCTTTGTTGATGAACCAGCGCATGAATGCGCCATCTTGCAGATTGCTGAGGATGCGGCGGGATATTCCACCTGATAAATAAATCCCGCCGACAGCCACTGTCCGCAATGCGAGGTTCCCCGCCTCGGCACCGTAGGCACAAACAAAGATTTCCAGCGTGCGCATGCACAGCTTGCAGCGCCCTTCAGACGCGGCCTGGGCAATGACCGCAGCCGGATCTTCCATGCGCATAGCCTGGATGACATCGGCGGATTCCACCATGCCGGTCGTGTCGCGCAGGAAGGAATAAATATTAACCAGCCCAGGGCCGGAAAGAATTTGCTCTATGTTGGTGAACAATCCTTTGTTGCGTAGATAACGAATCAATTCGGTGCTGAGATCATCGTAGGGAGCAAAATCAGAATGTCCCGCTTCTGATGGCACGGGAACGTGGTGTTTTCCATCCCAATATAGCGTGCATTCACCCAGTCCGGTACCAGCCGCAATGATGGCCGAATTGGCTGGCCCGAGATTCTTGCCCGGGTTCAGTACTAAGAAATCTTCGTCCTTAAGCGCTGCAACGCCGTAGCCGATGGCCACAATGTCATTGATCAGCGAGACTCGTTCCAGCTTCAGATCCGATGCTAGGGATTGCCCATCTTCAAACCAGGAGAGATTTGTCACCTCGGCCGTATTGTTGATGACCGGTCCGGCAACACCGAAGCAGGCGGATACAGCTCTGTTGCCGTCTGCCAAAAACTCGCGCACCATCGGTGCCAGTCCTTGATAGGACGCGCTGCGAAATGTCTTCTGCGAGACCAGTGAAGGCCGTCCGTTCCCGGAGGCAAACAATCCCAGTATCGTTTTGGTAGCGCCTACATCACCGGCAAGAATCATACTTTCCACGGCTTCCTTCATTTTTGCGATTGGCCGTAGTTTGCCGGCAAAGCGCGTGCGAGGTCTTTCCATCCGACTAACACGAAACCTTGGTCTTTCAAAAATTGGCGAAACCCGGGATTTTTCACCATATCAAAATCAGCCTGACGCCACGCCGCTCCCCAGTCAGGATGGTCCCAGGCTGCCCCACGCATCTCTTCGTCGTCATAGGCAAGGTGCACGATCATTTGATACACACCGGGCTTGAGAGGGGTGAGCAGTTGTTCATAAGCCTTGATCCACTCTTTCTGATCCACACCTGGATTGATGGAGATCACCTGATCGATTAGGGCCGCGTCCTGCTCCGGCTCTCCTCCCTGAGGGTGATGTGCGCCCTCGGCGCGCTCCATCAGAATGGGCAGGTTGTATTCCCGGCCCATACGCCAGTACACATTGACCAACTCAGGCGTGCGCGTCAGCGCACCCATGTGGGTATCGAAGTGCGTGAGCGGGATTTTGAACGCTCGTGCGCGTTCGATCTGCGCACGAAGTTCCATCTCAACTTCTGCCGGCTTGGCTTGCTGTGCAACCGTGGCCTCCTGCAGAGGCATGTAGCCTTGTTCATCCAGCAGACTGGGAACTTTGTCTCGCGGACTCACCGGGCCCCATCGATAAGACGTCCACTCGCTGTTCAGAGCCAAATGAATACCCAGGTCGGCATTGGGGTGGGTTTGCGTCCAGTGAGCCACATCTGCCAACCATGGACACGGAACCAGAATGCTGGCCGACGTGACCCATCCTTTTTCCAAAGCTTCGAATATGGCTCTATTCACAGAACGGGCCATGCCGAGGTCATCGGCATGAATCACCAGCAGACGTGCAGTAGAGGGATACCCCAATCGCTCCTGTACGGTGCGTTTAGAGTCTTGCCCGAAGGCGGAGAGCGACAACAATAAGACCAGTAGACATATCCTTCGATCGACTCGCATTCGGCGATTCATTCTATCTTCTGACATCATGTACAAGCCTATTGTATCCGTTTATTAAAACGAATTAATACTGCAACCTGGAGAGGGTAAGCGTCAAGTTAAAACTGTCTGGCTAGGTAACCGGAGTCGTGGATTCGCGAACTACCAGGTCAGGCACGAGCTTACGGTGGACGGCTTGCACTTTGCGCTTGTCCTGCACGGCGCTAATGTTCTCCAGCAATATGTTGGCCGCGGCTTCTCCCATGGCTTGCATCGGCTGGCGAATGGTAGTGAGGGAGGGAGTGAAAAGATTGGAAGGAGCGACGTCGTCAAAACCGATGACCGCACACTGACCGGGCACGTTAATGCCGGCTTTGGCGAGAGCGCGAATCGCGCCGAATGCAGTCAGGTCATCAAAGGCCATCAGCGCCGTAAATGATCGCCTGTGCTTCAGCAATTCGCGGGTCAGATTTTGGCCAGCGTCAAACCCGGACATGGGATCCCCGGATTCCGGGAGGTCTACGATCAGCTTGCTGTCCAACTCCAACCCCTTGGATTGAGCGAAGGCGCGTATTCCCTTCCATCGCGGAGCACTGTCGGCAAGGGTCTTCGGGCCGCGGATAAACGCGATCTTACGATGGCCAAGAGCGTACAGATGCTCGATCGCCGCGTAGGCTCCAGCCTCGTTATCCACGATCACCGAACTAATGCTCTGTGTTTGCAACTCGCGCCCGATCATTACGGTTGGGATACTGTTTTTTTCCAGATCGGCCAATACATTGATATCCAGAAACAACCAGTTGGCGAGCACGATGAGTCCCTCGACTCTCCGATCCAATAACATTTCCAAGTAGCGCTCGAAACGGCCTCGTTCATTATGCGCATCCGTGAGAATCGGCACATAGGACGATTGGTACAGTGAGTTTTCGATCCCACGCAAAATCAACGTGCAGTAGGGATCGGTCATGTCAAAGACCATCAGGCCCACGGCATGACTGCGCTGGCTGCGCAGCGAGCGCGCAAATAAATTTGGCCGATAGCCTAGTTTCTTAGCTGCCTTTTGAATGCGACTTTTCGTGGTGGCCGGGATATAACGGGCCAGCGGAGCATCGTTCAGAACGATGGAAACTGTCGTCGAAGAGAAGCCGCTGGCGCGCGCGACGTCGCGAATCGTGATCATCAGAGTCACGATAGGATAGCAGCAGACGTGCTGCCATCCTAGTGCAGTTCTGGGGCGGAGGGCGGTTTATTCGTCTTCTGGCGGCAGATCGAAATTCACCAGATCCCCGCGGAAGCCACGGGTTTTCCATGCCCCGACCGCCAGGCCGACGGCCATCCAAATCGCTCCAAAGATCAATGCCTTCGTGCTCAGATGTAGCCATAAAATAAAGCAGATGACGAACCCGAACAACGGCGGGAAGAAGTTCAGCAGTGTCTTTTTTCCCTCGTGCAAAAAGTAGCGGACAAATGCCGCCACATTCACCCCCATAAAGGCAATCAGTGCTCCGAAGTTCAGCAGGTTCGCTCCCAGCTCAAAGCCAGTGGCTTCCCCGGCGATCGCCGGTAGCAGAAAAGCTCCTGCGAGCGCCAAAGCACCCACAAACACCACGTTGTTGCGCGGCACATGCCGCTTCGCATCCACGACCCCGAAGAAAGATTGCGGCAAAGCTTTGCTGCGTCCCATACCATAAAGCAGCCGGGCCGCACCGAGTTGCGCGCCCATGCCGGATCCAAAGTTCGCCACAACCAGCGTGAATCCAACGATGACGAACAGTGGTTGCCATGCGCGGCCGGCAACGTATGTAAAAGCCGTATCCAGGTTGGGAAAGGGCTCGGAGGCAGGCCATACTAACTGCGCTGCATAGACCTCCAAGGCAGAGAGCAGTCCTATCACCACGCAGGTAAGCACGGTTGCCAACAGGATGTTGCGGCGCGGATTTTCCGCTTCTTCGGACAGTGTGGAGATTCCATCAAACCCAATGTAGGTCAGCACTGCCACCGACGTCCCACCTAATACAGCTTTCGTGTTCCAGGATTGCGGATCATAAAAGGGCCGCGTGAGAAACCCCGCGGCTTGTGCGTGTCCGAAGATGTAGCGAGCGGCGACAACGAAGAAAATTGCAATGACAACTCCCATTCCCGCTGCCAAGGCGGAGTTCACGCGCGCCGAAGTTTTGACTCCCTGAATATTCAGCAAAGTAAAAATACCAACAAAGATGACCGCCCAGACGCCGTACGGCACGGCCGGCGCGAACACATGGGCTTGCTGACTGATCCAGATGGTACAGATCATCGGATTCAGCAAGTAATCCATCACCATGCTCCAGCCGGTGACGTAGCCGAGTGCAGGATTGATTTCCTGGCCCACGTATGTGAATGCCGAACCCGCGCTGGGATAGGCGCGCGCCATGCGTCCGTAGCTAATCGCAGTAAACAGCATGGCAACCATGGCGATGAGAATGGTTGTGACCACATGTCCATGACCACGCTCGCTGAGCACGCCAAACACCGACATTGGCGCGACCGGCTGAATTACCACGATGCCGTAGAGAATGAGGTCCCAGAGACTGAGAGTGCGCCGGAGTTTAGGCGTAGTCGAAGTAGTTGTACTCATGAAGGAGTTCTAGGTTACATGAAACGATGCATCGGACATAACGTTTTATGAACCTTTATTTACGATTTATTCCGTTTAGGTTTCGTTTGGCTGGCGAAACACCAATCGTAAAATACTGGGATCCGTAGACACGCTCTACTTCTCCACGTTCCAGCCTGTGACCTCGATACTGGGTTGGGCTGCTCCCAATTGCTCAGCCCGATAGGTGGCGCTTACTTCGCGCTTTTCCCCAGGCAATAAGGAGAAGTAGTTGTCCTGCCAAATCACCGGCAGGATTTCCTTTCCCTTGGCTCCCTGGTTCACTTTCAATCGAACAAAGAACGCCAACGCTTTGCTGGGATTCTCGACGGATACGGTGGTGATTGCATCAGCCCCCTTGTGCTCTGTCTTGCTATTGATCTTGAGTCTCACTTTGGGGAGCGTTGCCAGTGCAGTGAAATCGGCGAAAGTGGCGGTCGGCGTCACATACCACTCCGATTTCGCCCAGTCCAAAGTTTCATGGGTGGTCGACAACCAATAAAAGTTTGAGCCCACCAGTGCGCCCTTTGAATCTTGCAGCCGCAAGACAAGGAAGTATGTCTCGCTCAGACCATCAGGCTCCGGCACAGTAAGAGCCCGACTACTGCTGTCCGCCGGCACCTCGACGCGTGCATCCTGCGACCACTTCTCTGTCATATCGAGGTTGAGAATTTTGGCAGTGAGTTTCAATCCGCTGGCATCCTGATAGCGGCTGTTCACCACGGAAACTGAACGGTCATCGTAGCCATACACCGGGTGGAGCGGTTCCAAGGCCTTCTTTGTCCCAAAGTATCCGCCGCCGGGACGCAGGTAGTAGTCATAGAGATGCCAGATCATCGACGGCCACGCGTTGTTCAACATCCACTGAATCACGCCAGTCGAAGTGTACTTATTGCGGCTGTATCCTTCGAACATGGCACGCACACCTTCATAGCTCATCACCTGAGACTTGAAGGCAAAATCTTCAGCATCCTGCGCCTGGCCGTAACGGCGATCCAAAGCTTCTGTGAACACCTTGATGTCTTTGAACTCGTTGCCCCCGGCGTGGAAATTCCACCAATCATCGATCGGCCAGAGATGCTCGGGTGGAAGCATCTGTTTCAAACTCTCGATAGGCGGAACGGCTGGCCCCATGCTGGTTTCGGTATTGAAGCCGTATGCGCCACCGCGTTCCTTGTCTTCCATCCAATAAGACGGCGCGATGTATTCGTACGGACCGGTCATCTTTACACCGCTCTCGCCAGTAAACTCCGCTGGTTTGGCACTGGCTGAAGAGACAACCGGATTCGGCCAGCGGCACTGCTTCTCCACATCCAGATACATCGACTCAACTTTTTGCGGAGGCGGATTGTCGCTGCCATTCATCCACATCACCAGACTGGGATGCGCCCGCAGGCGATAGATTTGAGAGCGCAGAGATTCCTTGGCAATGGGATAGTGTTCGTCTTGCCATTTGTCCCACTGCTCCCAGAAATCGCAACAGCACCATCCAGCCATGACTAGAATTCCCTGCTCGTCGGCCATATCGAAGAAGTGTTCGTTTTCCAGTTTGCCCTCGAGGCGGATGGTGTTCAGTCCCATGTCGCGCACATAACGAAATTCATCGGCGAGACGCTTCGGATCTTCTTTCAACATCATGTCCGAGCTCCAACCGCCGCCGCGAATCAGAATCTTTTTTCCATTGATCGAAAACACACGCTTACGATTGGCGTCGTACTCGGAATCAATTTGGCGAATGCCGAAACGGATGTGCGAATTGTCAGAAACTTTGCCATTGACCACAAATTGCATATCCATTGAGTAAAGATTCGGCGTGCCCATCTGCGTCGGCCACCACAGGCGCGGATGATCAAAATTCAACTGGTTATATTGCTCCGGCTCAAAAGCAACATCCTTCTGTTCTCCCGGCGCAAGTTCTACATCTTGGGAAAAGCTCACGCTCTCAATCTTCCCCTTCAGCGTACCTTTGACCGGTTGATCAGTTGAGTTTTTCAACAAGGCAGTCACACTGAGGTGAGCTTGGTCATTCGCCGGCGAATCGACCTTGGAAATTACCGTGGGATATCGCAAACTCACCGGGCCACTGGTAGTAAGGAACACATCGCGGAACAATCCCATGTTCTTATCCGGTGGCGAAGGGTTCCAGTCGACAAAGGTAATTGCGAGGTCTGTTTCGGTGGGAGCAAAAACTTCCACCGCAAGCACGTTGCTTCCCGCTTTGACAGAGTCGGTCACGTTGAATTCGTAAGTCCGCCAAGCGCCGGCGACCTGCGTCTTGTCTGCGATTTGCTTCCCATTCAACCAAATGTTGGCGCGATAGTTGATGCCCTTGAAATTCAACCAGAGCGTCTTCCCTTTGTAAGTGGCCGGCAAAACAAATGTCTTTCTGTACCACCAGGAAACTGCAAATGGGCTATCCGCTGCCATGGGAAGCTCGGAAAAATTTGTTCCGATCGGATAGGTGACCCCGGGGAGCTTCCGCAAATTCATTCCGAAGTATGGCTCAGGAACAACCTTGTTCTGTACAAGCGCCCTCGCCACCGTTGTAGGCAAATTGACCGAGTACCACTTCTGGGCGTGATATTGCGAAGTGGAAATGGCGTCGCCCCCATCCTTCACTTGACTGGAAGATTGCAATAGCCACTCGGTGTTCAATGGAACCATGGAGGAAGGCGCAGGGAGCGGAGCAGCCCCAACGGAAGGTATATTCAGGAGCACAATCAGTCCAATAAAAATAAGTCTGTTCATCATTCTGCTTCCTTCGCGGCATACGCCCTCATTGCTTCATCCGTGCAATCAGGAGGCAATCCACAAGTTAATTGGTTCCAGCTTTAGTGAAACGTTTTAATACAGCCACCCGATTCAGGTCAATCAGATAAACTGGCCATACGCGAAAGCAACCATTTCGCCTATCAAAAATGGTTGACCTTTAACAACGGCTGGATGTCGCAACCGCCTGCTAAGCTTTCGTGCCAAACAATGTAAAGTTGATGATAGTTTGCTAGATTGAATTGGCTTGGAATCTTTCCCAAACAAATGAAACCTTCCCTACTGATCGCATTTTCCTGTTTTCTTACCGCCTTCGCCGCAGCGGCAGATGCTCCACCAGCTGAGGCTTTTCGCGTACACCCTGCAATCGCCGAAGGTCCGACCATCTCAGATTACCTGAAATACCAAACCGAAATGGCATGGGGGCAAGACGATCAACGCCGTAAATCGTGGGAAAACATCGGTACGGAGAAAGATCTCGTGCAGGTGCAAAGCGAAATCAGAAAACGCCTGTTGACAATGCTTGGTGGATTTCCCTCGGAGAAAACTCCCCTGCACGCGCGTGTCACCGGTCAGATTGCGATGGACGGATTTCATATTGAAAAGTTGATTTTCGAAAGTTTGCCCGGAATCTATGTGACGGCGTTGGTGTACGTGCCAGACGACGGCCCGAAAAAGCATCCCGGCATCCTCGTTCCAGCCGGACATTCTCCCAGCGGCAAGGCTTACTACCAGGCTCTCTGCCAACGCTTGGTGCAGCACGGATATGTGGTAATCGCTTGGGACCCCGTCGGACAAGGTGAACGCAGCCAGTTCTGGGATGCTAAAAATAGTAAGAGCCGCTACAACCTCATCTGCGCCGAGCATGCGATACTCGGAAACCTTGCGTATCTCGCCGGTACGAACCTTGCACGCTGGGAAATTTGGGACGGAATCCGAGCTGTCGATTATTTGTTGACTCGCCCCGAGGTTGATTCGGACCGCATCAACATCACAGGGACCAGCGGCGGCGGTTTTCAGGCGGCAAACATTGCTGCGCTAGAGCCTCGGATCAAAGTCGCGGCGCCTTCCTGTTACATCACTGCCCTGCCTATGCGAGTTTACAACCGCATCTTCAAAGATCCGGACAGCGATCCCGAGCAAGATCTCTATGGAATGATCTCGGAAGGAGTCGATCACCCGGGATTATTACTGATGATGTATCCGCGTCCCGTCTTCGTTGCTGCCGCAGTACTGGATTTTTTCCCGATTGAAGGAGTGCACAAATCCGTACGCGAGATAACGGAGCTGTACACCAAATTCGGCCACCAGGACCGCATCGGTATGCGTGAGGGCTATCACGCGCATCAATTTTCGGTTGAGAACCAGCAGGCAGCCATCGATTTTCTTGATCACTTCAATGGACTGCCGGCGCGTCATGATCTGCCTCCGGTAAAACAACTCGATGACAAAACCTTGCAGTGCACACGTACCGGTCAAGTCATGCTCGACTTCCCTGATGCAAAATCCCTGATGGATGGCATCAAGGAATACTACGAGCAGCACAAAAGCACTCAGACTGGCAATCTCAAAACTCTTTATGGCTCGCCCCTTCATCCAAATATCAGTTCCTGGAATGTAGTGGAACATCAAGGCGCGACTCCAGCAGCGAACGAAATTAGATGGGAATTCGCCGGCACCTCACAATTCCAACTTACAACCATTGATCGTTACCTGCTGCATCACAGCCGCTATCTTCAAATCCCTTTGCTGTGGATTCATCGAGATGGGCAGCAACGCAAACCAGTTCTACTTTGGATGGGCAATGAAGCCAAGGCCACAGATCGTGATTGGACGGAAATCTCCAAGTACCTTGATCAGGGCTATGACATTGTTTCTATAGACCCGCGCGGACTGGGAGAGACTCGAATGCCTTACAAGGCCGTGTCGGAGGACGATCCCACACTAGCGCACCTCGATTTCGATCATGCTTACGTGAATCCTTTATCGGGAGTTTTGCCCGGCTACGTGTACAACTCAATCCTGACGGGCAGGCCCTACTTTTTTCAGATGATCGAGGACATGGAGATCACGTCGCGGTTCGTCCATGCAAAACTCAATTCTGATCCAGACATATTTGTGACTGGAAGTGGTGACGGATACACGCTGGCAAGTGCAGCTTCTGAAATTCTCCCTCACACCGAACTTTTAAAACA
>Ga0068858_100001421_pt1 | contig 24630 bp, 28 predicted proteins | sample KBSSwiS12_FD_66589 | JGI IMG/M metagenome (GOLD analysis project Ga0068858, IMG submission 66589) | Switchgrass rhizosphere microbial communities from Kellogg Biological Station, Michigan, USA - KBS Switchgrass S1-2 | ecosystem: Host-associated > Plants > Roots > Rhizosphere > Soil ... | reverse complement strand
CGATGTAGCCGTCGAGCGACGACACGGCATGCATGGAGGTGGACATGGGATCAGGATGCCACCGAAACGCAGCGCCTCACCCCTTGTCGTGCAGCGTGATCTGGTACCCATCCGGATCCGCGAACGTGAACGTGCGCCCGAACGGTCCATCGATCGGCGCCGACACGATCGTCTTGCCGGCGGCGACCAACGCATCGTGGATGCTTTGAACGTCCGTCGCGTGCAGCCAGATCGCGGCGCCGATGCCGGGTTGCGGGGTGGCATCCAGGTCCACACCCGAAACCACATCGCGCACCGCGAACGCCACCGGCTTGGTGTCGAACACGACGGCGTGCGGGGGACCGGCATTGGCGCGGACGAGTCCGAGGTACTGCTCGTAGAACGCGGCGGAAGCCTCCAGGTCGCGAACCTGGAGTGAGACGAAATCGGGACCGGTGACCGGCATGGAATGCTCCTTCGTTGTGTGTCAGTTGGTTGACATCCATCAGGCTATGTCAGACTACTGACATGGCTCAGAACTTTGACGGAGTCGACCTCGATACCTCGCTCGGCTACCTGCTGAAGCAGGCCGCGAGCGCGCTGCGGTCATCCATGGAGGCCGTGCTCCGACCGCTCGGCATGACGGTGACGCACTACGCCGTGTTGGAGCTGCTGGCCCAGCGCCCGGGCCTCTCGAACTCCGAGCTGGCGAGGGGCGCCTTCGTCTCGAGGCAGTCGATGAACGTGCTGCTGCAGTCCCTGGAACGCGACGGCGTCGTCACTCGCCCCGCCGAGGCACCGGTGGGCAAGACCCTCCCAACGAGGCTCACCCCGCTCGGCCGACGGCAGCTGGCGAAGGCGACGGTGGCCGTGAAGGGGGTGGAGGAGAGGATGCTGGCGGGGCTCGACGCGAAGTCGCAGCAGGAGGCGCGGCGCATCTTGGGTGGCTTGGTCGAGTCGCTCGCCTAGCCAGAGCGTCCCAGCGGGGGAGACCGGGCGGGCCAAGACGGAATGACGATCTCGGAATTAAGTCGAATAGAGTTCGACAACGAGCTGGTTGATGGCGGCGTAGTCCCTAGTCAGGAAGGCACGACGTAGCGCCTCGGCCGATGTTGTGGAGATGGAGTTCCTTTCCGGCAGTCTCACTTTTCGAAGATACTGACCGCTAACCCGCATCCGCCCACTAGCGAACTTCACCGAGTAAGCCTCAACTTGAGCGTTCACGAGGTCCGACATCAAGATCGCTCCTAGTACTTCCAGGTCCCAGACCGCGGATCGCATGAAGTAGAGAGTGTGCTTGGGGACGAAACCCTCGAGGTCGAGAGTGGGTGTTACCCGCTGTTTCAAGTCGGGGAGAAGAAGCTTGGGCTCCAGATAACGATCCCAATGCGGTCGGTCAATGGTGCGCCACCATTGGTCGGGATGGTTCTTCGCGACATATCGGTTTTCGAGAAGCTCCTTGTTTGAGTCGAAGTACCCCTTCAGCCTCGGGTACTTTTCGAGGTCGACGAGTTCATCACCGTCCCAGGGATTTACGAGATACTGCCCTTTCCATCTGACCTGGCCGTTCAGGTCAGCAGGGCCAACAATCTTAGAAAGCCGCTCCGGTTCGACGAGATTCGGGTCCGAGGTAAAGAAGACGTCGTCTGACCCGGTCGCAACACCACTCCCAATCGTTATCCCAGAGTCTTCGAGCGTCGGGAAACGGTCGGCAAGTGAAATAAGCGCAGAGGGGGTCAGCGTTCCCAACGCGGGCCAGCTCTCACCCCTCAGTAGTTCTCCGTTTCTAAGCCAAAGGTGCTGAAACGATGTGTCGGTCTGGGTTGAAACGCCGCCACGGAACAGGGCCGAGAAGCGACGTGCGTCTTGCTCGTCGAACGACGCGGTGGCCTTTCCGAGAAGGGTGACTCCCTTATTTCGCTTAGTGATGATGGCGATGGAAGGGTAGACGGCGACACGTGATTCGAAGACATCGACGTCGTGGACCTCTAGAGCCAGGTCCAGCGAGTACTGTTCCGCGACCAGATTTCTAAGACCCGTGCCATATGAATTCCTCATCCATCTGTCGGAACACAGGAACGCAAGCGCGCCGTCATCTCGGAGGATTCGCAGCCCCGCTTCGAAGAATCCAATGTATATATCGGCCCGGCCCCGCATTGTTGTCCAACTATTCCGGTAGGCCAGTAGCAGATCGGGGTCGAGATTCTCTGGCCTCACGTATGGGGGATTGGCAACAACTAGGTCGGCCGGACGGGTGTCAAAGTCGTGTAGAAAATCTGCCCTTCGCACCCAAGTTGATGCGAGCCGTCGAGCTTCTTGTTCGTCTACCCCGGACTCAACGAGTAGACCTCGCACCAACGTGCGGGTGTTCTTGACGGCGCCAGGGTCAATATCTACCGCAGTCAGCGAAGCCTCAGCGTCGTGGATGTTCCTGTCTTTGTTGGCAGCCGACAGGAGCAAACGCCGGACGATTTCACCGACGAAAACTCCATCGCCACACGCGGGCTCGACAACGTGAAGCTCAAGGAGATCTCGATCGGGGGTGTATCCGGCAAGATCGAGGAGAAACGAAGCCGGCCAACGCCGCGTGAACACGGCCCCTCGCGATGCTGACAGCGTCGCTGTATCCATTTCAGGCGCCAAGAATTGCGTCCAGTTCCGCAGCCATGCCGCTCAGCGCCTGCGACTCCAGGATTGTGCGTGTTGCGGAAGCTCCGTAAAGGGAGCCCATCGCGGCAACGAGGAGGCCAGCGGGAGTCAGGGCAGGAATGGCGAATGCGGGCTTCGATTCGTTGAGGTGCGATGCTCGCTCGACCTGGTCAACGCTCATTTCCTCGTCGGCCGCCTGAAAAAAGCCGGGATCCCCATTCAGCTGCCACGCCCGGATCCGCTGAACATGGGACGTGCCATTCCAGGCACCTGTCTGGGCATTGTGGCTTGGGTCACCTTGCTCGAGACGCCAGCCAATCCCACGAACCGCCTGCTCAAGTTCGTAAAAGGTCACCATCCGCACCGAAGCCACGAGCTGCCCGAGTTTCATGCTCAGACAGACCAGCGTTACGGGATAGAGGAATGGATCGCCGTACCTTGCTGGCGCCCCAACAACGTACGCACTGTGAGGTGTTTCCTTGAAGTCCTGCGAGTGGTTCTGAAAGCTGGTGTAGATCGAGTTCCCCTCGAGCGACGCGAAAGAGGAGATGACCTGGAGAATGCGAGGCGAGGTACCTTCACGTTCGTCGTTGAAGGTTCCCGCCCAGGCCGCGGCCACCGAGGACAGGTCTCGGAGGTGTCGCTTGTATTGAGTTCCCGCAGTCACAGCCGTCGAACCCGAGGAAGGTATCGAATATCGTCGACTTCCTCGATGAACCGGCGAGCATTGCTCCCGGGGAGCGCGGTGAGGATCTCGACGCCGTCATCATATGAAACGAAGCGCGAGGTGTCCTCGGCGAACACCGCGTCGACTTGACTCGTCCCCGACGTTCCAGTTGAGCGTGACATCTCGCGAATGATCTCCACGGAATAGAGGCTCCGACCGTGCAATTCAGAAAGCGGTGACCGCGCGGCGTCTGGACCCTTGGACGTTTCAAAAACCTGCTGTAGCGAGTCAACCGAATCAAAGGCTTCGAACATCCGGGGGAAACGAAGGACTAGGTGTGCCAAGTCTGCGAGCTCATTTTGGGGCGGCACCACGTAGCGGTCCAACCAACGGAGCAATACCGATGCCGCGACACGAGCCTTGGAATCGTCGGACGTCGCTTGATCCTTTGGCCTAAGGCCGAGTTGAGATTCCGCAAGGTCGCGAAAGGTAGCTTCATTGGGTTCCACGTCGCCAAATACGTCCAATTGCTCGGCGAACAAACCCGAGAGGTCAAGACCAATCGACTCTGAAACCCGATTGTCAAGGTTGGCCGTCAGGGCTCGGGCTCGGACATATTTTTCTGGGGTTGACGCAAGCTGGGGCCAGGCCCACGGCTGGTAGTGGCCGTCTGCAGCAGTCGCATCCCAAAGGTTTGGGTCCACGATGTCGGCGGCGGAAACGTAGAGGTCCGCAACTGATGAGGCGAATCGTCTCATTGTGAGATCGAACGTACGGTCCGAGTAGCCCTGGTTCACGACGACGATGTACTTTGCACCACTGCGAACCCGCGCGTTGTAGGCGACAGTCTCGCCCACCCGGCCGCTAAGACCGTCCTCCAAGACCTGTTGATCGTCGGTCGAAAACTGCTTGAGGGTTTCGGCGTCCGGCGTCAGATCGGAGTCCACAATCAATATGTCCGCCGAGTCGATGATGCGTGCCGCGTCGTCCGCAGGCGAAGCCTCGCGTCGCTCAAAAAGGGCTTCCACGGCCGAAACCAGGTCAGTGCCCGTTAGCCCCGTAACCGTTCCGCGATCTCCAACGATCGCTTGGATGTCTGCTATCCACAACTGGATTCGCGACACATCGTCGTCGCAGATCACAACGGACATAGGGGCGCTCAAGGCTTGTCCTTCCAAGTGAGGGTAACTGCGGTCGAGAACCCGGGTGTGGGGGGCGTGAAGTCAATCGTGATTTGGATGTCCTCCGCGATCATCCTGACGATTGTGAGACCCAGACCAGTTCCGCCCAATAGGTGGTCTGGATCGGTCTGCCCTTTACCCCTCTTGAAAGGCTCCCAAAACTCCTCCGCGCTGCCGAGGTCTACTCCGCTCCCGTTGTCCTGCACTCGGAGCCAGGCTTTCCCGCCCTCATCGCCGCCGTCGATCTTGATCTGAGGCTGCTTAACGTCCGACAGTGCGTTAAACGAGTTCACAAGCAAGTTTTGCAAGATAGCCGACCAAGCTGGCAGGTTCGCGGGCGGCAAGAACAGGTGCTTAGGCACTCCGATGGCATCCAGTTTGGTCGAATGGGCCAGCACTTTTACCTGCGACCAGACTTCATCAACAATGGTGCGCGCCTTGAACTTGGTTACGGTTTCTCGGTCCTCAGGAGATACCAAGGGCGCGAACATTTTTCGAATGTCGCGTGCTCTGCGGGACCAACTCAATAGCTCAGAGACTGCTGACTTCAAGGTCGTCGAAACCGTGCCGCCAACGGTCGCGGCAGTCTGACTAAGCGTCGCCGCGATGCTGTCGATTCGAAGCAGTTGCTTGCTGACTTCATGCTCGTAAGCCAGAGACGTGATGCCGGCGGTTGCCAGGGCCCCTAACAGCGATGCGTACTGCTGACTTCTCTCCTCTACGCGTACGGTGTCGGCGATCGCCTCAAGGAGCGAGCGGTCGATCGATTCGAAGGCGGAACTAGGTATCGAGTCCCTGGAGGAATAGAGGGTCACGCGTGCGGCCTCGAGATGTGAAGCCGGCCTTAGGAGAGGGGCTTCCAATACGCGTCGTGCGTTTTCCTCGTTCTGCTCGATTGTCTTTTCCATGGCGTAGGCGTCCATCGGGGCGCGCACCAAGACCCTCAGTTGCTGATAGGCCGCGTTGTCTACCAGTCGATCTCTTGTCGACTGAATAGCAAGAGCATCGGAGTTCGCTCGGCCAGCTGCTTCGGAACTGGTCGACACGAACACTTCGCCGAAGAGGTTGGAGTTGCGCGGCAGAGCAAGAAGTCCGCGGCGCACATCCCACTCTTTCGGAAGGAGCGACGAGGCTGTAAGTCTCGCCGCATTGTCCGATTCAATGTTTAGCCAGTCGAGATCAGCCCCATAGTAGGGAAGTCGGAACCCTCCGTCGTAGATGCCCACGCCACCAAATCGGCGCAAGTAAGACCTAGCCGTATCGACCCGGATACCCTGCGGCTGGCGTCTTGTGAGATCGAAGACCCGGATGTCGAATCGCAGGTTGCTTATTTCACAGTTCTCAATCCGCCAGAACACCTTTCGGGGTGGCCGGTCGCCAACTTGGATCGTCGCTTCCAGAATCCGATCGGGATGTCCGTTGGGCGCGCGTTGTTCGCGCTGGCGACTGTCTCCAGCGGCAACGTCTTCTGAGACTCGAGGAAGAACCGAAGGTAGCGTCGTCACGCTTGCACCGGCCGGGGGCGCAAATCCGGCCTGCCTCAGTCTGCCCCGGACGCGCCCATTCCAAATGTTCAAGATCGCGGTCATCTGACGGGAGAACTCGTCGTAGACGTCGGAGTAGTCGGTGTTCAGAACCACCTTGAAGGTCTCGTCCGATTCGAACGGCGACTGAAGCGACCACACTTCTTGAGCTAGTTGTCGAAAGTCGGAGGGACTCCACGCCGAGCTGAGACTCAACAGGTCCAACCTGGTGCCGTGTCGTGAACCGCCAGCAAATCTCGAGTGAGCTTTAGAATCCTCTACGTCCACGGTAACGGAGGTAAGGTCACCGCTGCGCACGGCGGACGCCCAGTCAACCGGGGCGTGTATTTCGTCTTCGAGCGCCTCCGACTTGAGGTTTCGCTTGTTCCTCAGCGCCACGCTCGTGACAACCAACTCGCTGGCGAGAAGCTGCGCTGAGAGCCGCCCGATGCCCTTTGAGCCTGTCAGCTGGCGTCGAAAAGCCGGGGACACATTCTCGCTTGCTTTGTGCGGAGTGCCTATCCGCATCCACTTCGTCTCAAAATCCAACGCCGACATGCCGTGCCCGTTGTCGAGGATGACGATTCGATCGGGCGCGAAGTCGAGTTCAACCAAGGTCGCGTCAGCGTCGTAAGCGTTCTTGATCAACTCAGCAAGGGCGATGTGAGGTCGACCAACTAGGCGCTCACCCAGCTCCTGGAGAAGCTTCGCGTCCACCGTGAAGGAGTACCTCGGCACGGCTTCCTCCTTTGGTCCGGGTCTGATGATCGTATCGACGGGGCGGCCCGTGGGTCAGCGGACCCGCGGACTCCACCGGGACAAGCATGGGCCAGGGCATTTTCACGGCCACCTTCGCCATGATCGACCCATCCGAGCCACCATCGGCACCACACCCACCGCCCGCTACCATCGCCACATGCGCAGCACACCGGCGGGCACCCCGGAAGGCAAGCCGCGAGAGCGCATCCTGATCCTCTCAGCCGGCGTCGGGGCGGGGCACAACTCGGCCGCGGCCGCGCTGAAGCAGGCCTGCCTGGCGCGCGACGACGTCGAAGACGTTGTCGTGGTCGACGTGCTGCAGCAGAGCAGCACGCTGTATCGGGATCTGCTGGGCAAGGGTTACTTCGTGCTGGTCGAGAATGCGCCGTGGCTGGTCGACTGGGGGTACGACGTCAGCGACCTGCCGTTCAAGAGGCGGGGGCCGATCGATCCGTGGACGCGGGCCAACGCGATTCCGGTGGTCAGCGAGATCAAGCGGTTCAAGCCGACCGCCGGCCACGCGCGCGGTGTGCGGGCGAGGCTAACCTGACGCCATGACCGACTCGATCATCACGCCGACCGACCTTGCACGTCAGCTGGGGGTGGCCCCTCGGCGGATACGGAAGTACTTGCGTGAGCAGCATGCTGTCGACCACATGCATTTCGCCCGGTGGGAGCTGACGGTGGAGCAGGCAACTGACGTCCGAGCGCATTTCGGCGATGCCTAGGCTCGGCGGCACTCTGGTCTGCGATGAGTGCCAGAAGCCGATTGATCCCTTAGGGCCGGGCATCGTCGGCGACGATTCCCGCCGCTACGCGCCATTCCTCGAGGACCTTCGTTCAGACCCTGCGTACCTGGCCCACACGGAGTGCTTCGCGTCGACCTACGGATTCGGGGAGTTTCAGACCCTAGTAACACGGAACGACAGCCGGATGCGAGGCCTTCGACCAAGGTGAGACGCCCTGAACCTCACCAAGCCGCCGACGGGCGAAGAGATGCCCTCCATCGCCGAGACGTTCACGATGTACGTGCGGCGCGCATGAAGGGTGCTCGCGCCGAGGCATGCGCCAACCGGCTAACCTCATCCCGTGACCGAGGTTGCCGACCAACCCGACCGGCTCGTCGCGCGGGCGTTCACCTCGGACGAGTTCACGCAAACTGCACGCAAGGTTGCGCAGGCGCTCGGCGTCGATGATTCGTGGGTCGCGCGCGTTGGCGATCCGTTCGTGCTGCTGGTCGATGAGCAGGGCATCTGGCTCTGCCCGGAAGACGCCGATCAGGAGCCCTATGTCAGCATCGGCTGGCCGATCATCGGGAAACTTCGCGACAGTTGGGGGCCTCGCGGCGGTAAGGGGGAGGCTGTCGCCGGAGTCGTGTTCACGATTGTCACGGCGGGTCAACTAGGTCCGGCCGGGCGCCAGACGGTGTCCGTGCTGTGTGTCCCGATCCAAAGCGGTTCCGATTTCGTTGAGCTGAGAATCCCGGTGGACAGCGTCGATGGGATCGCGAGTGATGCCGAGAAGCGTCGGCCGCGAACGACCTGGGGTCCCATGCTGGCGTGGGTGGCGGACTGATGCGCAAGCCGGATAAGCGCGTGTTTCTCGAAGAGGAGGAGTGCATCCGTGTGCTTCGAGACGCTGCCAACGATGTGATCCATCGCTTTGGAGATCAGGTCGATGTCGTCCTCGAGTCGGAAGAGCATCACTTCTACACGGTGACGCCTCACAATCCGGCCGCCTGCCCGGTCTCATTCTGCTACGACCAATGGCTCGACGTGTTCCCGGCGGGAGGCCGGTGGGAACTCGATTGGACGGCGGAGGGCGTTGCCCTGTTCAAGCGGATGCTCGACTCGATCGCCGCCGGTCGGGTCGTAGAGTACGCGGCGCTAGGTCGGTCAAGGGTCCGGATCACCCTGAACGACGGCGAGACAGTCAGCTCGACGATGGCGCGAAGCCTGCTGGGCAATTTCGACAGGCTCCCACGGGATCCGACCTCCCGTTTCGAGCCGTGGGTCAGACCGTAGGTAAGCCACCCCCGCTACCATCGCCACATGCCCAGCACACCGGCTGCCACCACGGGAGCCGCACCGCGAGAGCGCATCCTCATCCTCTCCGCCGGCGTCGGCGCCGGCCACAACACCGCAGCCGCCGCGGTCAAGCAGGCGGCCCTCGCCCGCCCCGACGTCGAAGACGTGCTCGTCGTCGACGTGCTTGAGCAGAGCAGCACCCTCTACCGCGACCTCCTGGGCAAGGGGTACTTCGTGCTCGTGGACAATGCGCCGTGGCTGGTCGACTGGGGGTACGACGTCAGTGATCTGCCGTTCCGGCGGCGGGGGCCGATCGATCCGTGGACGCGGGCCAACTCGATTCCGGCGATCAGCGAGATCAAGCGGTTCAAGCCGACCGCGATCGTATGCACGCACTTCCTGCCGGCTCAGCTGGTGGCATCCCTCGTGCTGCGTGGCGCCACCGATGCGAAGACCGCGATCGTCACCACCGACTACGACTTCCACTGGCTGTGGCTGGCGAGTGCGTTCCACGCGCTGTTCCTCGCGCGCGAAGAGGGGCGGGTGCAGCTGACCGCGCAGGGGGTTCCGGCCGATCGGGTGGCTGCGGTCGGCATCCCGATTTCGGCGCATCCGGAGGCCGCCTTCGAGCGGGTTCCGGATGACGTGCCCCGGCTGCTGATCTCGGCCGGCGCATCCGGGGGTGACTACGCCCTCGCGGTGGTACGGCAGACGATGCACGTGCGCTCGCCGTTCCGCGCGACGGTGGTGACCGGACGCAATACCGAGCTGCAGCGGCAGATCGAGCAACTCGTGGCGCCGGCCGGCGACAAGTATCGGGTGCTCGGCTTCACGCCCGAGATGCCGCAGCTGCTGCGGGAAGCCGACCTGTTCATCGGCAAGCCGGGCGGACTCTCGGCGTCAGAGTGCATGGCGGCCGGGCTGCCGATGGTGCTGGTGAACCCGATCCCGGGGCAGGAGGTGCGCAACGGCGACTACCTGATGGAGCAGGGCGCGGCCGTGCGCTGCAATACCCCCTCGACCATCGGCTGGAAGATCGACGAGCTACTGCGCGAGCCGGGCCGGCTGCAGCGGATGCAGGCCGCGGCCCAGCGGCTCGGTCGGCCCATGGCGGCCGCCGACGTGCTGACCGGGCTGCTCGACGGTCCGGATCGCCCCCTCGTGATGACGCGCGGTGCGCAGAAGTCGATTCTTACCGCGAGCTCGCGGCGCCTGATCGCCAGCGATCTGAGCGGACCCAAGTCGCTGGTGCGCCTGGTCGACCCGGTGACCGACAGCACGATCGGGCTGCTGCGAGCCGAAGAGCTCGCCGACCTGCAGACCCGGTATCCCGAGCGAGACGGTCACCTCGTGCTTCAGCGCGATGACGCGGTGGTCTCGCTGCGCTGGGAGGCGCGGCGCCTGCTCAAGAGCGTGCTGCGCGGCGATGCCGAACTGCCGGTGCGGGTGGAGCTGGTCTCAAAGGCCGTGCGCCGCTCCAGCTGAGCGGGCTGTGCTGGGCGGCGAGCAGCGCCCAGTCGCCCGGGCGCGGCGACCACTCGTGGGTGGCGGGGTCGCGCTGCAGGGTGGGGGTGGCATCCAACTCGATCGGGATGACCGTCTCGCCCCCCGCCGGCACGGTCACCCTCTGAAAGCCCAGCAGCTGCGACACCAGGTGCTCGACCGAGACGTCGGCGGCATACAACTGGATGACCGTGGTGCCCTCGCGGTCGCCCGGGTTGCTCACCCGCACCTCGGCGGTACCGCCTGCATCATCGAAGCTGTGCGACACCAGCTCGTGCTCGAGCGTCGTGTAACCGAGCCCGAACCCGAACGGGAACGCCGCCACATGTCCGTCGGCGTCGAGCTTGCGTTGGCCCCAGCTGCCGTCGTAGACGACCTGCAACGCGGTGCGGTCGAACGGCGGCAGGTGGGCCGGGTCGGTCGGGATCACGAACGGCAGTCGTCCGGTCGGCTCAGCCGCGCCGGTCAGCACGTCGGCCAGCGCGCGCCCGCCCTCCATGCCGCCGTACCAGGCCATCGCCAGGGCGGGCACCTGCTCTGACCAGCCATCGGTCAGGATCGCGCTGCCGCCGACCAGCACGACCACGGTGCGCGGGTTGGCGGCCGTTACGGCGTGGATCAGCTCGATGTCCGAGGAGCGCAGCGCGAGCGAACGACGGTCGCCGCCGCGCACGAAGCGCGCCGAGAGCCGAACCAGAGCGCTCAGCGGGCCGCGCAGAATGCCCGTGGTGAACGCGGCCCCGAGCACCCCCAGCTCGACCGTCTCGGTGAGCACCGACTCGCCCTCGTCGTGCTGGTCGAGCCCGACGACCACGATCGCGACCTCGGCTCGGGATGCCGCGACCGCCGCCGCGCGGGCGCTCCGGCCCGAGGGGGTGACGATCCGCACCTCCGGCATAGCCTCGCGCAGCCCTCGCAGCGGCGAGACGGTCGTCGGCGGACGAACCCGCGACGAGCCGTGGTCGCCGAGGTTGTCCCGGTCGGCCAGGCGGCCCACGACGGCGATACTCCGGATGCCGGGGCTCAGCGGCAGCAGCGGCGCGGTGTCGGCGTCGGTGTCGCCTGCGAGCACCGGCTCGTTCTTCAGCAGCACGATCGACTCGGATGCGACCCGCCGCGCCAGCGCCCGGTGCTCGGGCGATGCCACCGCGGTCGCAGTCGGCTCGTCGGCATCCCGGGTCGCGTAGTGAAGCAGGGTGGTCCGCAGGATGCGGTGCGCCGCCTGCAGCACCGTCGCGCGATCGAGCCGGCCGGTGCGCAGCGCGTGGGGCAGCTCGCGGGCGCGGCGCAGCTGCAGCGGCATCTCGATCTCCATGCCGGCTTGCAGGCTGGCGACCGCGTCGTGGGTGCCGAACACCCAGTCGCTGCTGACGAAACCCTCGAATCCCCATTCCGTGCGCAGCACGTCGGTGAGCAGGGGGGCGTTCACGTCCATGTAGCGGCCGCGCACCTGGTTGTACGCGGTCATCAGTGAGGCGGCCCCGGCATCCACGATCGCCTTGAAATGGGGCAGGTACACCTCGTGCAGCGCGTGCTCGTCGACCGCCACATCGACCTCGAAGCGCATGTCCTCCATCGAGTTCAGGGCGAAATGCTTGACACACGCCATGGCATTGCCCTGCACGCCTCGGGTCGCGGCGGTGCCCATGCGTCCCGTCAGCACCGGGTCTTCGCCGTAGCACTCCTGCGCGCGACCCCAGGCTGGATGCCGCAGCAGATTCACGCACACCGACGCCGAGTAGTTCGCGCCCCGGGCCCGCGTCTCGAGCCCGATCGCCCGGCCCACCTGCTGCTCGAGCTCGGGATCCCAGGTCGCGGCCCGCGCCATCGCCACCGGGAACGCCGTCGACCTGCCGATCACCACGCCGCGCGCGCCGTCGCTGAAGCGGATGCCGGGAATGCCCAGCCGCTCCACCGCCCCCGCGACGAACGGCCGGTTGATCAGCAACCACGGGATGAACGGCAGCACCCACGGGCGGGCGTCGCCGTCGAGCAGCCCGAGCAGTTCGTGATCGCTGAGCTCGGCGATCAGCTGGTCAGCTGCGGCGTCCGGGTCGAGCTCGCCGGCGCGAATCGCTCGCACGGCGTCGTCGTACGCGGTCGGGGCTGACTCCATGCGCCTAGCGCCCTGCCCGCTCCGCCGACTTCGCCAAGTTCCGCTGGGCCCACAACCCCAGCTGCGAGATCATCGGCACCAGCTCTGCGCCGGCCGTCGTCAGCTCATACCGCACCGAAACCGGCGGCCCCTCGGCCACCGCGCGCGTCACCAGCCCAGCCTCCGCCAGTTCGAGCAACCGTTCGGCGAGCACCGTGTCGCTGATACCGCTGACCGCCTTGCGCACGCCGACGAACGAGGTGACGCCGGTGCCGAGCACGCTGAGGATCATCCCGTTCCAGCGCTTGCCGAGCACCGAGAAGGCGAGGGTGATCGCGGTATCGCAGACCGGGGTCTCGTCGTCGTTCTCGGGCATCCGTCCATGATACCCGTGCTACGCTCTCACTAGTCGCTCAGTTTTTATTAGTTACTCTCAGAAGCTCAGGAGAACCGCATGTCGCTCTACCGTCTCGACGCCAGCATCAATCCCGCGACCTCGCAGAGCCGCGCTCTTGCCGACCTGGTCGAGGCCGAATGGACGAGCGAGCACCCCGATTCCCTGGTCACCCGTCGCGACATCGGCACCGACCCGCTGCCCTCCACCACCTGGCGCGACATCGTCACGAGCGGGCGCACGGCCGAGACCGACCTCACCGACCGGCAGCGCGAGGCCCGCGCCCTCGGCACCACACTCGCCGACGAGCTGATCGATACGGATGCGATCCTGCTCGCCATCCCGCTCTACAACTGGGGCGTCGCAGCCCACGTGAAGAGCTGGTACGACATCACCTACACGGATGCCCGCATCAAGGAGGGCGCGCTGGCCGGCAAGCCGGTGGTGCTCGCCACGGTGCTCGGTGGCGACTACCGCCCGGGCGGCGCCAAGGAGGGCTGGGACCACTCCACTCCGTGGCTGCGGCACGTCATCGAGGGGGTCTGGAAGGCCGATCTGCTCGTCGTGCAGCGCCAGCTGACCCTCGTGGGAGTCAACCCCGCGATGGATGCCCTGAAAGACGACGCGGTCGAGGTCCACGCCGCCGCGGCGCAGCTCGCGAGCGAGCACGGCCAGGCGCTCGCGGCGAAGCGGAACGCCGGCAGCGCGGCAGCATAGCTACCGCAACCGCCGCCGGATCCGCAGCGTCGCCAGCGCGGTGAACAGCACGGCCATCGCCAGCAGCACCCCGACCACGTAGCCGGTCGGCACCTGCCAGTCGCCGACCGCCGCGGTGATGCCGAAGAGCTCGTTGAGGTGCGTGGCGGCCTCCGGCTGCCCGTGGGTGAGGGTCTCGACGGTCGGCTCCGAGAGCTGCTGCCGGATCAGCGTCGCGGTCTGCCCGAACGGCATTGCGTTGATCAGGTTGCGCACCCCTTCGGGGAACAGGCCGATCGGCACGTAGGCGCCGGCCAGGAATCCGAGGGTCGTGCCGACGATCGTCGACAGGGCCGCGAACGCGCCCGGCGTGCGCACGAACGAGACCGCGAACGCCGACAGGGCGGCGAACGCCGTGCAACTCAGGGCGACGATTCCCACGATGGCCGCGATTCGAGCCACGGTCAGAACCAGACCGTCGACGAAGGACATGTACAGCAGGCTCAACGCGAAGATCAGCATGCTCATGATCAGCGCCACGACGACGCTCGAGAGCAGGTACCCGAGCACGAGCTGACTGCGCCGGATCGGCGACACCACGAAATCGCGGAATCGGGCGGAGGCCGCGTCGTCGACGAAGATCGTGAACGCGCCCAGGCCGGTCGTGATGGTGGTGATGCCGATGATGCCCGCGAACATCCAGGTGTCGACGAAGGCCGAGATCGTGCCGGTGGTCGCGTTCGGAAAGCTCGACTCGAGGCTCGACGTCTGCAGGCTGCGCAGGAAGAGCATGTAGAGCACGAAGAGCACCAGCGCTCCGAGCAGCGAGAAGAACACGCCGAGGCGATCGCGGAAGTAGATGCGCAGGTTGCGGCGCAGCAGCGAGAGCACCACGCTCATGCCGCGATCTCCGCATCCCGAGTCGCGGTGACGGCGAGAAAGACGTCGTCCATCGTTCCGTGCTTGAACTCGAAGTCGACAACGGCATCCGCGTGCTCGCGAAGGATGCGCAGCGCGACCTCGGCGCTGGGCACGAAGATCTGCGCGGGAGTGCCGTCGTCGATCTCGCATCCCGCCCTCGCAGCCAGCTTCGCGAGCGCGGCCGGATCCCGGCTGGTCACCGTCAGAACGCTGCGGCTGTACGTCGCTCTCAGCTCGGCGGGCGTGCCCTGCGCGACGAGCCGGCCGTGGTCGATCATGCAGACGCGGTCGGCCTCTTCGGTCTCTTCCATGTAGTGCGTGGTGAGGAACACAGTGAGACCTTGGCGCTCGCGCAGCTCACGGATCGTCGACCAGACCAGCGCGCGGGCGGCGGGGTCGAGGCCGGCGGTCGGTTCGTCCAAGAAGATCAGCGACGGGGAGGCGAGCAAGGCGCGGGCGATGTCGGCGCGACGTTTCTCTCCACCCGAGATGCGTCCATAGCGACGGCCCAGCAGATCGTCGAGCCCGATGAGGGCGCTCAATTCCTCGATGCGGGCGTCGACGACCTTCTGCCCGGTGCCGTAGAACGAGCCGCGCACCCGAAGGTTCTCGCGCACTGAGAGCAGCGGGTCGAGCACCGACTCCTGGAACACCACGCCGATGCCCGCGCGCACCGCGTCCGGCTCGGTGCGGACATCGTGGCCGAGCACGGTCACCTGGCCTGCCTCGAAATCGAGCAGGGCTGTGAGGCACGCGATCGTCGTCGACTTCCCCGCGCCATTCGTGCCGACGAACGCGAATACGCTGCCGGCCTCCACCTCGAAGCCGATGTCGTCGACGGCGACCGTAGAGCGGTAGCGCTTGGTCAGGTTGCGCACGACGATGGCGTGGTCGCGGCGGTGGGGGGCGGCTGACATGGACCCTCGCGATCGATCGGACACGGCTCGGAGATCCCAGGGTCGCGCGCGGCTCCGTGCACCCGACAGGGCCATTGGTCCCGGAGGCGAACGCGAAGGGTCACCACGCGCTGGGCGCGTAGTCCTTCAGGAACACGCCGAACAGGTCATCGCCCGCCTCGCCCCGCACGATCGGGTCGTACACCCGGGCTGCGCCGTCGACGAGGTCGAGCGGTGCGTGGAACCCTTCCTCGGCCAGCCGCACCTTGGTCGGGTGCGGCCGCTCATCCGTGATCCAGCCAGTGTCGACGCTCGACATCAGGATTCGGTCGGTCTCGAACATCTCACGCGCGCTGGTGCGGGTGAGCATGTTGACCGCGGCCTTGGCCATGTTGGTGTGCGGATGGCCGGGGCCCTTGTAACCGCGGCCGAAGACGCCTTCCATCGCCGACACGTTGACGATGTAGGTTCGCCGGGCGGGCGACGAGGCCAGTGCAGCACGCAGCTTCGAGATCAGGACGAACGGCGCCGTCGTGTTCGCGAGCTGCACCTCGAGCATCTCGAGTGGGTCGACCTCGTGCACGGCCTGCGTCCACGAGTTCACGTCGTGCAGGTCCGGAACGAGGCCGCCGGCGTCGATCGCGGTGCCGGCGGCGAGGCGTTCGAGCGAGGTCGAGCCAGGGGCGAGCGCCTGCGCGGTGAGCTCGTCGGCTTTCGCGGCTGCCGACGCGGCGGCCGCCAGGATCGGGTGGGCGGCGACCGAGCGCTCCAAGGCGAGCGGATGCGCGTCGTTCGTGTGCCCGAAGGTGACCAGCTCGGGGAGGGGGCCGTCGGGCAGCGGGGCGAGTTCGGCATCCACCAGGGGTTGATACGCGCCCGGGGAGCGGCGGACGGTCTGGGTCGCATTGTTGATCAGGATGTCGAGGGGCCCGGCCTCGGCGACCGACTCGGCCAGGGCGATCACCTGGGCGGGGTCGCGCAGGTCGATCCCGACGACGCGCAGCCGGTGGATCCATTCGGCCGAGTCGGGCAGGCTCGTGAACCGGCGCACGGCATCGCGCGGGAAGCGCGTCGTGATCGTCGTGTGCGCACCATCCCGAAGCAGTCGCAGCGCGATGTACATGCCGATCTTGGCCCGGCCGCCGGTGAGCAGGGCGCGCTTGCCGGTGAGGTCGGTGCGGGCGTCGCGCTTGGCGTGGCTCATGGCTGCGCAGTCGGGGCAGAGCTGGTGGTAGAACGCGTCGACCACCGTATACGGCTGCTTGCAGATGTAGCAGGGGCGCGGCTTGAGCAGGGTGCCGGCGGTGGGCGCAGTAGTCGCAGTCGAAATCGGGATGCCGCGGGTCTCGTCATCGATGCGGTCGGCCGCACCGGTGGCGGTCGCTGCCACGACCGCGCGGTCGGCGGCCGCGTCACGTTCGCGGGCCTCGATGCGCCGCGCCTGCTTCACCGACTTGAACATCTTGGCGGTGGCCTGGCGGACGGCGACGAAGTGCGGGTGGTCGTCTTCCATCGTGTCGAGCTGGGCGAGAACGCGGAGCGTGGTCTCGAGGTCGTCGGGGTCGAGTCCGGCCGGTTCAACCGGCGGATCTGACTCGGAGGGCACAGGCGATTGTAAGGCGCAGGGCGCCGTCAGCTCGCCGTGTCAGCGTCTCGCAGCTCGGCTCGCACCAGTGGACTGCCCTCGGGCACGCTGATCTTCGGCCAGCGTCGCCGGTACAGCTCGACCGCACCGGCGTACCCGTCGTCGGTCGCGAGAAGCACCTCACCTTCGGCCTGCACCCAGCGCGAGTCGATCCAGATGCTCAACGCGGCCGGCCGGCGCAGGTTGTGCCACCAGGTCTTGCGAGCCGCCCCACCCGGATACACGATGATCGTCGCGCCATCACGGGCGTACATGACCGGCAGCTCGAGCGTTCGTCCGCTGACCGTGCCGGTCACGCGCAGCATGATCAGCGACCGACTCAGGCCATGGCCGAGCGACGATCGCAGCAGCGCGCCGATCGGGCGCCCCCACCACGACGGGCCGTCGACGTCGGGGATCCGCCATCCGGTGACGGCGCCGAGCACGGCCCCCGCGATGATGCCGGTCGCCGACCCGAGCAGGATCACGGTGGGGGTCAACCAGCGCGCATCCGGCAGCATCGCCCCGACGAAGATGATGGCCATCGCAGGAGCCCAGGCGAGCGCGTTGATCGACACCCATCGCCACGGATGCCGCACCGCTTTTCGCAGAACCAGCGCTTGAGCCGCCCCCAGTAGTGCGCCCATGACGGCGCCCAGGGAGAGCGCGCCCAGAACGATCAGCAGAAGCGGAGGCTGGTCGCCGTCGGATGCCGCGCCCAACCCCGGCAGGGACGCCGCGGCCCAGCCGAGCCCGGCCACGACGACCGTGACCACGGACCACCAGGCGCGTGAGAGCCCCGGAAAGCGATGTGCCAACCACCAGCTCTGGAGCAATCCCAGGGCTGAACCCTCGACGAGACCGCCCAGTACGATCACGCCCAATGCCCCGAGAAAGCCGCCGCCGACCTCGTTCGCGGCCCGGGATGCCGCAGACGCGGCCGTCATCCCGATTCCCTCGGCCAGCGCGCAGGCCGCGATCCACGAGGCGAGGGTCGGAACTCTGCGCGAGATGAGGCGGGATGCGGCGACGCTGGTCATCGAAGCTCCTCGGCTCGCTGTGCGGTCACCCCGATTGCACCGCATCGCCCGACTCGGCTGAAGAGCAGAAGGTCCCGCCGAGCCTGCCTCTGTCTTCGCTTAGGCCGGCCACACCCCGATGATCAGCGCCATCACCAGCACGGTGACCAGTTCGTGCGCGACATTCAGCACGGTCAGCTGCCACGGGCGCTTGTCGAACTGGTCGTGGGTCACGAAGCGGGCTGCGGTGAATCCGGCCCAGAGGATCAGCGTGGTGAGCAGCGCGTTCACCAGGAAGCTGCCGCCGTAGAAGTGGAACGAGATGTCGGCGGCTCCGGCGATCACCCAGGCCGTGATGAAGCTGACGATCACGGTCACGATGATGGGGCGCACGGCATCCGAAGCCTTGCCGCTCGGCGTGACACCCGACAGCTTCATCCAGTAGTTGCCGAACACCTTCGGCGTGTACCAGACCGAGCCGATGACCATGCTCGACAAGGTGGCCAGGATGACGGCGATGTAGTTGATCGACGGTGCGTGCACGGGGCGACTCCTTTGTCGGCGTGAAGGTGATTGCGGCGATTCTCGACGCGGTTGAGCGATGGTAGCGCACCCGTCACATGACGCTCCCTTACCCCGCGTGACGCTGTGCAACCGCGCGTTACGCGGCGGCTCGACAGCCGGCGGCATCCCCTCATAACCTCGCGGCCATGACTCTCACCGACACGATCACCCGCCCGTCCATCACGCCCGACGAGCGCGCCGCGCGCCTGGTCGAGGCCGGCACCGCGTGGAACACCCGCATCGCCGCGGACCACACCAACGCCTTCCTGAGCTACAAGGTCACCGGTCACGGCGAAGGTTCCGTGGCGTCGTCGATCCGCGCCGGCAAGCACACCTTCCTGGTGGATGAGCCGGGCGCGCTCGCCGGCGACGACCTCGCCGCCAGCCCGGTCGAGTTCGCCCTCGGGGCGCTCATCTCGTGCCAGATCGTCGTCTACCGGCTCTACGCGAATGCGCTCGGCATCCAGGTGGACGACATCGACATCACCGCAGAGGGCGACCTGGATGCCCGGCGCCTGTTCGGCATCGACGAGACCGTGCGCGCCGGCTTCACCGAGGTCCGACTGCAGATCAGCATCACAGGCCCCGAGTCGGAGGAGCGCTACCAGCAGCTCCGCGAAGCCGTCGACGCGCACTGCCCGGTGCTCGACCTGTTCGCCAACCCGACGCCGGTGCTGGTGTCGGTCGCCAAGGCCTAGGCGTCGAGTCGGGGGCCGCCCAGCACGGCGGCTCCCGTCGCGTGCCTGGGCACGATGACGTCGTGCTGCGGCCCGTAGCGCAGCGGCGAGACGATCAGGGCGGCGATCGTGATCGCCGAGACGACCGTGCCGATCACCGCGACCCGGATGCCGATGGCCGGCAGCCGCGCCCCGAACCGTCTGCGCGCCATGGTCAGGATCCCGAGACCGGCGAGCCCGCCCGCCGTGTTCGAGATCAGGTCGGAGGTGTCGAAGCTCCCGGTCGACAGCAGGTGCTGGGCGGTCTCGAGCAGCAGGCTCGCGCCGAGGAACACGGCGGTCAGCTGCCACCACCGCCACGACCGGGCGAAAGACCCGAGATAGAGGCCAAAGGGGATGAAGAAGAAGATGTTCGCCACGACTTCTTCCGGATTACTCGCCCCGGCGTCACCGCTGGCGACGAACGGGACCAGCTTGAGCGGCCGCGGCAGCAGGGCGGCTTCGCCGACCCACGGCTTCTCGAGCTTCCACAGAATGACCCAGACCAGCAGCACCAGGTAGATCACGAACATCGCGATGAAGAGTTTCGACGGGCGCTTCTGGGCAACGGTCACCGTGCCATCCTGTCTGCCAGGTCAGGATGCGCGCGTCAGCCTGAGGGCTGATGCCGCTACCGTGGCGGCATGACTTTCTTCTCCGTCGCTCGTCGCTGGGGGCTCCTCGTTCTCGGGCTGATCGGAATGGTGGTGGGAGTCATCCTGCTGACCCGTCCCGGGCCGCCGGCCTCGTTCGGGTGGACCGCCTATGCGCCGCTCACGAACACGGTGTTCGTGCCGCCGTTCGTCACCCCGTCGCTGGTGTTTGGTGTGCTACTTGCTGCGCTGGGCATAGCGCTCGCCGCCGGCTGGGTGGGGTTCATGCTCGGGCGCAGAACGAAAACGGCCTCGGCATCCTGAATCGGATGCCGAGGCCGTTTACTCGAGCGGGCTACGAGTTGAGACCGAGGAGGGTGTCGGCGGCGGTCGTCCCGACGAGGCCGCGCAGGTCACTGTTGTCGGTCACCGCGACGAGGGTCCAACCGCCCTGCGAGTTCGTGGCATTCTGCGTGTACAGAACCCCATCGACGTCCAGGCTGGGGTAGTCCCACGGGGTGGGGTCTGAGAATCCGAGTTCGCGAAGGCGGGTCGACACCGCAGTGTTATCGATTCCGATGGCGTCGGTCACGTCGACCCTCGCTCCCGTGCGGAACTGCACCCACCGGCAACTCACCGACGGGTGCCCAGCGAGCAGGGCGAGCAGTTGGGGATCCTGCGTCGCGTGCACCGCCGAGTCGCCCGTGAACGTGTAGCCCTCACTGTCGAGCATGCTCAGCAGCTGGTGGCCGACGGCCGCCCCGCAGCTGGCGGGCAACACCGTGAACGGCTGCGGCGCACTGGGCTTGACCTGCGGGCCGTACTTGGTCCACAGCTCGGCCGGCAGGTGGAAGCCGGGGTAGCTCGGCGCATTGTAGATCGGCTTGGTCACCGATCCGGGGCCGATCGGTTTCGGCGGGGGGAAGATGCTTGCCTGTGCGGTGGCGGTTCCGCCGAGCACGAGGGCGGTGGCGACGGCAGCCGTGACGATGCTGCCGGCGAGAAGGTGCTTGAGGTTCATCATCCTGGCTTTCGCTTCAAGGGAGTCGGATGCCGCATCGCGGCGTCTCACTCCCTCAACGCGTGCCGGCTCGCCTCGGGTTGACAGCCCCTAGAACCGCGGGATGTCGGCCGGCCCGTTCCCGCCAGGAGCTGCGCCGCCGCTCGACGCCTGAGGCGGCACCACCGCGTTCACCTTGAACCCCCAGCGCGAGACCTCCTCGCCGTCGATCAGCAGCACGGCCGAGAACTGACCGGGACCCTGAAACGCGAAGCCGTTCGCGTTCGCCGCAATCGGCATCAGGAAGGGGTCGCCGATGCCGGCCTCGGGATTCGGCGTCACCTGGAACTCGCCGTTGAACTCCCCGTCGAGCCGGTGGCCGTCGGCATCGGTGAAGTGCACGGCGAACGTGTGCGGCCGGTTCTGTGCCGACCACGGGATGTTGAGAACCCCGACGATCGAGAACGTCGCCGACGCCGGGAACGTCGAGAACTGCATCTGGTTGAAGAAGCCGCCGTTGACATAGACCTTGCCGTTCTCGACGCTCGCGTGGTCGGCGAGGAAGAACGCGGTGGCATAGAGATCGGTCTCAGGGATCATGTGTCGAGGCTACGCGGGCCGGGGTTGCCGCACACGATCGCGCCTGACCTAGCGCTCGCCGCCCGACGCGACGAGAATGCCCGCATGACCGGCGCAGCGTTGCTCCCCAGCTACCGCAGCTATCTCGACGCGTGCAACTCGCGGGATTGGGATGCGGCACGCTCGTTCATCCACGATCCGGTGAAGGTGCAGGGGGTGGTCACGCCGGCCGCCGAGTTCGTGGAAGGTGTCGCGCGGCTGACGGCCGAGCATCCCGGATTCGTGTGGACCGTCGGCGAGACCATCGCGGTGGGCGACCGCCTGGCCGCCCGGTTGCGCACCCCCGGCGGCCCCGAGCTCGCCATCTACAACTGGCGCGATGGCCAGATCGTCGAGTACTGGGGCAAGTAGCTTTCGGGCCGGCTCGCAAACGCGCTCAGCGCTGCAGCAGCGCCGTGAGCACCAGGCCGATCGTGATGAGAACGGCGGCAATCGCGATTGTGGTGGCGAGGGCAAACGTCGGGGCGGTCATGGTCGTGGTTCCTTTCGGGCGTCCGGATATCGGACTCGCTTGCACGACGCACGCCACGGTCAGGAGGGTTGACGCCTCACGGCCGCATTGATCCTGATGTATCAGGCTGCCTAGGCGAGTGGGCGGCGGGACCGACTGAGCTCCGCCAGGAGCCCGGCGCTGAGACTGCGATCGACGACGGCCGTCGCGACCGAGTGAAGGGTGAGATTGCCGTCGCGTGCGTAGTTGCGCAGGGCGCCGAACGCCTCGTCCATGGTCAGTCCCGTGGCCTGCGAGACCGCGCCCTTGGCCTGTTCGATGAGGACGCGGCTCTCGAGAGCGCTTTGCAATTGCTCAGCGACGAGTTGGGACTCGGCCGAGATCCGCTGCTGGATCACCCCGATCGTCGCCACATCGGCGAGGGCCTGCACGACGGCCGCATCGCGACGCCCGAGCGCGCCCGGAGCCACCTTGAAGAGGTTGATCGTGCCAATCACCTCGCCGCGCAGCTTCATCGGGGTCGCGTGCACCGACTGATAGCCCTGCTGAAGGGCGGCGGCGCGGAAGTCCGGCCACTCGGGCGTCGAGGTCGCGATCTCAGGAACGGACACCGCCGTGGCGGTGTGGAAGCAGTCGACGCACGGACCGGCGCCCGCGGCCAGCTGCATCAGCTCGACCAACTCTGCGCTCTCGTCCGTCGAGGCGACCAGCTGCAGTTCGCCCAACGGGTCGGCGAGCATCAGCCCCCCGGCGGTGGCGGCGACGATCGCCGTGCACTCGACGACCAGGGTGTGCAGCAGTTCCACCACGTCGTAGTGATCCGTGAGGGTGTCGGCCACCGTCACGAAGGCCGCGTTCAGACGTGCTTCTCGGGAGGTGCCGTCCATCGCACGCCGTCCTTTCGATCGTGGTTCGCGTTCATGCCTGTCATGAGGTCGGCTCGCGGAAGTCGAGACGCCGCTGCACCACGTCTCGGGCCACGTCCTCGACCGTACGCCCCTGGGTGAAGGCATGGGCCCGCAGCACGGCGAAGGCTTCGTCGGCCGTGATGTCGAGCTGGACGAGGATCATCCCGGTGGCCTGGTGCACCTCGCGGCGCAGAGCGGGCGCATCGCGCGAATCGGGCTCATCGGACTTCGCCGAGCGGCCGGCGCGCTCGACGGCCGGGGCAGCGACGCGCCGAGCGAGGGATCGCGCGCGAGCCGTGGCCTCGATGCCCAGAGGCCCCGAGGTGCGCTGATAGAGGTCGGCGACGCCCAGCAGAGCGGAGCCAATTTTGATGGGGAACGAGAACACCGCTCCGACACCGAGGCGGGCCGCTGCCCCGCCGAACGTCGGCCAGTCGGGATGCGGGTCGGATCCCAGATCTTCGCTGATCGCTGCACGACCGGTCAGCGCCGCCTGGAAGCGCGGCCCCTCGCCGAGATCGAACTGCAGCTGATCCAACTCCACCGCGATGCCGTCGCTGACGCAGATCGTGGAATGTGCTCCGGGACGCCCGAAGACCGTGATCGACGCGCCCGACACCGGAACGAGATCGACGAACAACCCGCATAACGACTCGGCCGGCTCGGAGGAACGAACGGGACCCTCGGTCACGACATCGTTCATACGATGCTCTCGTCGTCGTGCGCGGACCGAAGAGCGAAATGTGCTCCGGCTGCTCGCGCCGTACCAGGCCGCGCTCGCTGGCCACCCTACGCCCTCGGACACGTTCAGGGCACAAGTTGGGATTTGGTCGTCCACGCGAGGTTCTCGCGCGCTACGCTGTGCGCGTTGCTCCAGACCTCGGCAGCGGACCATTCTCCGCGTCGTTCGAAGGGCACACCATGCTGGATGCATCGTCATTGGCTCGCCGGCCATCCGCCGTCCGGCACCGCGCGTCGTCTACGTTCCCCTTGATGGTGATCGCCTCCGTCACCGGGCTGCTCGCTCTCGGTGCGGCGGTTCTCGTCATCGTGATGGGCTTCTTGGGCTGAGCAAGAATGGCTGCATGGCCACGCACGAGGTGTTCAACCAGGCTCCGCCGCGCGTCGACGTCGACGAGTTCGGCAGCGATACCGCGCTGCGCGAGGGTGTCGAGCGGTATGACGCCGCCTGGGCGGTCGATGATCTGACGCGTGTCGGGCGCTACGTCGGTACCGAGGAATTCCAGCGAGACGCCGAACGCGCGAACCGGATCGAGCCCGAACTGCGCACGCACGACCGCCACGGCAACCGCGTCGACGAAGTCGAGTACGACGGCTCGTACCACCGCATCATCCGCGCCGCCGTCGCCGAGGGTGCGCACACGGCGGCCTGGGCCGAGCCTCGTCCCGGGGCGAATGTGGCTCGCGCTGCGACCTTCATGCTCTTCGCGCAGGTCGAGCCCGGGCACGCCTGCCCGGTCTCGATGACGCATGCCGCGGTGCCGGTGGTGGCGCAGAACGACGCGCTGGCCGCGGAATGGATGCCGCGGCTGCTGTCGCGGGACTACTCCGGCGACCTCGGCACGCCATCCAAGTCCTCGGCGCTGTTCGGCATGGCGATGACCGAGAAGCAGGGCGGATCCGACGTGCGGGCCAACACCACCCGCGCGGTCGACGCCGGCGACGGAAGCTACCTGCTCACGGGCCACAAGTGGTTCTGCAGCGCGCCGATGAGCGACGGGTTCCTCGTTCTCGCGCAGACCGGCGCCGGTTTGGGTTGCTTTCTGGTGCCGCGCGTTCTCGCCGATGGCAGCCGCAATGTGTTC
>Ga0068858_100001417_pt1 | contig 24639 bp, 24 predicted proteins | sample KBSSwiS12_FD_66589 | JGI IMG/M metagenome (GOLD analysis project Ga0068858, IMG submission 66589) | Switchgrass rhizosphere microbial communities from Kellogg Biological Station, Michigan, USA - KBS Switchgrass S1-2 | ecosystem: Host-associated > Plants > Roots > Rhizosphere > Soil ... | reverse complement strand
CATGGGCAACAGCGGCACCGCGATTCTTCTGCGCGTTCTTCAGCTCCGTCTGCAGCGAGCTCAGTTTCGCCGTATCGAAGTTGAATTGATCCAGTGCGCTGTTCACCTGTCGCTGCAGCGTAGGCACCTGATCCAGGGGAGGCGGCGCCTCAGGAGGGGGTGGCGGCGGGCTCGCGATTCCTCCACCATCTTCTATTATCATGATGCACTCCGCTTGTTCGCGCTGTTCAACCCCAAGGTCCGCCACCATCACGGCGGGCTGGCGCCGCGCGCCCGTCGAATCAGCGTTCGGTAGATATCGGGGACATAAGCCAGGAGCCGCGCGATTTCAAGGCGACCGGCTCAATCCTGGGGCGGCGACTGCGGATTCGAGGCACCCGGTTGGATCATTGATAGCTGAGCACCAACCCATGCACGAGCCGTTCCCAGCCATCGAGCGCCACGAACAGCAGCAGCTTGAAAGGCGTGGAGATCACCGTCGGGGAGAGCATCTGCATGCCGAGCGCCAGCAGCACGTTCCCGACGATCAGGTCTATGACCACGAACGCAAGATAAATGATGAAGCCGATCTGGAAGGCAGCGGTCAGCTCCTGCAGTGTGAAGCTGGGGATGAGTACTAACATGTCGTCTTCATGGAGCGCTTGCGCTTGCTCCGCAGGCCAGAGTTTGACGGCCGAGCGGACGAAGAATGCGCGGTCGTGCTCAGTGGTATGTTTCTGCAGGAAGCCGCGCAATGGGGTGCTGATCGAGTCATAGATGATCTCGAGATCCTCGAAGCGGCGGCCCGCCTGAGGTCCCTGCAAGTGGCTCTTCAGCGTGTCCGCGGCATGGGTGCCGATCGGCGCGATCACGTACAGGGACAGTATGATGGCCAGAGCGTTTACGACCATGTTGGGCGGTACTTGCTGCAGGCCCATGGCCTGACGCAACAGGCCCAGCACGACGACGATTTTCGTAAAGCTCGTGACCAGCAATGCCAGGAACGGCAGCAACGCCGCCGCAGCCAGCACTGTGAACATCATCAACGGATCCGGAGTAGTCACCGGCCGCCCTTCAGCTGTTGTCGGAACCGGAAGCGCCGCTTGCGGGCGGCGAGCTTCCGGCGAAGATGCTCAGCAGCCGGACACCCAGGCGCTCGCCGATCGCGACCAGCTGGCCCTTGCCGATGCAGCGCTGCTCGACCCACACTGTCACGGACTGCTCATCGACTCGACGGCCGAGGTCGATGACGGTACCGGTGGTCAACTTCGCCATTTCTCCCAGTGGCGCCTGCCACTGGGCCACCTCGAAGCGCAGGCTGACTGGTATCTCATCGAAGCCGATCTGCTGCCCGGGCGGCTCACCTGCGTCGGGTTGCGTCATGAATGCGTTTCCTTTTGTAGTGAAGTCGACCATGTGCAAGCGTCCGGTCCGCAATGACACGCGCCCCGCAAAGCGGCGGGTCGGGCCGGCGCCCAACCAGCACTCCAGCCCGTCGGCGGTGTAGGTGGCATCATCGATTACTACGACGTCGTATTCCTGGAGTGCGCGAACTTCAGCGGTCGGAAGTCTCGTGGTTCCAACGACCGCCCTCCATTCGATGCGGGTGTCGTGCCGCAACTTCATGTCCGGCATTTCTCGCCGGCTTACTTCCGACAGGATGTCCTGCAAGTTGGAATCCTCGACCCGCACGAACCCGCGTGTTTGCGGCCCATGCGGTTCCCGCCCGATCTGGAAGCCCAGACAGTCAGGCGTGACTTCCAGCGTGCCGCGCATTCCAACACGTACGACCTCGACTGCATGTCGCGTAGTGCGCTCTAACTCACGCCACACTGGCGCGCCCACGGCATTCAAGTAGGCAGCGCGCAAAGCCGCCGGCAGCTCGGGCCGCGCGACATCGGCCGCTGAGCCGAAAAGACTGAGGTCCTCGAGGCAGACAGACAGCTCGGCGCCGCCGATTCGCAGCCGCAGCTCGACTCCGACGATCGGCCCAGCGAGATGAAGCCAGCGGAATTGCCAAACCGCGTCCGCGATGGTGCGGCGTAGCTCCTCGCGTCCGTATAAGCGGGACATGGCCGCATTCGGCTCCGAGAGTCGCAAGAGTCGTGGCGAGCGGCTCAGAGGCATGGCTCTCACGCTGCTCCCCTCGAGCGCAACAATGCCATCCTGGGTACCGTCTCGCGGCGCGCGCGGGCTGTCCGGATGCGCGGCGGCCTCAATCATCGGAATTGCATTCATCATCCAGCGCCTCGGCTGCCGAGTTCCGACGCGATGCAATCTCGGCGTTCACCCGTTCTTCAGCAAGCGCCTCTTCTGCTCGCTCGAGCTTCCTGTGTCGCATCGACCGCACTTTCCGATTCCACTGCGCGAGAACCGCCTCGTGGCGTAACGTGGCTCGCCGGAACTTCGCTCCCGCTTCTTCGACCGAATCTTGCGCCTTCGCGCATGCCAACTCCGCGCGGCGGATGGAAGCGATGTCTTCCTGGACTCTCAGGCGCGCGCCGAGGACATAGTTCAGCAGGTTGTGAGCGTCCTCGGCGTTGAATTGCGCGGCCGCATCGGCGGATGCATCGCAAGCCCATGCCCCAACTCTGGCTGCCTGCTCCTCATGCTCGATTCTGCGGCGGCGCGCGTCCTGTAAGTCTGCTTCCGCGCGAGCCTGCGCTTGATGCTGGAGCGATGCTTCACTCAGCGCGAGCTTCGCGCGCACCTCGCGTATGCGAGCCATGTCGTGAAATCGGGCGACATGGTGTGGCTTGTCATTCATTCCCGTTGGCTCCGTCGCTGTTGCCTTCCACCAGACTCATCAAGGCTCTGGTCGTGTCGTCGATAGGGGAGAACTCATCCGGCTGCTGCCGCAGGAATTTGTGTATTTTCGGAACGTGGGCGAGCGCCGCGTCCGCCTCCGCGTCAGCGCCTGTGCGGTATTCACCCATCTGGACCAGCATTTCGATTTCGCGGTGTTTGGCCAGCCAACTGCGGATCTGGGCACAGGCCTCCTGTTGCGCCGTGGACGTGATTGCTGGCATCACTCGAGAGAGGCTGGTTAAAACATCAATCGCCGGAAATTGATGCGCCTGCGCCTGCGTACGCGACAGGTGTAGATGACCGTCGAGGAGCGAGGTTACTTCCTCCGCGATCGGGTCGTTTTCCTCGTCGCCTTCGACGAGCAATGTGTAAAACGCCGTGATCCCACCGCGATCATCGTTGCCCGCGCGCTCGAGGAGCTTCGGCAATGCGGCGAAGACTGATGGCGGAAAGCCGCGGCGCGTGGGCGCCTCTCCACTCGCGAGTCCTATCTCACGCAAGGCACGGGCGTAGCGAGTTACTGAATCCATTAACAACAGGACATGAAGCCCCTCGCGCCGAAAACCCTCAGCGACCGCCGTAGCCACCTGGGCGCACTTGGCGCGCTCCACCGCCGGCCGATCGGCCGTCGAGACAACGACTACGGAGTGTTTCATCCCCTCAGGGCCAAGGGTCCGGTTGATGAACTCGCCGATTTCACGACCCCGTTCGCCGACCAGGGCAATCACGGTGACGTCTGCCTGAGCCCCGCGCGCCAACATTCCCATGAGAGTCGTCTTGCCCGCGCCGACGGGCGCAATCACTCCGACGCGCTGACCTCGACCTACCGTGAAGAGCGCATCAATTGCGCGCACACGAGTCTCGCAGACTTGATTCACCGGTCGGCGCGTCAGAGGCGCCGGGGGGTCAGCATTGACGGGCACATGCCAGATGTCCCCGACGGGCCCTCGTCCGTCAATCGGCCTACCGAACCCATCCAGCACGCGACCCAAGAGACCGCGGCCCGTCGGCACGGCAAAGGTCCGCTGCAAGGTGACGACCTCCGTGTCGCTCGATAAGCCTGAAATATCGCCGAACGGGGTAAGGATCGCGGTGGAGCCGCGAAATCCTATGACCTCCGCGCGCAAGGGCGAGTCTTGACGAATGTGACCCACGCCATCGGGCGTGGGGTTACGAAGCTCGCAAATCTCTCCGATCCGCGCCTGTACGCCCACCGCTTTGACGAGCGTGCCGAGCACTTCGGTGACCCGGCCACGCATTTCGACGGTGGACAGGTCACGCAAAGCCGCACGCAGCGGGTTCATGGCAGCCGCGACAACTGCTGTTGGTACAGCTTCCTGTTCCGCCGCTTCTTTCACCTCACGCATAGGGTGCGCCTGCGCTCGCGGCCTTTTGGGCCGCGTCCGCGATCGCTCCACGGATGGCTTCGAGCTGCGTGGCCAGACTGGCATCGATCCTGCCGCGCTCGGACTCGAGTACGCAGCTGTCCTCGCTGAGCGAATCGTCCGGCACAATGCGCGCGATCTTGCCCAGGCCCGTCCGTCTGTCGAATTCGCTCAGGGCCGCCTCCGTGGCCGGCACCGCAAGCGGATGTACCCGCAGCTGCGCCCAACTCGCATTACGCAGTGATGTCTGGAGGACTTCGAGTGCGTGCGCAATGAAGGCTTCGCGATCGATCTGCCTGGCAAGGAGCTCGACGGCATCGACAACGATGTCTGCCAGCGCCGGTTGCATCGATTTCAACATTGAGAGCCTGTCGACCTCGGCGAGTGTCCAACGTCGCGCGGCCTCCTGTTCGGCTTTGGCCATTCCGTCCCGGTACGCTTCATGACTGGCCTGTGCACACACATGCTGCAGATCGGCGAGGGCAGAGTTGATCTGCTCCTGCGCGAGGAGGTAGGCCTGTGCGGTCTGTCCGATCACCGCAGCTTCGCTGCTCTTGAGCACCTTGCGATCGGCAGCCACCCGGTAGCCGGGCCGATCAACTAGAACAACCACGCCCATTCGGGAAACCTCCGCGGGATCAGACGCCCGCAAATCAACTCCAGCGCCCGCTTGCATTGTTCGGCGTCGAACGGCGGCACGTTGTCCAGTCCCCAGGAGCGCTCGAAATGCAATGCCGCGCGGCCACGAACAGCTCGCCACGCAGGTTGCAACAGCGCCATCAGGCTGCAGGCGCCCGCTTGCCTCAGCCTGGTAATCAGCTCTTCGGCTGTACCCGTCTCGAAGGTCGCAATGGGGGCGCTGTAGTGGAATGAGCCCTGCGGCACTTCCTCGACTACGAAGCGAAGCGCGCCGTTGCCAACCTTCGCTTGCAGGCTGCGTACGCGGGCGCCATCGACCATCCGCACCAGCCAGTCACGATGCATCGCCAGAGCGAGTTCCTGGCTCAGGCGCGCCAGGGCTGGTGTGTCGAGGAGCCAGATGCGCTTTTGCACCTCGCTCATCTGCCAGTCCTCCTCTTCGTGCAGACCCAGATCCTGGATGAGCCAGGCGGAGACTTGCGACTCGACACGGGAATTTACGTTGCCGTCTTCGTCGAAGAGCGCTGCACCCAAGGCGCGGCCGCACGGCCCGTCGCAGTACCAGCTTCGATGGGCAAAGCGCACTACGCGTAGATTGAACTCCGTCAGGCGCAGCGCCCAGTCGCCGCTCTTCGCGTGCGCTCTTGCAGGTGCCTGAGTTGGCGCAGTCATCGGCTACCTCGACTGGGACGCCGGCGCCGGATCACCTGACCTCATCTGCCCAGGGCTTGCGGCTCGGCGGCATGGAGCCCATGTTGTGCTCAGTTGTCCGGTTGACCTGCCGCGCTGTGTGTCTCGCGTGAGCCGCCGCTAGCGAGCTCCACCACTGCCCGATCGCGGTGATCCAGGCAGGCCGGTGTTTGGACTCAGGCTGATTGCGGAGCCACAACAGGTGCCCCAGCGCACCGAGAACCGCTACCAGGAGCGCAATCGCGCCCCAGCCGGCCGCCGCGCCCCCGGTCAGCGCAAAGCCGCCGACCGCCGCGCTGATCGGTGCGTGCTGTCCGGGCGTCGGCTCGGGATGTGGGCTGCGGGCGGACTCCTCGGCTGCAACGAAGGTGAGTGAGATGTTCTCGTACTCGAGCCCTTCGATACTGCGCATCACGAGATTCTTGATCGCCGGGGCCATCGCCTGCAGATCGGCATCGCGGCGGTGTTTAATGAAGACCGACGCGGAGGAGGGCCGAATCCGGGTTGCCAGGGGGTCGTTCGCCGGAATCACCGGATGTACGCGCGCGGCGATGACACCATCTATTTGTGACAGGGTGTTCGACAGTTCCTGCGAGACGGCGTAGATGTACCGGATACGCTCCTCCGAAGGCGTCGAGATCAGGCCTTCCTTCTTGAAGAGCTCGCCTGTGTTGGAGAACTGCTCGCGCGGCAAGCCATGCTCGTTCAACAGCAGGAGCGCACGTTGCAGGTCGTGCTCATCGACTTGAACCAACCAGGTCTTCTCGTCGCGGGTGCTTTTGCCAGCAGCGATGCCGGCCGAGTACAGAGTTGCGAGGATCTCGTTGGCATCCCTCTCGCTGACGCGGGAGTAAAGCTCCGACTTGCAGGAGGAGAGCAGGATCACTGACAACGCGGCGAGCGCCCAACGAGAAAGGCGGAAGAGGGGGAGGTGATTCATAACGGTTCCACGCAGCAGATCGCAATCTTCGATTGCAGGGTCAGGTTTGTTGGAACAGGGTCCGCGCGCTCTCGCCGGTGTCCTGCACGCCCTTGGCATAAAACTGGAAATTCAGGGTAGTCAGGCCGAATTGGCACGCCTTGGCGCATGATTCCTCCATGGCATGCAGTGCCACGGCCTGGCTGCGGCTGAGTCCCGTGGTGTCCGTCTTGAAGCTCATGCTTTGTACCTGCGACATGAATTGCTTGCTGATCTGTCCGGCATAGTCCATCAGCGGCTGAAGGTTCACGCCGGCAGTGGAGCTCGCCGTCACGTGCGCTGCGTAGTGACCCGGCTCGGCCGCCGCACCGGGCAGCTGCAGTTGCTGCTCGAAGCGCGCGACCTGGTCCGCTGTAGGCAGCGCACTCGCGGACGAGTGTCCTTCGATCAAGGAAGCGGCAGCTACCGCTGCCACGGATCCGTTACTCATCGCAATTCTCCTTTGCGCATGCGTTGCACCCTTTACCCATAAACACGTTGCGCGTGCGGCGTTGAGTTGGACCTATGGCCCCCGCTATCGGACGTATCGTCTGGCGGGGCCTCCAGACCCAACGTCTCCCGCGCGAATTTGATTGAACCTTCGTCTCGCCCATCGTCGATGACTTCTCGCGGCAGCCGCTCCCAGTCGGCCCGGCCGCTCTCTCGATAGACCAACCCCAGAAGGGCCTTGCCGAACTGGTGATGAGGGTAGGCGGCCAGAACCGCCTCGAGCTCCTGCTCCGCCTCGTGCATGCGGCCCTGTGACACCAAGTTCAGGGCCAACAGACTGCCGGGGTGGGGCAAATCGTCACGGTAGGCCTTGACAGCGAGAAGGATCTGCTCGGCATCGTCGAACCGACCGAATCGAGTGCACATGGCGCCGATCTGCAGCATCAACCGAGTGATCCTGAGCTCGAGTCCAAGTCGCTTGGCCATAGTGTCCTCGCAGTCTTCCCGTTGCCCCGTGGAGCCATCGTCGCATCGCAGCCGCGCAGCAGGTCCGACAGGGACCACCCGCACGGCTGCGTGCGGCGCCGGGGTCAGTCTCAGAGTTTTTGGGTTGATGAAACCGCCGCGTTGTAAGCGGACAGGATCATCTGCGTCGAAGTTGACGTGGCGCTGATCTCGGCGCCGGCCAACATCGCCTGATCCTGTACGGTCTGCATCGCGGCGAGGGCGGCTTGCTCGCTCGGGGTCAGGGTGACTGGGTCTGCCATGGTGATCTCCTTACAAAAGTGATGAGTGATTGAGTGATGGAAAAGTCGGCTCGGTCGTACCTTCATCCATGAAACGAATGCCACGTTTCGGCCAGGACGCCCTCGCCGAGCCGCACAGCCCCAAGCAGGTTGCGCAGGACTTCGGCCACCACGGTGACCGGTTTGGCGGCGAGCGCTGCCTCGATGTCTTGCTCGGCGGACCTCATTTCGTCGAGCAGTTGGTCTCGCAGCTTGCCCTGCGCATCGCCCTCGAGGCGCTTGTCCAAGGCGGCCTGGCCGCCTTCGTCTGATTGATCCTGTGTTTGCGTCCGGTACATAGAACAACTGCCCTTTCATTCCAAGTTGTAGACCACGATTGCGCCGCCCAGGCGGAAGCGGATCCGAGTCGCCTCTATGGACAGCACTTCGGCACCGTCCGGGAGCACGCCACCTACGAAGTAGCGTGCCCCGGAATCGGTCAGGAAATAGCTCGGGTCGCCGACCATCACTCCGCGCAGCTTGACCGGGAGCGGCCCAGGGTTCACCGAGCGCTGCCGGGCATCGACGTAGGCGACGCCATCCTCAACGGTGATGACGCTGTGAAGATCGTCGCCCAACGAGCGGATCCGCTCCTTCACACTCATCTGCTGCGTCGTGCCGGCGATCCGCAGGCGGCCATCATGCAGCCCGACCTGCAGGTTCTCGCCGGCGAAGGTGTGTTGCACCTGATCGATCAATTCGGACACGGGTTGCACGGCGATGTGGGCGTCGTTGTATTGGCCGTGCGCCAGCCACTCACGCAGGCGCGCATCATCCCGGCGATCACGAACCAGGCCCGTTATTTCCAGGGCGTCGTGCGATCCCTGATGGAAGTGAACCGAGTCGAACCTTTGTCCGGCGAGTGCCTGGTTGCCTGCGACGATTCTCTCGGCGAGGGAGGGTGTCGCATGCGCGACGCCTCGGTTGGTCGCGGCGAAGACTATGATGGACAACAAGAGTCCCGCGGACAGGGCGGTGCACAGAACCCACGAAGAATAGCGCTTTACCTGGGTCCCAGGCTCCGCGGAATCCGCCGCATCCGTGTGCAGTAGAGTGACGCTGACGCCGCCGATGTCATACACCGCTTCTATTTCGGCGCCTGGGTAGTTGACGGACTGAGGGACGATGGGTTGTGGGTTTTCTGTCCGCAAGTCCTGCAAGCTGAAACCGCTCCAGGCGCGTATTAAGCGACAGTGGCGCCTCGCCAAGGTCCCATCGCGCAGCACGATGTCGCAATCGTCACCCGAGCCGATTACATACTCGCGATTCGTCAACACGATAGCGGCACCGCGATGCAAGCCCGAAGTGATGCTCAAGGTTGCTCGGGGAAGCTCCGCGGTGCTTGGGCCCTCTGTCGCCATCGGGTTCTCCAGCTCGCAGTCCGTGCTGAGAGAGGCGAAACGCAGGGCGCTACGGTGGTCAATACTCTTCCGCCGCGCCGCCAGTCTGGCCAGCAGGTTCGTGAGGGCGGTGGATATCGTTACGGTGGTCATATGGAGCCCCATGCGTCCCGATGGTTAGTTCAGCTCGACTATGCGCGGTGTCAGCATGAACATGCGCTGTACGTGGGTAGTTTGTTTCTCGTTGAACTGGAAGAGCTTGCCCAGCAGCGGAATCGATGACAGGCCCGGCACGCCAACCTTCGTGTCATTGCGCACGTCGTTCTGGTAGCCGCCGATCAGCAGGCTTTGCCCTTCCTTTATAAAGGCCTGCGTGTCGATGGTGCTCTGCTGGATGACCGGGATCTGGTCGACGGCCTGATTGCTGATGCGGCCGTCTTCGATGCGGACGGCGAGCTTGACTTGCCGGTTGCCGTTCTCCACCACAATCAGCGGTGTCACTCGCAGCGATGTGCCGGTAGACACATCAAACAATGCCACGTCCAGGTTTCCGCTGACACGTACGAAGAACGTGCTGAGGTTTTCCAGCACCGCCTCGACGTTATCCAGTGTCAGCACTTGCGGGCTCGAAAGAATGTTCGCCTTGCCATCCTGGGCCAGTGCGTTGATTCGTGCGATGAGATAGCGGCCGGAATCCCCCAGGACCGTGGTCAGCACTCCGCCGCGCGCGAAGTCGGGCGACGGTATGGGCGGGGTGATTCCGGGGTTGGGGATCACGCCCCTCACGTTGCTGTTTGGGCCGGGGCCGTTGGCGGGTGCGCCCTCCGACAGGGCTGAGCCAATCCCCAGTGCCGGCAGGCCGCTGCGGCTGAATTGCAGATCGCCGCTGCCGGAATGCAGCCGCCAGTCGATGCCCAGGCTGCTGATGGCATCGGAGTTGATCTCCAGAATGCGCGCCTCGATCTCAATGAGTCCCGGTTTCACGTCCAACGAATGGATCAAAGCCGCGTAGGAAGCCATCCGCTCAGGCTTGTCGCGCACGATCACCGCGTTCATTCTGCCGTCCGGCTGAAACTGCGGCAGATCAGCCTTGCCTCTGACAGTGGTGCCCATATCCTGCGGTGAGGATTCAGTGTCGGATGCGTCGGGCGGCGTCGCCAGTTGCTCATCGCGGAAATACCCCAACCCGCGCATTCTGCTCAACTTGCTGCTTTGCTGTGTTACCCCGCTACGTCCGATTGCCGGAGTGTTCAAGCCGCGCGAGGTCGGGTTATACAATTCGCGTAGCACACTTGCCACGCCCGGCAGACGATGTTCCTTTCCACCCTGAGTGAATGTGAAATCGGCCGCCCAGGCGTACCGCAACGGGAACACTCGGACTTCGGAGGGTCCGGCAGAGGCGCCATCGCCTTGGTCGAGCGCCTGAACCGTTTCCTTCACCAGCTCGACATAGCGCCGCGGCCCGGAGATGCGTGCGGTGTTGTGTCGTCGGTCGTACGTGATGGGATATCGCCGGTCGAGCACGTTCAGGCGACTCAGCGCGGCTTGCACCTGGTCGACGCCGGTCGGGCCGAGCTGGATGACTTCGCTCGTCATCTCCCCCACGGGATAGAAGTACAGGACGCTGCCATCGAAGTACCAGGTCAGTCCGAACGAAGTTGCCAGCAACTCGAGCATGCTCTGCGGGGTCAGGTTGAATTTGCCGTTCACTGTTCCCTCGACCTCCGGAGCCACCACTACGTTTACTCCCTGGCTTGCCGCAAACTCGCGGATGAATTCCTTGAGCGGCTTGCTCTGCGCCAGGTAGTTGAAATTGTCAGTTCGCCAGTGAATCTCAGCCGCACCCGCGCTCTGTACGGCGAGCACGACCAGGCGCGCTAGCAAGGTGAGATACCCAAGCCAACGGCGGCGATTGAGCGCCAAGGCGGCGTTACTTTGCATCGGCGCCTCCCAGTCCCACGCTCGTGAACAGGTGATCCGCGGTGTGATACACCTCGGTAGCTATCCACTTGGAGAACAGTGCCAGTACGAGCAGGACCGCGATCAGCTTCAATGCCTGCGCAACACCCTGATCCTGAATTTGCGTTACCGCTTGTGCGAGCGCGATGCCCAAACCTACGATGGCGGAGGTGAGCACGGCGGGCAGAGACAGCAGCAGCACTAAAATGAGCGCCCGGTAGCTTGCATCGATGACGGCAGCCGTATCCATCACATTTGCCCGTTGGTTGCACCGGTCATCATGCGGACCGCTGCTGTTGCGAGTACTGCATGGCGAGCCGGCCTACAGCCTGCACCTGCACGTGTGCGGGCAACTCCTGAAGCGACAACACTGTCCATGTTGGAAACCGTGCCGCCAGCAGCTTCTTCAGGTAACGGCGCACGTCCATCGGTGCAAGGACGACGCGGGCGCTATCAGAGCGCAACGGCGAGAGGGCACTCTCGGCGCCCGCCATCAGCGCCTGCGTAGCATCCGGGGCCAGCGCAAGAAAGCAGCCGGACGGACCGTTCTGGATCGCTCCGCGCAACGCGGTCTCGGCTTGCGTATCGAGCAACACGGCCCGCAGTTGGCTCTTCTCGTCGAGGTAGCGGCGCGTGGTGAATCGACCCAGATCGACTCGGACGTACTCGGTGAGCATCACGATATCCTTCTCCCGGGGTCCCCACAGGAGGAGGCTCTCGCAGATCTCGCGCAGGTGGCGGATCGAAACACCTTCCTCGACCAGACGCCGCAGAACCTCCGCAACTCGCTGCACCGGAACGGCTTTCTGTACCTCGGCCGTCAGATCGGGAAGTTGGGTCGCGGCGCGCTTGAGCAGCTCATGCGCCTCCTGGATTCCAACAAATGCGTCCGCGTGACGCCGGACCACCCATGCTACATGCGCTGCCAGGAGCTCTTCCCGGGACGATCGTTGGGGGCCGTCGCTGCCCGCGCCATCGGCAGGCCCGGCCCCGAACTGCAACACATTGCTGTTCTCGATGTTGCCCTGCGAGACCGGCATTTCCTGTACGTCGATCGCGTAGTGGCCGCTGGCGAGGCTGCGATCGATGCTCATTCTCAGCCGGGGAAAGGGCAGGCCAAGCTCGCCTGTCAGAGTTGTCTTTTCCTGTTCCAGCGCGGAGTCGAAAGCCGGGGCCGAGAGTGAATCACTCAGATCCGGTGCAATACGCACTTGCAGCGGCACTGCGAGCGGCACTGCGCTCTGCGTGTCAGAGGCAGGCGCTATTGAGCCGCCCCCGGGCAGCAGCGCCGTGGTCACGGCTTTTTCGAAAGACCTGGAACGATTGAATTCCTTGTGTCCCAGGTAGCCGGCCCCGGCCAGCCCGAGCGCGAGGGCTAGAAATGGCCATATCGGCAGCCCCGGCACCATCAGGAACGTGGCAACAATCGCGCCCGCCATCAACAAGGCTGTGGGATGTCCGAGGATCTCGCGAGCAATCTGCGCACCGAGGTGACCCTGTCCCCGCAGCATCCCGTCGACGCGCGTGATGATGATTCCCGCCGCGATCGACACGAACAAGGACGGGATCTGCGCAACCATCCCGTCGCCGACCGACAGCACCGAGTAGGTTTCAACGGCTTCGCCTGCCGACAGGCCATGCATGCTGACACCGATTGCGATGCCGGCGACGATGTTTACGAACGCGATCAGCATCCCCGCTATGGCATCGCCCTTGACGAACTTCATGGCGCCATCCATCGCACCGTGCAGCCGGCTCTCCGTCTCTATCTCCCGGCGGCGGCGCTGCGCCTCCTCCTTGTCGATGAGCCCGGCCCGCAGATCCGCGTCGATACTCATCTGTTTGCCCGGCATGCCATCGAGAGAAAACCGCGCTCCGACCTCGGCCACGCGCTCCGCGCCTTTGGCGATGACGATGAACTGCACGATCGCGATGATCAGGAACACCACGAGTCCGACCACCACATTTCCCCCGACCACCATCCGGCCGAACGTGTCGATAATGTGTCCGGCGGCGCCGTTCAGCAGGATCAGCTTGGTCGAGGCAATGTTCAGCGACAGGCGAAACAGTGTGGTCAGCAACAACAAAGAGGGGAAGCTCGACAAGCCAAGGGCCGAAGGGATATACACGGCCAGCATCAGCAGCGAGATGCTGGCGGCGAGGTTGGTCGCGATCAACATGTCGAGTAGGAAGGTCGGCAATGGTACGACGAGCAGCGAGATGACGGCGATGACCAGAGCCGCCAGCACGAGGTCACCGCGTCGGGCAAGCGCTTTCAAGAACCGCGGCTCTGTTGGCCTGGTCCGCGCGATCACGGGCGAGCCAGGACGTTCCGTTGCAGCTGACATGAGCGATGCTCCCTACGCGTCAAGCCACCGAAGGGAAACGAGTCCGTCGGCGCCCCGCGGCTTGATTCCCGCGAAAATCTGAGCTAAGTCAAGTGTACTAAGTCAAAGTGTAGCGGTCTGTAGTAAGGTCAGCGGTCAGCCTGAAGTAGATTTCAGAATGTCTTCAGCGGCACATTTTCAAAGTGGGAAGGGCGTGCCTTGACAGTCAGGGTTCTGGTCATCGAGGACGATGAGAAGATCGGCGCGGGCCTCATGGAGGTATTCGAGCGGGAGGGGTACGCACCGACCTGGTCTCGCACCGGCGAGGATGGCTTCTTCCGATGGAGCACGGAGACCTTCGATCTCGTGGTGCTGGACCTCGGGCTCCCGGGTCGCAATGGCATCGAGATTCTCTCGGCAAGACGTAAACTCAACCATGAGTGCCTGGTTCTCATACTCTCGGCTCACGACGGGGTGAGCGATCGGGTGCAGGGCCTTGCCGCCGGCGCGGACGACTATCTTGTCAAGCCGTTTGCCGTCGCGGAGCTCTTGGCCCGAATTCAGGCGTTGCTGAGGCGGGGGCGCACAAATACGCCGCTGCGTCTCAACGTCAAGGACTTGCAGCTCGATGTGGTGACGCGCAAGGTCGAGCGCGCCGGGCGGCGCGTCGAGCTCACGGCGCGCGAGTTTGATTTGCTGAACTACCTCATGAGTCACGCACGCGAGATCGTCACGCGAGAAATGCTGGCACGGGATATTTGGAAAGACGTCGGCCGTGCCACGCCGCTCGACAACGTCATCGATGTGCACATTGCACGCTTGCGCCGGAAAGTGGACGGCGGCAGCACGGTGCGACTCATTCACACCGTGCGCGGCGTCGGATTCTCTCTTGGCGAGGAGGAACCGGACTGATCGACGCGCCGATCCACCTGCTTTGCCCAGCGGAACGCCGCAGCGGTGGCATCGATCAGATCTTTGGTGATGTACTCATCGATTGCGACGTCGCTGAACAGCTTTCTTGCCAACGGCGGGTCTTGCAGAACCGGAACCCCATCCCGCTCAGCCTGCAGTCGAATCCGCATGGCCAGCGCATCGATGCCCTTGGCCACGACGCGCGGCAGCGGCGTCTTGCCCTGAGCGTAGTAAAGGGCCACCGATACGTGAGTCGGGTTGACGATCACGACGCTCGCGGACGAGATACGGCTGTTCCCGCTGACAAACGCCAACTGTTGTGCAATGGATCGCCGGCGTGCCTTGATGCGCGGATTGCCCTCGGTCTCGATATGGTCACGCCGCACTTCCTCGGTGCTCATCCTGTGCCGCTTCATGAATTGGTAGAACTGATGCGCGTAGTCGAGCACCGCGCCGATCGCGTAAATGACAGCGGCCCAGCCCATCAGGCGCCACGTCAGGACACCGCTCAACCGCAGGAGGTCCGCTGCCGGGACATAGACCATCTTCGCCAGCGCATCGAGCGATACGATCAGCGCGTAAGCCAGTGTGCCGGCCAGCAGCGCGGTCTTGACCAACATCTTGCCGAGCTCGAACAGGTTGCGCGTCGAGAAGAGATTCTTGAGTCCCGTTGCCGGGTTGATGCGCTCGAAATTGGGCGTGATCGGCGTTATCGACCACACGCCACGCGTTTGCAAGGCCGATACCAGCACGGCGCAGCCGACACCCACGCCGAGTAGCGGCGCGAGGGTCCAGATCATGTCCCAAAACATATCCTGCACCTGGGGCAGCCAAGGTGGCAGTCCTCCGCCGGCCGTAGGCGTCGCAGCCGTGATGGCATGCTCGGCTATGTTGAGGAGGTGCCGGCCCAAATAGGAGACCCCCAGCCACAGGTAAATCCATAAGGCCACGAACGCGCCGAGCGAGGCGAGCTCACGGCTGCGCACGACCTCGCCCTGTTTGCGTGCATCACGCAGCTTCCTCAGAGTGGGCTTGTGAGTTTTCTCGGACATGCGTCAGCCAGGCGCTCAGTGTTTGGCGAGAACCGGGACGAGGTGCTCGACCCAATGTTGCAAGTCGGCGATCTGCCCGCTCACCACGTCGGCGACGAAAGAAAGGTAAAGAGCGATCATCAGTGCCGCCAGGGCACCTTTGATCGGCATGGTAAAGAAGAAGACGTTGAGTTGCGGGACGACGCGATTGATCAGTCCGAACGAGATGTCGATCGTCGCGAGCATCAGTACGACTGGCACCGCAAGGCGCGCGACGAGTTGCACGAGGGAATTCACAGAGCCTGTCGCGAAGTCCGTGAGCGGGCGGCCGAAGGCAGGGTAGAACGAGGCCACCGGCCAGATACGGAAGGATTCGAACAGCAGCGAGGCGAGCAGTTGCAGCCCCCCGGTTGCAATCAGCAGGATGACGGCCAGGCGCGCCATGAACGCCGAGACCGGGCCGCCTGCGTGGCCCCCGAACGGGTCGTAGAGCTGCGCGTTGGCCAGGCCGATCTGAAAATCGAGAATCATTCCGACGCTCTCGAGCGCCCACACGAGTGTCCCGAGCGCCACGCCAAGCAACATACCGATGAAGGCTTCCTTGCCGATCAAGGCCAGCCAGGCCGGCGGCGCCAGGGCGGGCGGCATATCGCCAACCATGTGTGGATAGAGGTATAGCGAGAGCGATACGACGATTGCGCCTCGCAAGAGGGTTGGAAACAGACTTTGCGGGAATAGTGGGGCGACAATGACTGCTGCCGCGATGCGAGGCATTGCCGCCAACATCGGCCCGGCGATGCGCCACAGGACATCCACTGCCGGCACGGAGCTCATCGCGCGCCTACGCGCGGCAGGACCGGCTGCATGGACGAGATGAGCGTATCGTCCACAGCGAACAGGCGACAAGGGGATTTCTCTGGAACAGGGGCTGCGAGTCGGCATTTGCGCAATGCGCGGTCGATGACCTCCACCCCTCCCACGGCAGTGCCTGTAAACCCGGCGTCAGTGACTGCGAAAGCGCGCGGATAGCCCCTCTTCAGAAAAGAGTGGAATGCCGCTCGTGCCTGCGATGGAAGGCCGGCGGCCGCGGTGGCGTCCAAACGGGCGGTTGCTCCGGATTGACCGCTCGGCTGAGTCCCCGCGCCCGGCGCGGGTTGCAATGCCGCGCTTTCGCGAGCCGGAGCGGAAATTGCTGTAATTTCTTTGGGCGCACGTCGAGCGACAGCATGCGCGCGCAGCGCGGGCCAGTCATTTATGAAATTCGGTAGGTCCGACTCGTAGGCATCGGCGATAACAACACTCGTCTGTCTCGATGCGGAGTCTGTGCCGGCAGGAGTCCTCACCTCGATGTGTCCGAGATAGTCCGTCGTCCTGGTTCTGACTTCAAACGTCATTTGGGGCGTGACGTCGAAACCCGGCGCGAGCGCGCCTCCGTCGATGACGCCCGAGAGTCGGCTGAGCCGATGATGCCCGGGCGGCAGGTCCAGGCGGATCAGGAAGGTCGTGTAGTGTCCCGGTATGCGGACGTTGGGCGCAAAAGCAAATTGCAGACCTGCGGAGCCCGGTTGTTCGTCTATGCCGACAATGAGACCTGTCGGCTGAGCATCGCGCGCGGACTCCCGTGTCAGAGCAACGCTGAGAAGTACCGTAGACTGCGGATGTGGTTGAGGCTTTGGGGCCTTCAGAGAAACGCATGCGGCTAACGGCACAGCCGCCAGGAGAACAAACGATAGAGCTCGCCCCGCGATACTGGCCACGCCAAATCTCCCCGGAGTCTGACCGTATATGCCCTGGTATACACACTAGAGCTTTGTGTCCCGGGCCGTCACCGGTAGCGGCCTGAAGAAATTCTGAATAGAAGCTCAGGAACTGCGCTCTGGCGCGCCCTGACTCTACACTGCGCCGATGCCGACCTCTGCCGCGCCGGGCTTTTCGATCGAGCGCTCGCTCGAGCTCGCCCACCAGTGTGTGAGTTGGGCGCTTCAGTTTGACTATCTGTCAGCCGGCGCGCGCCGCTGCCAGAGCACGGCTCCCAGGAATGGTGGCAGCGCAGCGGCCCACAGAGCCGGTAACGGTACAGAGCTTCGCGACATCGCTCGCCAGTACCTGGCGGAGATCGCGAGGCGCAGGCGCCTCTCGAGCAGCGAAGAGTATCGCCTGGCCACGGCGGCCCGCGCAGGGGACCAGAACGCCCGTCGAGGCCTCATCGAGCATCATCTGGGGCTGGTCGCGATGCTGGCCCGCCGGCATAGAAATCGAGGACTGCCGCTCCTGGATCTGATCGAGGAGGGCAATCTCGGCTTGATGATGGCCGTCGAGAAATTCGATCCTGAACGAGGCTGCCGTTTTTCCACCTACGCGAAGTGGTGGATCCGTCAGTCCATGGAGCTGGCGCTGATGACTCAAACGGGCATCGTGCGTGTGCCTGTGTACGTCACGCGTGCAATGAAGCGACGCTCACGGACTTCAGGGGGCAGCGGCTCTGCGGATGGCGCCGTTACACCGGGCTGCGGATTCCTGTTGTATGACATTCGCAACCAGGCAAGCCCTTCGGCAGACGATTCGGACAGCGAGCGCGACGCCGTAATCACCCACATTGTTGCACCCGAGCATGAGCAGCCGGACTGGCATCTCCACGTCGCCGGCCGGCAAAAACAACTCGAGCTGGCGATGCTGCGGCTGAAGGCGGCCGAGCGCTTTGTACTGCAGGCGCGCTTCGGTCTGCGCGACGATTCGACCGATACTTTGCAGACTATCGCCCGACAGTTGAATCTCTCCTCAGAGCGAATACGCCAGATCCAGGCCGAAGCCCTCGGTAAGCTGCGCGAGATCCTACAGCGCGACATCGGACTCGGACGCGAGGGCCTCCTCTGATGCAAGGCAAGGGCGCAGATCGGCGCTGACCTGAGAGTGACCCGCTATGGGCAGGCGGTCGAGCCGGGAACGGATGCCACTCGCGACCTGCGCATGAGTCCCACCACGCTCGGTAGGTGCGTCCGGCGCGGTGTGTCGACTTGAAAGTCGACCCGCCCTGATCTATGAGACCTCAACGAGGGCATAATGGCTCTGCCCGGTGCACAGGGGCCTAGCGCGCAATGGATGAGTTGACGGAACGTTTGCGCAGATTTGTCAGGGCGCGAGTCTCGAATCGGCAGGATGCCGAGGACGTCATTCAGGATGCCTACCTCCGGGTGCTGAGGTATTCGGCCGAGCATGCGGTGGAGGACCGCGAGCGTCTGTTGTTCGCGGCGGCAAAGAATCTGGCCGTGGACCACGGACGGCGACAGAGGGCTCGCGACAGGACTGCCGCGGATTGTGTGGTCATCGCGATTTCTGCGGACGACTGGCCTTCTTCAGATGAGGTGGTGGATGCCGGGCAGCGTCTAAGACGGGTGGAGGCTGCGATCGCTCTTTTGCCGCCGCGGTGCCGGGAGGTGTTCCTGATGCACCGCTTGGACGGAATGAGCTACAGCCAGATTGCGAGGAGCTGCGGCATCAGCGTAAGCGCGGTGGAGAAGCATATCGCCCGCGCCTGTCTGCTGATCGATGCGAAGGTCAATGGTGAAAGCGACCGTCGATAGCAAAAGTAAAGTTCCGCTCCCCGAAGGGATTCGGGCGGAGGCGGCGGTCTGGCTGGCGAGGCTGCACTCGGACGTGCGCACCGAATCGACCGAGAGCGGGTTCAGGCGCTGGCTGGCAGCCGATGCGGCGCATCGCGAGGCTTTTGAGCGGTTGACCAATACCTGGGAGGTGACCTCAAACCTGCGCCGCCGTCCGGGCGTCGCGCCCGGCAGCGAGTGGCGATTCTTCCGTCGGGGACTTGCTGCCGCTGCAGCGGCTTTGACCGTATGTGCGCTGATTACGCTGGGTGCATTCTCTTTGCTGCGATCCGGTGGGACCACCAGGGCGGAGACTTTCTCCACGGCGCTCGGAGAGCGCCGCTCCCTGTTGCTCGCCGATGGCTCACACCTGGTATTGAACACCGATTCGCGAGTGAAGGTGAGTTTCGGCTCCCGTATGAGGCTCGTGACTATTCAGAAAGGACAGGCGCGTTTCCAGGTTGCTCGCAATCCCGCTCGCCTGTTCGTAGTGCGGGCCGGTGGCAAGCAGATCATCGCGGTGGGCACTGCCTTCGACGTGCGCTGGACCGGCGAGCAGCTGTCGGTTGTCCTTGTGGAGGGACATGTGGCAGTACTGCCTGCCGACGAGCGGCCGAGCATTACGGCGGCATCGGCTGTAGCGCTCGAGCCGGGCGAACGGTTGGAATTCAAACGGCCCGAGCTTGCTGTGCGCTCCTCTGTGCGGCTCGAGCGCGAGGAGGCGTGGGTTAACGGACGCGTAGTCTTCGATTCCACTCCCCTTGATGCGGCCATAGCCGAGATGAATCGGTACGCCGTGCGAAAGCTCGTGCTGGGCTCCCCCGGTCTTGCCAAGCTGCGCATCAGTGGCACGTTTTCAGTAGATGATTCCAGCGCATTTGCTCGTGCCGTAGCGCAAATGCTCTCACTGAAGATGACAACCTCTTCGGACTCGATCCTGCTGTCCCGCGCCGCTGAATAAGACTGAAGTCCCTCTTTGCGCGTGACCTGTCGGGTGGCCGCGACACGTTCGCGGGCCGAGTGGGGTGTTGTTGTGGCGCGTGCGTCATCTCCTATGAAGGGGGAAGTGATGTGCCGTGCGTGGGAGGGAGCAAGTGCGGGCTCAACTGCCGGGGACGAGGACGCAGCCTTCGCAAAACCCGAATCTTCGGGAGCATGCGTTCTGGACGTGCTTCCTGCTACTAGCCTGGCTTGCTGCGGCGTACGGTATCGTGCTGGCGATCTTTCTAGTAAACGACGCGGCGCTGGATCCGCCTGTGCGCCCGACGCTTGCATGTCATGTCGCCCTAACCTGCTGGGTCTTGGCGCTGCCGGCGATCTGGCTGATCGCGCGGATCGAGAGCCGCTGGATCGCGCGGCACGTCCAACAGCCTATCGCGTGGATGATCGAGCAGTGCAGGGATATCCGGCAGGGACGAACTGCGGCGCACCTGATACACGACGGCCGTACGGATGACATCGCATCATTGACGCTCGCCGTCAACGAGCTGCTGGCCCATTTCAATCAAAACGTCGTCCGCCAGCATCGATTCGTCGCTGACGCTGCTCACGAGCTGCGCACACCGCTGACTGCTCAATCGCTGGTTGGCGAGAACGCGCTCGCGAGAAAGGCGACGAGCGCCGAGCTCAAAGAAGCCGTGGGGAGCATGCTCGAGGAATCCAAGCACATGAGGCGACTGATCGAGAGTCTTCTCGAGCTCACGCGCGCCTCTGCCACTAAGGCGACGGATCCCGACCCGCCCCGCAAAGTAACGCCAGTTGATCTGAGCGGGTTAGCACAAGGCTGCGTCGAATCCTTGCAGATTCTCGCCGAGGAGAAACGGCAGAGGATCCGCCTGAGTGTGGGCGAGTCGGTGTGGGTTGACGCGGATCCGACCATGGTGCGGCAGGCGTTGCTCAACGTCATTCACAACGCGATCGAGCACTGCCATACGGGTGCGTGCATTGCCGTCGAGACATCAACATGCTCGCACCAAGAAGGTGCGATTCGCGTGCAGGACGACGGACCGGGTATTCCTTTGGAGCAGCAATCCCAGGTGTTCGAGCGCTTTTATCGTGGCTCGGGTGGCCGCCGCGGCCTGGGGCTCGGCCTCTCCATAGCCAGGGCGGTGCTGCAGTCGCAGCGAGGAAACATCCAACTGCACAGTCACCCTGGAGCCGGCTGCTGCTTCACTTTGACGCTGCCGCTGCTTCCGCAACCGGCGGGATGCCGGGAGAGAGCATCGCACCCCATTCATTCCGGGGTGCCGGCGACGTGCGGCGTCGACAGCGTCGGCGCGTAGACTCAATACCGGTAGCTCACGCGTCCGTAAAGGTAGCGGCCGCTGAAGCCGGACGGCGAGAAACCCGAGAAGGGGAGGAAGTAATTGTTGACTGCATAGTACCCACCCACGCTCGCCGGCCGCGGTCCGGTCGGCTCGTGTGTTGGATACTTATCCAAGACGTTGTCGGCGCCCAACGCGAGCTGCCAGTGAGCAGGCGAGTACCTCAGCTCCACGTCGGTCACCCACACCGGCTGTATTGCCAGGTTGTCGCGGGAATCGGCACTCGCGGCGAAGACTTCCCCGTACCTGTTGGTGCGGACGGTGGCGCCGAAGACATTTTTTTGCCATTCCACCGCTAAGTTGAGCTTCGAGCGTGGTTGGCCCCGCTCGATCCGCTCGCTTTCCAGACGCCCGAAAAGCACCAGGCCCGGAATCTGCGCCAGTGGTCCCGGATCGTCGCTGAAACGCGTGATGTCCGTCCGGGTGTAGTTGAATCCAGCCGAAAGTTGCCAGTCTCCTACGTGCGTCCCGGATATATGGTAGCTGCCAACAATGTCGACTCCTTGCGTGCGAGTGTCTAAGCCGTTGATGAAGAAGCGTGCGCCCGAGATGGAGCCGTAACCCGCCGCGGAAAGCAGAGCCTGAACTGCAGCGTTCTGCTCCGGCGTCCCACTGGCCCCGAGGTTCTCGGTGAGAACAATCCGGTTATCGATCAGGATACGGAACCAATCCAGGGTGACACTCAGTCGGTCAACACCGTCGAATACGATTCCCGCCGCAAGATTCCGGGAGGTTTCGGGCCTCAAGTCTCTGGCGCCGAGCGCCCTCGCGACGCCGTCCGTAACGGAGAACGTCCCAACCTCGACGAATCGTCCCCCCAGGTTGTTGATCGAGCTCGTCGAGAAGAACTGCTGATGGAGCGACGGCGCCCGAAACCCCGTGGCTACTCCGCCGCGCAGGGCGAGTCCTTCCGCGAGCCTGAGGCGGGTAGCCACCTTGTAGGTCATCGTCGATCCGAAATCCGAGTACCGCTCTGTACGTCCCGCCAGTGCCAGATTCCAGCGCTGGGTCAGATCCTGTTCGAGATCAAGATAGGCACTTACGCTGTGCCGGCTCCGGTCAGTGACATTTTGCGGCCGAAACCCTCCGAATACCTGAGCACCACCCGGCGCAGGCTGCCCGTTCGGCAGGAGCACGGCGCCCTCTTCGTAGGAGGCAGGCTCGCCTGCACGGATGGCGAAGCGCTCGTCGCGGAATTCGAGTCCCCAGGCCGCGGACAGAGATTTCGGGAAAGCGGCCAGCTCGAAGTTTCGCTGCACGTCCAGGTTGGTCAGGTACTGTTGGTACCGCAAGCCGCCCGCGTCGAATCGAGTGGGGCTCGCATCTCCAAGCGATGCGTTGTCCGATCTGTCGGTCGTGAAGTCGATGACGTTGCGCCCGCAGTTGACGCTCACATCGTAGTTCCATTGCCTCCACGCGCCGCGGATCCCCGTCGCTAAGGCTTTGTCGTCCAGGTCTACTTTGAGTTGCGCAAGGAAGCCATTTGGAAAAATCGACCTCACAGTGCCCGGGTCCCTCGCCATGCGGTAAAGACCGTCGGTGGTTCCATACCGCGCGCCGTAGGTACCGAACGCATACCAGTCGGCGGCTCCGCCCGCAATCGGAACGCCTGTGTTGAGTACTGCGTCTGCGTCCTTCAGCCTGGGCTCGCCGAAATGATGGGATAGCCGGTCGAACGTAAGCTCGCGTGAATCAGCGAGACCCGTTGCGGTCAGGGGATATTGGCGTCGCGGATCATATCCTGCGCGGTTGGTGGGCTCCTTATTACGGGCTTGCGCCGAGATATCGAGAAAGCCCTGGGGGCCCAGGGCAACGCCGAGATTGCCGGAGACCGTGACGCTCTCTCCGTCATGAGCTTGACGATCACCGTCGTGGCTGAGCACGTAAACACCGTCAGGCGAGAGTACGGGCTCACCGTTCGGTTGCAATTCGACGCTTCCTGCCCGCGGCACGCCGCCGATGGTGGTGTAATTCTGCCCGTAAGTCACGCTGACGTCCGCTCCTTCACGCTGCTTCTTCAACAACACGTTGATGACGCCTGCAATCGCGTCTGAGCCATACTGAGCGGCCGCTCCGTCGCGAAGAATTTCCACGCGGTCGATCGAGGCGATCGGCAACGTGCTCATGTCAACAGCGGCCGCGCCCCTTCCCACGGAGCTGTTGATATTGAGCAAGGCACTGACGTGCCGACGTTTCCCGTTGACCAACACTAGCATTTGATCGGGTCCCAAGCCGCGCAGCGTCGCGGGGCGGATGATGTCGGTAGCGTCGGTCAGCGAGGGCTGTGGGAAGTTGAAGCTTGGAACAAGCACCGATAACGCCTTGTCAGTATCAGTCGAGCCCATCGCGGCGAGGCTCTCGCCGCTGATCACGCCGATCGGTACCGGTGAATCGGCCATCAACTGGTCTTTGCGCCGGGTACCGGTCACGATCACCTGCGGCGTGTTCTCGACCTCGGATGCGCCACGATTTTGCCTGGTGATGATGACTGTGCGGTCCTCGTTGACGGAGTAGGTGAGGCCAGCGTCGCCCAACAGGCGGCACAGCGCATCGCCGGGCGTCATCTTGCCGCGTACCTCGACGCTCCGCAGACCGCCTACCGTCGAGGGCTCAAATAGAATGTCGAGCCCCGTCTGAGCTGCGAGGGACTGCAGCGCCTGGCTCAGCGGCTCCGCCGGAATGTTGATCTGAGCGGCGGAGACTCCAGTCGAGACCGGACATTGTTGCGCGCCCGCCCTCGCGACGCAGATTCCGAGCGTGGCAGCAAATACGAACGCGACTTTATGGTGCGCCGTGCCTCTCTCAGGCAGCCCGCGACTCAATGACCTACGCATCCAGGCATCGTGTTGGTGAATGGCTATATGCAGACAGACTAATGTCTCAGGTGGCGTGCTGAAGGCCAAGCGGCGATCGTCGCACGCAGGACTCAACTGAACGCTATCGTACGCATCGGGCGTGTTTGTTGAGGGGTCGGCAGCGAAGCAGTTCGTCGATCTGACAGTCAGGTCCCATGACCACAACATGCGCGGTGCTGTGGCCACGTGCGTGGTCGGCGGACGCTCGCGCTTGGGTGCCCCTGCCGTGTGAAAACGAGCCCGTCCCCCGGCGAAGAAAAGGCCCCTCCCGCGCGAGTCGATTGCCGGTATTCGACCGGGGACGGGGCGGAATGCCCCCCTAATATCGAGCGGGAGAGTTCCCTTGTTGATCGGATCGGCCTACCGCATGCGGTCGATCACCCAAAGGCCGTAAACTAGGGGCCGCCCGATCCGCCGATCGCGATATTTTTTGCTTCGAGACATGTACAAATTCCAGATGAGACGCAATTTTGACTGACGTAACTACCGGAGAAATAAGCAAAAGGCGCACATTTGCCATCATCTCGCACCCGGACGCCGGCAAGACCACCCTCACCGAGAAGCTGCTGCTGTTCGGGGGCGCCATCCAGATGGCGGG
>Ga0068858_100001415_pt1 | contig 24652 bp, 20 predicted proteins | sample KBSSwiS12_FD_66589 | JGI IMG/M metagenome (GOLD analysis project Ga0068858, IMG submission 66589) | Switchgrass rhizosphere microbial communities from Kellogg Biological Station, Michigan, USA - KBS Switchgrass S1-2 | ecosystem: Host-associated > Plants > Roots > Rhizosphere > Soil ... | reverse complement strand
TGCTCGGTGACGTCCCCGTCTCCAGCCCAGGCCATACTGTGGCACCAAAGAAGCAAAACGATAAGTGTCGGACAGGCTGCGCGCAGAGAACTGGATCGCCTAGTCAACATGTATGGAATGCGCGAATTATAAACTGCACTTCCTTTGTTCTTGGCCATGCGCTCTGTACTGCTTGGAGTCCTGCCTCGCCTACTCGTTAAGACACCGGAGATGAATTGATGCCCCTAGCGTTTCGCCTTCGCCGAAACCGCCGCCGCATGAGCAAAGAACGCACGGAAGATCTTGCCGAAAATCAATTCTTCCACTAGCAGTGAGATTGCGAAGGAGAACAACAAACCACCGAGAACCGCGAGAGCTGTAATTGCGAGTTGCATAACGACCTCCTTTTGAGGTATGCAGGGATAAAAGCATTGCTCGTGCCAACTGTATGTGATTGAAAATAAACAGGATGAATTTCTCGCCCATGTCCTGTGCGGGTGCCAGTGTGTCAGGATTGACACGCCAGATGCTAAGGCCATCAGGAAACGAACGGGCGGCTTTGCCGACTACCTTTTGGGAGCACGTTGACTCAAAACGGTCCTCCCAGATACCTTGGCCGCTCGCGAGGAGCCCATGAATATCGTTAAAGCCACCCGCAAGTTTGAAGAATGGCTCAACCTCCGAACCCACGTCATCAACGAAGACATTAAGTTCAAACACCAAGAGATGGCATGTGCTGCTTTCCCATTCCTACGCGCCACCTTTTACCGATGGGTGCAGATCTGGCCGGAGATTTGTGACGAAGTTGCCAATGCACCGCGAGTCATCGGCGTGGGCGATCTCCACGTGGAAAACTTCGGTACCTGGCGCGATGCCGAAGGCCGCCTCATTTGGGGTGTGAATGATTTCGATGAAGCCGCCGCGATGCCATACACCAACGACTTGGTTCGCCTCGCAACCAGTGCATTGCTGGCGATTGAGGAGGGGAAGTTGGCGCTCAAGGGCAAAGCGGCCTGTGAAGCAATTTTGGAAGGATATGAGTCAGCGTTGGAAGCACAAGGCGAAGCCTTTGTCTTGGAAGAAAAGCATTCCTGGCTTCGCGATCTGGCCAATGGCGGACTCCGTGATCCCACACACTTCTGGAAAAAGATGGAGGACCTCAAGCCGGTTCGTGGGGAAATATCGGTAAGTGCCAGAGATGCGCTCGAACATCATTTGCCCAGTCGCGATCTCGCTTACCGTCTTGTGAGCCGGGTGAGCGGCTTGGGAAGTTTGGGCAGAGTACGTTTAGTTGCCCTTGCCGAATGGAAAGGAGGAAGGCTTGCCCGCGAAGCGAAAGCCTTGGTCGCATCCTCAGTTTGCTGGCAAGAGGAAAATCAGCACCCAGCAGAAATTCTGTGCCAGGTGATTGCCAGTCGCGCGGTGCGCTGCGTCGATCCGTTCTTTCAGGTGCGCGACCGCTGGATCGTTCGCCGATTGTCTCCTCACTGCGGCCGTATCTCGCTGAGCGATCTTCCGCGTCATCACGATGAACTGCATCTCCTGCAGGCGATGGGATGGGAGACAGCCAACATTCACTTGGGTAGTCGCGAGGGCATTAAGCAAGTGCGCAAGCACTTGCGATCGCTAAAGCGAGACTGGCTGGCCTCAGCAGCAAAAAAGATGGCGAATTCCGTGAAGGATGATTGGGATATCTGGCGCAAGGAGTATAAGGCCAGCTAGCTTTCCTGTGCCAGTCTAACTAGAAGCATTTCGAATTGGTCTTGAGCAGCCGTGTTCACCGGTCTGCAATGCCTCTTGCAACGCATTGAGAACCGACTTCACCGATTCCGGATTCTCAGTCAACACCCACCGCATGCTCTTTCGGTGTAGCGTGAGTTCACCAATGGTCCGCACACCGTTTGTATTCGCAACTGCGTGGAGTTTACTGAAACCATTCGATCGGCGTGGGCTGGATTTGTACATTTGTATGTCATTCGGGTGCTCCCCGGGAGAGATCAGCCGCTGAAAGCGACGCAAAACTTGCCTGCGTGTCTGTCCCTGAAGCAGCTTTGTGTGAAACATCTAATTGTGGCTGTAAATAAAAGAAAAATAAAATGATTGGAAGGTGGTTCGATTGTTCGTGGCGACAACTCAAGCCGATCGTCAGTCAGCGCTGCCGATCGATCGGCACTTATCAGCGTGGTTCGTGAATGCAGGGTCATCAGGGAGCTGAGGTATATTTGTGATCTCAAACTAAGGAGAGTCAAAGATGGGCGCAGAAGAGCTTCAAGAATTACATGAACATGCGGAACACGCCAAACATCACCCAGATGCTGCGCCAGTTTCTCTGACGATGGCTATTCTTGCCGTATTGGTGGCTACGATTACCTTGCTAGGCCATCGCTCCCATACTGAAGAAGTGATCCTGCAAAACAAGGTCAGCGACGGCTGGGCGTTCTACCAAGCCAAGACCATCCGTCGCCACGCCGACCAGATTGCCATCGACATGGCCAGCATCAGCGCCACCAAAGGGCCTGAAGAGATAAAAAAAATCACCGACAAGTATGAGACCGAAGCCGACCGCTACAAGGACGATCAAAAAGACTTGGAAGCCGAAGCCAAGAAGCTTCAGGAAGAACAGGATCAGGTTCGCCGCAAGGCTGACCGCTTCGATTTGAGCGAAGTTTTTCTCGAGATCGCGCTGATCGTGACATCGATTACGCTGTTATCTGGAAAGCGAGCCTTCTGGTTTCTAGGAATGGCTGTGGGTGTCATCGGAGCCGCCGTGGCCGTCAGCAGCCTTCTGGTCCATTAAATTATTCGCCCATGACTTTGACGATGACGCGCTTATCGCGCTGCCCGTCGAACTCTGCGTAAAAGATTCGCTGCCAAGTGCCGAAGTCTAGCTTGCCTGCGGTGACGGGTACAATCACCTCGTGATGGATCAGCAGGGCTTTCAGGTGCGAGTCTCCATTGTCCTCACCTGTCTGGTGATGGTGATAGTTCTTGTTGAACGGAGCCAACTTTTCCAGCCACTGATCAATGTCTTCAATCAGTCCTGACTCGTTGTCATTGACATAAATCCCCGCCGTGATATGCATGGCCGAGATCAGCACCATGCCTTCTTGGACCCCACTCTTTTTGACAATAGAGTCAATCTGCGGAGTGATATGAACGTATTCCCGATGATTGCGAGTGTGAAACTTGAGGTATTCGGTAAGGACTCTCATAGCGATGATTTTACTGAGAACTAGCAAGCGAGAACAGAGAACCGGCAATCAACCCGAGTTTAGGCAAGCCAGGATCCAAAATAGATATCATTTGCTGCTTTGACCAGCATCGCCGGCCAAAGAAGGATGCGGCCGCATTGCCAATGGCTTCTCTGCATGATTTGCCAGATGCAAATCATTCAGCCTTTGAATTCGTTCTTCAGCCAAAGGATGCGAGCGAAAATATCCTTCAAGCGTTTCCATCGCTACCTGTGATAACTCCTGCTCAGGCGTAGAAGCCAGTCGTCGATATTGAGGGTCGAGCTTTTTGAAGGTTTCGAACATATGGACGGCCCCGCTCGAGGAATATCCGGCGGCGACTGCCAAGGCGGTACCCTCGCGGTCTGCATCGAACTCCTGGTCTTTGGTATATCCCGCTTCGAACACTTCAATCGGCAAAGCTACTAACCCTCCCAGTGGAATATTGCGGAAGATTTGTTCCTGCTGCGCGCGTTCCTCGCAGTGGTAGCGATCGATGTGTTCAATTTCATGCCCGAGGACGGCAGCCAGTTCGTCTTCTGTATCCATAAATGACACCAGGCCCTTGCCGATAAACACATGGCCGCCGGGTATGGCGAAGGCGTTTACAAAATTCACGTCGGGAATATAGTGAAATTCATATGGCAGTCGTCGTTTTGCATGAGCGGCGACCCGTGCGCCTACTTCCTGAATATAACGCTGATCGCGTGCTTCGTCCGGGTCGAAAGTGCTCTGCTTGTCGTATCCGCGTGCGAGGTTGTTGCCAATGCGGATTTCTTCCTCATCGGACATGCGGGTGAGGTGCATGGGCATGCGCGTGATCTCGCGTTCGGTATCGGCTACAAAGTACAGGATGGCAGCGGGGCTGGCTTGAACGTCGATATGGTTGCGTTCACCCACGATCACAGCCGCCAGGCCACACAGAATGATTCCGGCAAATGCAATCCAGCGTGTCATAAGTATTGAAGAATCTTTTCCCGGTAACGGTTGTAGAGGAAATGCACCAGTACCAGCGCAACTCCCAGCACGATGAAGGTCAGGTAACGGTCACTGACCTGTAATTGCCACACGTCGCGGATCATGATTTTGGCGAAACAAAGCAGAAGCAGCCCCAATCCAGTGAGACGGAAGCTGCGCTCCCCTGCGACCAACGCCATTACGAAAATCGCAAAGCCTTCGATCGCCCAAGCCAGGGTGACCACACCGTAATTCATCTCCAATGCCAGCATGGTGCTGAGCAATCCAGTTGCGATAAAGAAGAACAACTGTTCGGGATGCCGGTCGAGCGCCCCGAAAAATCTGCGGAGCCATCCTTTCTGCGCTTCTCCTGCATCACGCTTTCTCAGGCGGAACAGGAAGGGTAAGGCCAGGAACAAGAATGCAACCACGGTTCCCACCAGTGCCCAACGGCTCTGATACCACGGGGCGTCAAGCGGAGGCGGGAAATTGCTGCGCTGATAGAAGTTATGGAACACAGCACGAAACGCAATTGCCAAGCTAAGCAAAAGTGATTGATGCAGGAACACCCGCTGGGTAACCCAAGCCACAGCCACTAGTGAGAATGCCAAAGCTGCCCATCCAGCCGCCACCCAGTCAGGTTGAAGTTCGAAACGCAGAAGCGCCGCAACACTCGTTGTACCCAGCCAGCAGAAAAGGCCCGCAATGTGCACCTTCTGTTCTACAGGACGCAATTGTGGCTGGCTTTCGAGCAACCTTGCGTACGCATAGAACAACGCCAGAGCAATGGGAGCAACCGTGTACATCCGCGGGCTGATTCCTTCTGCTGACGCATTCAGATTGACAACGAAAATTCGCCCGAATGAGCAAGCCAGCGCCAGGTAAGCCTGTGCGCGCAGGGAAGCCGATTTCCTCCACAGTCCCAACTCTAAAAGGACCAGTCCGCCGATCATCCATGCGACAGCGACACTGATCGGAAGCAGCTCATACCAAGCCAACACCGCCAGCAAGGTCGAGCCAGCCCAGATGTATATGCCTCGTACCACATGGCTAAACGGAAACTCGCTGCTCCCGACAAAGAATTCGCGCTCGCCGGATTCTTCCACCCAACTCCAACGCGAAGTCACATAGAGAAGCACGGCAGTCAAGGACACGCTGACGAGGCGCTCGGTGAAACGGTGAAATACCAGGTTTGTGGCAGAGTAGTTAAAGACAGCGGTTTCAACGAATGCCGCCAGGGCCAGAAGATTTGCCTGATAGGTTAAATCGCGATTCTCCAGTCGACGGCCCAGCAGTGCAAGAACCAATCCGCCGAACGCCCAAATGACCGCCACAGCAGCAACACGCACTTCATACCAAGCCAACGCCGCAAGTAGGAAAGTTCCAGCCCATGTATAAAGTGCCGGAGCCAAACGAGGTTTTCTAACTGCATTCGCTTGCTTGACCCAACTCCAGTGAGAGCCTACATACAACACCACGGCCACTGCGGTCACGCTGATGAGGCGCAGGGTCAAGCCGAAGTAATACGTTTCTTCTGCCTGATAGTTCACCAACCACAGGCGCACTACCGCCGCCAAAGTTGCTGCATTGGCCTGGTAAGTCAGATCACGCTTGCTGAGCCAGCGTCCTAGCAGAGCCAAAAGCAAGCCGCCAATTGCCCAGATGACGGCGATGCTCACTGCATGTTGATCATGAAGCTCGTACCACACCAACAAGCCAAGCAGGATCGATGCCATCCATGTATATCCGGCGTTGGTGAACCGCCGCCATGTGGAAGGATGGGACGCGCCCGAGTCAAAGCTCCAGTGGGCAGTCAAATAAAGCAAGGCTGAGATCAGCGAAACCGTAATCAATCGCAGGCTAAAGTGCCCATACGAATGAGCGTCGTTAACGTTGATCAATAGCGCGCGCACCACGCCAGCCGCCGAAAGCACGTTGGCTTGATAGAACAGTTCGCCAATCGCAAACCGACGCCCCGCCCAGGTCAATCCAGCCGCGAGCGCACACCACGCCACGGCTGTCCAGCTTTCTGGAAACGCCAGCCATGCCGCGATGAACGCCATCAAGCCAGCGACGTATGACAACCGCTGCAACAATCGCCGATCGAAAGTAGGTTCAAATAATTCCGCCCAACGTCGCGACATCCAATGAGCGTCTGCATAGAACACAATCGCGGCGATAACAAAAAACAACGCTACAGAAAAATTGGCTGGCGCCGGATGATCGGTTGCTACGCGTTCCACGTACACGCGATACGCATCCACAGCAATCATGTGTCCCGACACCACCAGCGCCGTAAGTAACCCCAACCGGCGGAAGACAATTTCCTGGGTCCATATTCCAATCAGCACCAAAGCCTCGGCGTCGAGCAGCCAATAAACCGACAGCTCCATGCCTGAGAATTTGACCGGGAATGCTGACACCAGCAACACCACGCCAAGCGTGGACAGGACAATCACCGCTGTCCTGCGGCGTCGCGTGACTGGTAACTGGCCCAAAGCAGTTTCCACCGCACCGATCGCCAGCAGTCCCCAGAATGCCCACTCTTTGTGAACGGATTGATACTTCAACAACGTCAACAGCAAAGCAGGATTGAGCAGAGCGGAGAAAGTAGAGATGCGTTCCTGCGCTTGATTTGCAGTCTTTCGCCAAACATAAGAGACACGGAACACCAGCCAGTAAAGGACCAGCCCCGCTGCGCCCAGCATCGCGGGATAAGGAAGGTGCTCCTCAACATAAGGATTCACCCAAAGAAAATAGTTCACGTAGCTGGCAAGAATGCCGAAGACTTCCAACTCGTACCACTGATAGCGAACAACGATGAAGGTCAATCCGCCGGCCAGCAGAAGTCCAGCGCCCAGACCATTCACAAACGCAACTTGTCCGTGATTCAGTCCGATAGTGAGAAATGCCAACACATAAGCGAGTCCGGTCACAAGTTGCGAGCGGAATCGCAACGTATGCCAAACCATTGTGATTGCGACGCCGAGCATCAACACGTAGTCGAGCGTTACCGAGGTTATGAGCTTGGTAGCGTCCAGGTTGTAAATTGCCCAGGAGAGGAAAAACAGTGTGGCCCATCCGCCAGCGATCAGACAGCGAGCCAAAATGCGGTAGCGTGATTTGCTCTCCAGCCAAATGCCGGTGCCGAGAACGGCCAGAGTGCCTGTGAGCACCAAGCAAACTTTTCCTGCCGGTGAGTTCGATACTTTTGCGGCAAGATATCCGGCTATGCCCAGCACGACAAGGCTGATGCCAATTTTCCCCAGCCACTGTTCGCCCAGTTTAGCTTCGACCCAATTGAAAACCGATTGAATCTGTTCCTTGAGTGGTTTCGAAGGTTTGCGCTGCACAGTTTCAAAACGAGGTGGAGCTACTGCTGTGACCGCTCGATGAACCGGTGCCACAGGAGGCGTGACTGGAGCTGCAGGCCGAGTCGTCACAACTGGAGGTTCAATCGGCTTAATAGGAGGCGTAGGCGGAGCTAAAGGCGTCTTCAAGGGAACGTGTAGCGATGGCGCCTTCACTGTAACGGTAACAACTTCTGGTGTAGCTGGCGCCTCGCCCACTGCTTTAACGGGATGGATCGGTTCAGCCGGTTTTGGCGGAGGTGCCGTCTTCGCAGCGGGTGCCGCTTCGGCCACTCGATCCGTGGTTGCGGCAGGCTCGCGCTTGAGCTTGTTAACGGACTCTTCGAGGAAATAAACCCGGGTGGTCAGGTCCCGTATGAGCTTGCGATCTTCTGTCCGCTCATTTTTCTGCTTGGAACGGTTGTGAAAAATAATCACCAGCAGAACGAATACGCAGACTAGAAGAAAACCTTCCATATTCTTCTGGCCTCCGGGCCAGCACCCAGAACCGATTCGCGGGATTTTACCCCAACTATAGGGAAGAACGGAGAAACACTTTAGTCTTGCATCTCAAACTGAGACGCACCTTTAGCCTTTCCCTTCCGTTACTTGTCGCTCCCGCAGGGCCAAATTTCAATAGTCCACAGAGCTTCTGTCGGCCTAGGGGATATCCCTGACGAACGGCAGCCGTAAGTTAAACGAAATCCTGTCCCCCGAGGAGTCTTCGTCATGCGTAAGTTGATTGTGTTGGCCAGCTTTATCTGCCTGTTCAGCGGGCTGGCATTGGCGGATGCCTCTCGCGTCGAGATTTTTGGCGGTGGCCAGTATCTCCATTTGGATCCCAACTTCAACCTAAAAGGCTGGAACGCCGCAGTGACCGCCAACGTCAAAGGTTGGCTAGGAATCACGCTGGATACCAGTGGTTCTTATGATGCCGGGCTTAAATTTCACACCATTGCTGTCGGCCCCGAACTGAGGGCGAACCTGCCTCTTATTAAACCTTTCGTGCACGGCTTGGTCGGTGGCGCACGCTCTTCCGGTGGGGGAGTCAGCGCTGACGGTTTTGTAGGCATGGTTGGCGGTGGCGTCGATTGTGGTGGCGGTATGTTTGCCTTCCGCCTGATTCAAGCCGACTGGATTGCCACTCGCTTCTCGGATTTCACCAATAAGAGCAACAAAAATTTTCGCGGGTCAGCAGGAATCGTAATCCGCTTCTAGCCGCCCGGAAATACCCGCCCCAATGCAAACTTGAAAATAATCCTGGTGAGAGGAAATGAAAACGCAGTTTTACCGCCGGTGTCGTTTGCCATTTCTAAATTGGCGGGAGGTAAATAGCGGGGCGGCCGCGACAGCCGCCCCTTTTCGGGTAGATCTCTCACGGGAGAGAGGATTCATGCCCGAAATCGTAAAAGACGCCAGCCACCGTACTTCTAACCGCAATTCCTAGCGCAGGGACTCTTCCACTTCACTGAGCCAATCGGGCCGCTTTAAAACTTCTCGCGGCTTGGGCCCATCTGCTGCTCCCACGATCCCATCGCGCTCCATCAGATCGATAAGATGCGCTGCGCGTCCATAGCCGATCCGCAAGCGTCGTTGCAGCAGGGAAGTAGAAGCCTTCCCGAACTCGATGACTAGGCGAACCGCATCTTCATACATTGGATCATGCTCGGTCTCGCCTTCTTCGCCTGCCGCACTATTTTCGCCGCCCTCACCGGTGATCTTCGGCGCCTGTAAGAACTGTTCCTCATATTGTGCCGTGCCCTGAGCCCGCCAGAACTCAACCACCGCGGAGATTTCGGATTCCGTAACATAGGGCGCATGCAGACGGAGCAGGCGGGATGAGCCTGAGGGGAGATAAAGCATGTCGCCGCGTCCGAGAAGTGCTTCAGAGCCGTTTGCATCGAGGATTGTCCGTGAGTCAATTTTGGTGGCCACACGGAAGGAAATGCGGGCAGGGAAGTTGGCCTTGATCAACCCGGTGATTACATCCACAGAAGGCCGTTGCGTCGCTAATACCAAGTGGATGCCAACCGCGCGTGCCATTTGCGCTAGGCGTGTAACAGACTCTTCGACATTACCCGAATCGAGCATCATCAGGTCGGCCAACTCGTCAATGATGATGACAATGTAAGGAATTGGCTTGTCTTCCGAGTCATCCCCAAATAAGCTCGGGGTTCCATCTTGATCGAAGAGCTTGTTGTACTGATCGATATTGCGGACGCCTTTTGCTGCCAGCAACTTCAGACGCCGTTCCATCTCGCGTACCGCATTGCGCAGAGCATTGGCAGCCAGCTTTGGCTCGGTAATGATCGGCGTGAAAAGATGCGGCACGCCTTCGTAGTTCCCCAACTCCAGCCGTTTGGGATCAACCAGAATTAAGCGCACTTGATCCGGTGTGGCCTTATACAAAATGGACATGATCATGGCGTTGATCGCCACGCTCTTGCCGGCGCCGGTTGAACCGGCAATCAGCAAGTGCGGCATACCAGCCAGATCGGCGGTCACGATGCGTCCATTAATATCCTTGCCAAGCGCCAGGGTCAGCTTGGATTTCCCACCGATGAATTCCGAAGATTCGACATTTTCTCGCAGCCAGATAATCTCGCGCTCACGATTCGGTACCTGGATGCCGACGGTGGATTTTCCCGGCATGCGCTCGACTAAAATACTCTCCGCTTTTAAAGCCAGGCAGAGATCATCGGTCAGATTCGTAATCTTGCTGTACTTGATCCCAGCTTCGGGCTTGAGCTCGAACGTGGTGACCACCGGGCCAGGATTGATCTGCGTTACCTGCCCGTGAACGTCGAACTCCGCATATTTCTCGACTAGAATTTGTGCAACCTGCTTCAGCTCTTCGGGATCAACCGCCTGCTGCTCATCTGCCCGACGTAGCAGACTGCTGGGAGGTAGCTTGAAGCCACCGGCAATGCGGGGCAGAGTAGTCTTGCCTTTCGCACCAGTGTCGGCGCGTTGTGTTACTTGCGGATCAATTGTCTCAACGATGGCAACCGACGGATCTTCAGCGACAACTTCTTCAACCTCGGGCTCCGGTTCTGGCTCGAACGTCTTTTCAATGCCCGTGCGGTATGGTTCCGCTGCACGCAAGCTCGGCGATGAATGTGGTGGTTGAGCAGTCTGACGTGCGGGAACCATTTGCGCTGTTACCACCGGCTTGCTGGCACGGCGCTGTTCCAGATCCTTTTGCATCTTGCGGCGTGCCCGCTCATCACGCCAATCCTGAAAGCGTTCCCAAAGCGCAATTGCAAAAGCGAATCGCGTCGGAGCCCACACTTGCAGGGCAGAGAAAGAAAATGCCGTGGTGAAATACAAAGATACGGCCAACACCGAAGCGCAAACGATGTAGGCGCCAGCCAGATTCAAGTAGTGAATCAAGAAATCGCCAACGATGCGTCCGACCAATCCCTCAATTGGAATCACACGCATCCAGCGCAGATGTCCGGGAGCTAGCGCGAATAAAGCCGGCACAAAGATCATCAGCCAGACGGCGCCCAGAGTCTTGGCGACCGGGGAAGTAATTTTCCGCGAGCGAAACCAGCGCGCACCCAAAGTAGCAATCAATACCGGCAACAGGAATGCACCCAGTCCGCAGACTTGGAACACAGCATCAGCGCCATATGCGCCGATGATCCCGATCCAATTGCGGGCGGTGCGAGAATTGGTCAAAAACGACTCAGTATTGAATGAAGGATCCAGCGGAGAATACGAAGCCAGTGCCAGGAAAAGAAGGAGCGCGGAGACGCACAACAGGAACCCAATCAGCTCGTTGAGCCGCCGGTTACTGGTGGGCACGAAAATCCGAGAAAAATAATTCATAGGCGTATCATGCACCTGTTTAGACGACAAAATTCCCTTCAGGCGCCACTACGCCAGAGCCCTACAATTATGACAAGAAACAGAGGCTGTCGACAATCGGGAGTATCGAGTTAGGTATTCTATTGAAAACGCTGGGCAATCTAGCCAACAGGCTTTCCGGCATAAATCAGCACCAAGACTCCAATCACTATCCGATATATCGCAAACGGCACAAATCCATGCTTTCGCACCCAGGCCATGAACCAAGCGACCGCGGCGTAAGCCACCAGAAACGACACCACAAAGCCAATCGCCAAGACCATCCATCCATGCCCATCAATTTGCGACACGCCAATCGGATTTCCGCCCTTTGCCCGTAAAGATTTCAACAGGTCATACCCAGTAGCCGCTGCCATCGTAGGGATTGACAGGAAGAAGGAGAACTCCAGAGCCGAAGCTCGCGACATCCCCGCCACTTGGCCGCCTGCGATTGTGGCCATCGATCGCGACGTCCCCGGAAAGACCGCCGAGAGAATTTGACAAGCTCCAATCCAGACGGCCTGACCCAGGCTCATTGCCTCCATCTTCCAAGTGCGAATGAGTCCGGAAGAGACAGGTCCGGTAGCCTCAGCTCCGGCGTGCAATACGTCCACGATCCACATCACCACACCGCCGACCAACAGCGATACGCCCATGACCGTGAGGTTCTCCAGGTTTTTTCCAATCACCTTGCTCAGAAGAAACGCGGGAATGGCAGTCACCAGGAACGCAATCAAAGTCAAACCTAAAGGATGAGTCAGCGAAGTACGGTCTCCATTCTCTCCGCGCGGAAAAGTCGAAAGAAACTTAACGATCCGCTCCCGGAAATAAACCGGCAGGCACAGAATCGCTCCCGACTGGATCACGATGGTATACATCTTCCAGTAGCCATCGGTCAGGCTGACATGAAGAAGTGCTTCCGAGATACGCAAATGGGCTGTAGAACTTATGGGCAAAAATTCAGTGAGCCCTTCAATGACCCCCAGAATCGCCGACAGCAGATAGTCGTGCAAGCTCCCTCCATCGTCCCAAAATCACATAGAGGCAGCCGCCATCGGCCGCCCAGCGGAGCAAAGCTCCGCAGCCGCGCAGAACTAAAACTAACATGATAAGAGATCAATGCGAAGGATCAGACGTGAATTCTATTGATTGCTATTTCCCCAGGTGGGCACGTTCTGTTGAATCAAGAAGGCAAGCCGCAAAGCACGTGCACCCCAATCGGAATCCGGAAACTGCGAGGCAACTTTTTGCGCCAAATTTAAAGCTTTGGTCCTAGCCTCGTCAGATTTTTTGGGCGTGTCCTCAGACTTATAAATCTCGATCAGGGCCGAATACCGCCAAGCGGCGTCATAGAGAGCTTCCGGTGTTTTGGCTGACTGCGGATGCTCGTTGGCAAACTTCTCGTAAATATCTGCTTCTTTCTCAGGGCAGCGTGACGCGCCCTTCCAGTCGCCGCACAATTTATTATCGAGCACGGTGAAGGCAGCCAAATCCGCCCATTTAGTCCCAGGAAATTTCTTCATCACCAGCTTCATCCACTCGGGATCAATCTCTCCGCGAAGATAGGCGTCCTGTTCCTGTGCCGAAGGCTTGGTCATGATGTCAGCCTTCTCTAGTTGCCAGCGAATATCCGCAGCACGATAGAGCGCTTCTCCGGCCAGGGGAGAAGTAGGGAACATGTCATATACGCGATAGTAGAGCCTTAGAGCATCCAAATCTGCCCCGCGACGCCCCCTCCGTCGGCTGGCTTCATCTTCGGAGTCGACCGCTTCGCCATAAAGAATCTTGGCTGAGTCCGGATTGGTTGGCAGAACAATACCTTTATCGATAATCCATCCCGAGACGATGCGCTCTTCTGTGGGTTTGATGGCGAGATTTGCCTGCACGTGCAGCCACTCCCGGCTTTTTTCCATGATGATGACTTCACGCCCGCGCGACACATCTCCAAGATGCGCCGAGTCGGTGCTGGGCGATAGATACATAGGAGCCACCCGCACACAGGCACCGCGAGTGTATTCAGCCGCAGAAGCCGCAGCTGCAATGAGAAAAAATACAGCAGAGAAAAGAAGAATTTTTCGAGTCATAGCAGCGTGCAGATCATGAGGCTTTCGAGCGAATCCGCGCCAGGAGTTCGGGCTCGATATTGCCTCCGCTGATCACAGCGACATTCATTTTAGTCCCAGGCAACTCATCACGATGAAAAAGAAACGCAGCCGTAGTCACGGCCCCGCTGGGTTCGGCCACCGTTTTAGGGTTAGATGCAAGTAAACGGGTGGCCTCAAGGATTTCTTCCTCGGTTACGGTCACAATTTTGTCGATATAGCGGCGAATGTGCTCGAAATTGATGGCCCCCACGCTCTGTGTGCGCAGACCATCGGCGATCGTCCGCGAAACCTGTTCAGCAGGGAACTCAACCACCTTGCCCTCGCGGAAACTGGCGACACAGTCGGCGGCAAGCTCGGGCTCCACGCCGATCATTTTTATTTGCGGATTGCTCAGTTTGATGGCAGTAGCAATACCGCTACTCAGTCCTCCTCCACCAATCGGAACTAACACGCACTCAACCTCGGGTAAGTCTGCCAGAATCTCGAGCCCAATCGTCCCTTGCCCAGAAATAATTTTTTCGTCGTTGTAAGGCGGAATGATGGCGTAGCCATGTTCTGCGGCCAATTCTTCAGCCTTGATCTGCCGTTCCTTGCTGCCCGGACCGACGACAACAATCTCCGCACCCAATGCTTTAGTCGCTTCGCGTTTGGTGGCAGGAGCATTGTCCGGCATGACCACCACACACTTCACGCCCATTGCGCGAGCAGCATAAGCCACACCTTGAGCATGATTGCCGCTGGAGTAAGTAATCACGCCGCGCTGCCGCTCTTGCTCAGGCAGGGAGGCGACCTTGTTATAGGCCCCGCGCAGTTTGAAAGCGCCGATGGGTTGCTGGTTCTCGGGTTTAAGAAAGAATTGTCGATCGGAAGCGCCGAGGTTGGATGTCACCAACTTAGTGCGAACGGCAACTCCATTTAGTCGTGCCTGCGCTTCGCGGATGTGGTGAAGAGTGACCAATTAGATTTCCAAGATTACCGGCATGATTAGCGGACGTTTTTGTGTTTGCTTCGAAATATACCGTTTCAAATCTGCGCGAATTTTTTCTTTGATGACGCCGTAATCGGCACGCTCTTCATCACTCGACTGCTCCAGCGTCTGCATGACAATCTGCCGAGCGCCATCCATCAATCCATCGTCCCCAGGATTGAAGCCGCGAGTCACGATCTCCGGTGGAGGCCCAACATCCCCGGTTAGTTTGTGTATCGCGATGATCGGCAACACGATGCCGTCTTCACTCAAATGTCGGCGATCTTTAACAATTAAATCTTCCACCACATCCACGCGCGACCCAGAATCGATACAAACGCGACCGACATTTACTTTGCCCGCCTTGCGTGCGCCTAATTCGTCGATCTCCAAAACATCGCCGCTTTCGATCAGTACGACGTTTCCAACCGCGCCATGCATGGACTTTGCCAACTCAGCGTGCAATTTCAGCTGTCGGTATTCTCCGTGAACCGGAACAAAATACCGCGGCTTCACGAGATTGATAATCAGCTTCAGTTCTTCCTGGCTGGCGTGCCCGCTGACATGGACCGGTGGAGAAGACCCATCGTCATAAATCACATGCGCTTCGCGACGGAACAAGTGATCAATCACCCGATAAATCGCCTTTTCGTTTCCAGGAATGATGCGCGACGAAAGTACAACGGTATCGTTCTTTTCAATCTTGGCGTGCTTGTGATTGTCCACGGCCGCGCGCGACAGAGCGGACATCGGCTCACCCTGCGTTCCGCTGATGAGCACACAAACTTTCTCCGGAGGAAAGTTCTTGATCTCTCCGGGATGAATCAATAGACCCTCAGGAATATCGAGATAACCAAGGTCCTCTGCAATCTCTGCCGAACTGGTCATCGACCGCCCAACAAACGCCACCTTTCTTCCATGCTGCCAAGCCATCTCCATCGCGAGCTTGATGCGGTGAATCGAAGAAGAGAAACACGAAACAAACAGCCGCCGCTCAGTCCCGGCAAAAATCTCTTCAAACTTCTGTCGCACAGCCCGTTCACTAGGCGTGTAACCGCGCCGCTCAACGTTGGTCGAGTCCTGCATCAACAGCAGCACGCCTTCTTTGCCGTACTCTGCAAAAGAATGCAGGTCGAACAGCTTGTTGTCGGTAGGAGTCGGGTCAACCTTGAAATCGCCGGTATGAATCACCACCCCGAGTGGCGTATGAATCGCCAGCGCCACACAATCGACCAGACTATGGGTGACCTGGATCGGGTGAACCGTAAACGGTCCAACCTTGAAACGCTCATTCGGCTTAAGCTCGCGCAGGTCGGCATCATCGAGCAACTCATGCTCATCCAACTTGTCTTCTACGTAGGCCAGGGTGAACTCAGTCCCCCACACCGGCACATTCAGCTCGGAAAGAATCCAAGGCAAAGCACCAATGTGATCCTCATGGCCGTGCGTCAGCACAATTCCGCGAACCTTGTCCCGGTTGTCCATCAAATAAGAGATGTCGGGCACAACAATATCTACCCCAAGCAACTCGGCCTCAGGGAACATCAGCCCGCCGTCGATGACCAGAATGTCATCGCCCCAGCGCACGGCCATGCAGTTCATTCCGAACTCGCCGAGACCCCCAAGGGGCACGATATGCAACTTTCCAGTTGGCATGAGAACCTTTGATGCTAGCACAGGGAGAGAATCACAATGAGCCAACAGCCGGCCCTGATTGCTCCGCAATGGACCCGTGAGCCGATGTTTTTCTCGGAAGTAAAAGTGTACACATTGCTGTGAGTTGTTAGCACACCTGACTTGTGGAGCACAGTCGGCCATGCCGGTTTCATCATGGACAATCTGATCGCGTCAGGAAAGGCCAAACCAATGACGTGGTCCTATCTCAGCCGGACATACGCAGCCGGTTTTCCTCTGGGGCTAACCGCTGGACACATCCGACTTCGAGAACGATTTTGGGTGCCGACATCTACCGCCGGCCTCTCCATGGGCGGCATGCATACCTGAACCTCTCCATCCCCAACCTGAAACAGTTCGCCTCTGTTAGTGTTTTCAGCTCCGGCTGGTTCGGGGACGGTTAGAGGCATCCGAGAAGAAATTTGCAGCAGCTCTGTGCGACGCCAACGCCAAGAAACACTTGAAGTTGGAATGGTTTTCCACCGGTAGTCAGGACTTTTACCTAGGTGCAACCAAAAACACCATAGTCCTGCTGGAAGGCCATGGTTGCAAAGTGGAATACCACGAAAGCGGTGCAGGCTATACTTGGGAGAACTGACGGGACGATCTGCATCAGTTTCCCCGGCTTTTCAATCACTGAGAACGGAGAACTGGAATACCGGCCTCGCCTAAGGCATCCTCTGTATCGACGGTGATGTGTCCCAAAACTGGCGTTTTGCATCATATGTGCGCTACTGTTTATGCAGATGCAGGATACTCCGTCCAAGTCCTGGCTCCGCCGCAAAGTGGAGAACACCCTAAGGCGATCGTTTACTCGGGCATATCGAACCGTTCAGGTTGATCCGTCAAGGTTTCTCTTACAACTACGGGCCGCCTACGGTCTGCCAATCGGAAGCTACCACGGCGTTTTCTCCGTAGACATAGCCCGTCTGGACGATGTAGCAAACCGGATCATACGCAGTGGCATGAAAGTAGCGGCCACAGAAGGCGCGGGTTTTGGCCTGGGTGGTCTGGTCACCGTAATCCCTGATCTCGGTATTCTTTCCGCGATCACCCTACGTACGATTCAAAAACTGAGTTTGCTTTACGGTTTCGAGTTCAATACCGACGACGAAACTGCGGAACTTTGGATCGCCGCGGCCAGCGCGGCTGGAGTCGACATTAGTAGAGAACTGATCGAAAAAGAGGTAGTAAACAAATTTGTGCCCAGAGTGATCCAGCGCATAGCCGCCCGTGCCAGTACGGAAGTGGTTGAGAAGTGGGCGGGACGCATGATTCCTATCGCGAGTTCGGCCATCGGCGCTGGGCTGAACTATTACTTTGTCCGCGCCTGGGGCCGGCGCGCGCAGGATCACTTCCGACAAAGGCATTTGGACGTCCGTCGCAAAGCCACGCAAGCGTTGCCTGCAACTGAACCCGCACAATTACAGGGTTAGTCACTCAGTGTTTGAATAGTTCTATCGACTATGCTCGAATTCCAATGTACAGCTGTCCTTTTCGATCTCGACGGAGTTTTGGTGGATTCAACAAAGTCTGTGGTTGTGGTGTGGACGGCGTGGTCGGAGAAACACGGAATCCCGCCTGCCAAAACATTGGAGATCATTCATGGCCGCCGGACCATTGAAGGAGTACGGATGCTCACTCCGCATCTTGACGCAGAATCTGAAGCCCAAAAACTGGAATCTGCTATTACAAACAAAAAGGGCGGGACAATAGCGATACCCGGAGCTGCCAGGTTAGTGGCATCACTTCCGGCCGATCGATGGTGCGTGGTGACGTCCGGTTTGAAGGAGTTTGCCAAAATCAGGCTAAACGATGCGAACCTGCGGATACCCGAAATTCTGGTTTCTGCCGACGACGTGAACCAGGGAAAGCCTCATCCTGAGCCTTACCTAAAAGGCGCTCAGTTGTTGAACGTGGATGCATCTGAATGCATTGTCATTGAAGACGCACCCAATGGGATTCGCGCCGGACGGGCGGCCGGCATGAGGGTGATCGGCGTGGGCACGACATATCCAATAGAGGAATTAAAAGAAGCGAATGCAGTAGTGAAGACGATGGAAGGCATCACAGCCACCAGTAAACAAGGCTTAATCACAATTCGCGTGGAGTAAACAAAGTAGAGTAAACAAAAACGTCGGTAGACGGCCTTTGCCCCGTCTCCATACATTACATTTCGCCCGCTACCGCAGCCACTCTTCCAACTCGATCCCACGATCAGTCTTCTCGTCCCGATACTTCACAATTACAGGCGTATATAAAGACAGATTCCAATCTGTGGCTGGGCCTTTTTTCACCGCGCGCGCTCCGGGAACAACCACGGCGTTCTCCGGTACTTCCAGTGGCTGTTCGACAGTAGCCCGATAAACCTCACCCTTCACCAAATCGTAGAGTGGTGTAGAGCGGGTCAAAATCGTCCCCGCACCAAGCACAGCGCCTGAGTGGACTAGTGTTCCTTCATACACTCCGCAATTCCCGCCGACCAAAACATCATCTTCGATAATCACCGGAGCTGCATTGATCGGCTCCAGCACTCCACCAATCTGCGCGGCAGCGCTCAGGTGAACCCGTTTGCCAATCTGTGCACATGACCCAACCAGCGCGTGCGAGTCCACCATGGAGCCTTCATCCACATAGGCCCCTACGTTTACGTACATGGGCGGCATGCAAATCACCGAAGGCGCAATATAAGCACCGGAGCGCACCGACGAACCTCCTGGAACCACGCGTACACGATCAGCGACAGCAAAATGCCGGGCCGGGAATGTGTCCTTATCAACAAATGACAGACCGTCTTTCCCACCCATCTCTTGCAATTCACCTAGCTTAAAGCCGAGCAGGATGCCTTGCTTGACCCAGGCATTGACCGTCCACTTCCCATTCAACTTCTCTGCTGCGCGAATTTTTCCACAAGTAAGGGCATCGCGGAATTCAAGAAAAGTCTGCCGGGCCCGGGGATCGGAGGCACTGCTGGCAACAAGAGCCTCGATTGCTTTTTGAAGTGATGACATGAAGGGGCAGTATAACGGAAGAGATTTCCTCTGTGGCTCGTCCTCTGTTTCACAGGGGAAAAACCTCACCGAGAAAAACTCAAATACACTTGCACTCACTGCGAATCAGCACATTCTGAATTGCCAGCGCTGCCTGCCGGGCTTCCGAAAGGGAAGTGTAAGGTCCATGCCATTTGGCATGGTTCGCATCATGCCCAGTCGGACGCCCCTTGCCATGGTTGCACTGCCCGCAAGATGAACGATGCAAAACGATTTTCCGCGGCCCAGCTGTCCAATTCTCGTAGACAAAGAAATCATGCGTCTCAGATAGGGGCGCAGCTGCTTTCGAAACCAACCCAGCCTCAGTAGCAACTTTCTGAAGCTTCGAGCGAGTATCGCGCCGCATCGGAACAAGAGGCAGACGATAGACTTCCTCAATCTTGCCCATCATGGACAGCACAGCTTTTACCGGTAGGGGGCTCGACTCGATAAAGTTCGCCTGCATCAACGGCAAATACTTACGGTTGATTTTCCGTGCAGTATCCCAGTCGTTGCTAAGCGCAGCGCGTGTCATCGCGGACATCTCGGCGGGAATTTCATTCGAGGCCACAGAAATAACACCCAGGCCACCCAAAGCAATTACCGGCAGAGTGACGGCATCATCTCCGGAAAGCACACAAAAATTCTCTGGAACCAGCCCGCAGATTTCAGCAATCTGATTGACACTCCCACTAGCCTCTTTCACACCGATAATGTTCGGAATTTCAGTCAAACGAGCCAAGGTAGCTGGCTCCAAATTTGCCCCAGTCCGCCCAGGGACGTTGTAAACGACGATCGGCTTATTCACCGCTTCGGCAATCGCACGGAAATGCCTGTACTGCCCTTCCTGGGTGGGCTTGTTGTAATAAGGGCTAGCGGTGAGGATCGCATCCACTCCCGGCCGTGCCGCAACTTCCCTGGCCTTCTGCACCGCATCGTTGGTCGAATTCGATGTAGCTCCCGCGACAATCGGTACGCGGCCAGCGGCGACTTCCACCGCAAGGTCAATGACGAGCAGCCATTCATCGTGGGAAAGAGTCGGAGTCTCGCCGGTAGTCCCGCAGGGAACCAGGAAGTCAATTCCAGACTCCACCTGCCAAGCCACCAGATTGCGGAAACTCGATTCATCAATCGAGCCATCCTGCCGGAAGGGAGTGACCAACGCTGTACCACAGCCACGAAGTTGCATGACATTAAGATAACGCGAATGGCATGCCCAGTGAAAGCATAAGGCTCTGACAAGACGGTACCTGCCATGGGAACAATTGCAGGTCGTAAGTGTCAAGCATTGAAGATGAAATGGCCAAAGCGAATTGTGCTGGGGTTGGTACTTATATTGGATCGGTTTTGTGCAGCCGCTTACCTGTACTGTTCAGGAGCTGGGTGCGGTCGCGCTTACCGGTTTTAATTGAAACCCATCACTATCCGCCCGGTACCGGTTTCACAGAGAAACACTCCCTCTGTTCCTCAATATTTATTTAAGTCATCCAGAAGATTTAGAACAGCCGAGAACGATGTGATTGGGTTCAACGCTGGTAAATGGTAGGCAAGCCAGCTAAAGTTGTTTCCATATTTCTTTGAAATCGTAAAAGCCCTTCTTGTTTTTAAGCCACTCAGCTGCTCGGATCGCCCCTTCCGCGAAGCCGCGTCGCGATTTGGCGTCATGACGCAACCTGATCGTATCGTTGAGTGAATCAAGCGTCAGCTCATGCATACCGACAACTTCGCCTTCGCGGGATGACAGGATCTCCACTTCGGGTCCGCCGGCCTCCACCAGAACTCGTTGCAACATCACAGCCGTGCCGGACGGAGCATCCAGCTTGTGGACATGATGGGTCTCGGAAATTTTCCCGGAATAATCCAGCTTGAACCCAGCAGTCAAAGACTTAGCGACCTCAAAAAAAAGATTCACGCCGACAGAAAAATTTGCCGCGTAAACAAAGCCAATACCGGATGATTCAACCATTCGACGAACTTCGGGGATTTTTCCGTACCAGCCGGTGGTGCCAACCACGAGGTTTTTCCCGCTGTGAGCGCAGCCGGCGATGTTATCCATCACCGCGTCAGGAGTGGTGAAGTCGATCACCACATCAACCTCACGGAGTCTTTCCGGAGTCAAAGCTGCGCCGTGAGCGTTTTCATCGACATCAATCGCGCGAACCTGATGTTTACGTGCGGTGGCAAGACTCTCAATGAGGGTTCCCATCTTGCCGCGGCCGAGAAGAAGTAAGTTCATATGAAATGTTTAAGCGAATACCTGAGGGTCCAAATCCGTAAAAAACGCCTTGTGCAGCCGTCGCACCACATCCGGCACGGCATCTTCCTCGATGACAAACGTCAAATTGATCTCAGACGCCCCCTGCGAAATCATGCGAATCTTAACATCGGTGAGTTCAGCGAACACCCGCGCGGCAAGGCCAGGAGTCTCGCGCAGATTTTCTCCTACCAGGCAAACAATCGCCTTTCGCCCTTCATACTTCACATCCGCCAACTTGGCCAAATCAGTTGCTAGCGCAGGGATTGACTCATTCGAATCCACGGTAAGGGAAACGCTGACCTCGGAAGTAGACACTACATCAATCGGAATCCGGTGCCGGTCAAAAGCGTCGAAGATGGATTTCAAAAAACCGTGTGCCAGCAGCATACGCGGTGCAGCCACATCCACAATGGTGATGCGCTTCTTGGCCGCGATGGCCTTGAAGAAATTTCGCGTCTGCGGCGCTCGTGCGGCAATCCGCGTCCCTTCGCAACTGGGGTTGCGCGAATTCAGGATGTAGACGGGGATATTTTTCTGCACCGCAGGCAGAACCGTAGCTGGATGTAATACCTTGGCCCCGAAGTAAGCCAGCTCCGCAGCCTCATCGAAGCTAATGGTCTTAATCCGTCGCGCATCCGGACAAAGATTCGGGTCGGTAGTCATCATCCCATCCACATCAGTCCAAATCTCGATCCGCTCAGCGTCCAATCCAGCCCCTACAATGGCCGCCGAAAAATCACTGCCACCGCGCCCTATCGTGGTTGTAACCCCCGATTTGGTTGCGCCGATAAATCCGCCCATCACGGGAATTCGCGCAGCATCAAGCAAAGGATGGACGGTTTGTTTTAAGCGGGCATTGGTTTCCTCAAACAGAGGCGCAGCCCGCATGTGGTTCGTGTCGGTAACGATGCACTCGCGTGAATCCACAACCTCGGCATCAAAGCCACGTGCAGAAAAAGCTGCCGCCACCAGCTTGCTCGACAACAACTCCCCATAAGCGGCCACATTGTCGGTGGTGCGCGGAGTAAGCTCGCCCACGGCCACAATCCCTCGCAGCAGTTGATCCAGTGCCTCAAACTCCGCGGCCAACTCGCTGTGGAAGGTGGTGAACCGAGCCGTGCCCAACAACTCTCCAGCGGTGTCGTAATGCCGCTCCTGCAAAGCGCGGCAAAGATGAATGGCCTTATCGCGATCGCCATCGCCAGCCGCGCGGGCCATGGCCAAAAGCTGGTCCGTAACTTTCGCCATGGCGCTGACCACGACCACCGGCTTTTGCGACAGTCGTGCGCCCACAATCCTAGCAGCGCGATCGATGGCCTGCGCATCCTGCACAGAGGTTCCGCCGAATTTCATCACGATCATCGGCGGTGACCTCGTGAACGTCTGTTAGGGAGAATTGCCACGAAATATAAATGTACAGCAGGAGAGCTAGCTTATTGCATGTGTCTCTAAAATTGAATTCGGCAAGTTTTTTAACGCGAATGCTGGGAACATTCTACAGAATTTGAACAGAGTGGATCATGCCACTGAGGAGTGTGGCCTAACAAGATACTCGTTAGCGATTACAGCAACCAAGGCGGCCGATGGCACTGCAACCAGAGCTCCAAGGAACCCGGCTAACTCTCCTCCTAATAATAATGCGACCACTACAGCCAATGGCGGCAGGCCTACTGTGGCATTCATGATGCGCGGCGTTAGGTAGGCATTTTCGAGTTGTTGATAGAGAGCATAAAAAATCAAAACACCCAGACCTTTAGGCCAGGAGTCGATTGCAGCCACAGCTGTTGCCAATCCAACTGAAGCTAGCGGGCCAATGACTGGAACTATGTTGGCTATTCCGTTGAACACCGCCAACAAAGTGAAATAACGGATTCCAAGCAATCCATAAACAACCGCACTCAGCGTCCCCAGAATCAACATCAGAAGAAGCTGCCCGGCCATCCACTTTTGTACGCGCTCACGGGCAGTCCAAAGCGTGCGTTTCAACCTCTGGCCGACTTCAGCAGGCAGCAGCAGGATCATCCAGGCGGCCGCCCGTCCACCATCAATAATGAAGTAGACCATGAGGATGACGAAACTCAAAAAGGTCAGAATCGCGGCGGCCAGATTCGGAACAAACTTGATGATGGGGGTTGCGATTTGTGCTGCATGCTCACGGAGAAAATCTGGGTTGATACCGGTGAGAAGCGGGAAGCGCTGCAGATGGGCCAGTATTTTGTCTAAGCGAGCAGGAAAATCATTGGCCATGGTCTGTAGATCACGGACGATTGGAGGAATTGCAAAAATGGCAAACAAAGTAGTGATTACCAGACCCGTGCTGATAATGATTGCAATCGCAGTTCCACGTCCAGGATGCCAACGCCCAAGCCGCAGCCGCTGAACATATTCGATGAGCGGCATCACCACAACTGCCAACAGAGCGCTGACATAAATGAGCAGCAACACCTTCCGCGCGACGAAGGCGACTGCCAATGCCAGCAGGATCGAGAAAACCAATAAGATCTCAGATCTGTGCTTACTGACCATCCGATGTTAGATGTAAATCAGGGATTCGTGAGGCGATAAATCGGAGAAATAACTATCTCTGAGGAGAGATCTCACTTCCATACGAGAGTTCGGTAAGGGGCCCGAACCGGCGTTTCTCGGCATAAAGCCGCCAGCGCCGCCACACGATGCGCAGACTGGCCATTACCGGAATGGAGAGATAAATTCCAAGGATGCCGGCAATCTCGCCTCCCGCCAGCACGCCGAAGATCGCAGCCAACGGGTGAAGTTCGGTGCTTTTACCCAGTACACGCGGAGAAATGACGTAGTCCTGAATTAACCGCCAGATACCCAGGAAAATCATGACGGCCAGCCAATGAGACCCCGTCAGGATTGACACAACAATGATCAGCGCCGCCGCTGTCAGCGGGCCGACCACAGGAATGAATTCCAGCATGCCGCCAGCCGTACCGAGGACAAGCCAGTATTGCACCTGCATCGTGCCTAGGGCGGCTGAATACGCCAGAAGCGTCAACCCCGCCAGTATCAGTTGAGCGCGTATAAACTGCGCCAACATGTCGTTGAGGTCCTTCAAAACATTTTCCAGGAACTCACGCTGCGGCCGAGCATTGATCAGGGATACTAAAGTCCCGCTAAATACCCGTCCTTCGCGTAAGAAAAAGGCGGCAAGAATCGGCACCAGGACGATGAGCCACGCCTGTTTGGCAACGCCAGCAACCCGAACCCCTACGCGTTGCGCAATTTGCA
>Ga0068858_100001412_pt1 | contig 24662 bp, 24 predicted proteins | sample KBSSwiS12_FD_66589 | JGI IMG/M metagenome (GOLD analysis project Ga0068858, IMG submission 66589) | Switchgrass rhizosphere microbial communities from Kellogg Biological Station, Michigan, USA - KBS Switchgrass S1-2 | ecosystem: Host-associated > Plants > Roots > Rhizosphere > Soil ... | reverse complement strand
GCCAACGCCTTTTTGCACCACATGATGCGGAATATCACAGGCTTGCTGATCGAGATTGGGCGTGGAGAGGCCCCTCCCTCGTGGGCACGCGAGGTCCTGGAGGGCCGGGACCGGACCCGAGGGGCACCCACGGCGCCGGCTGACGGCCTGTATCTCTGGGACGTTCGGTACCCGGACGCGTTCCGACTACCCTCCGGACGCTCGGGGGCGCGATCCATTATCATTCCAGGATTGCCATAGATTTACGGACGTCCTCCATGTCGTGGTTCGAAAAGATCATGCCCTCCCGGATCAAGACCGAGCGCCGTACACGCTCGGTGCCGGAAGGCCTGTGGATCAAATGTCCGGCGTGCGACGCCGTTCTGTATCGGGCTGAGCTCGAACGCAACCTGTATGTCTGCCCGAAGTGCAGTCACCACATGCGAATCGGTGGCCGCGAGCGGCTGGAAGGGTTTCTGGACCCGGGGCAGACGGAAGAGATCGGCGTTCACATCTCGCCGGAAGATCCGCTCAAATTCCGTGACAGCAAGCGCTACAAGGACAGGCTCAGCCAGGCGCAGAAGGCGACCGGAGAGCGCGACGCGCTCATCGTGCTGGCGGGCAAGTTGCAGGGCCTTCCCATTGTCGCCTGCGCATTTGAATTCCAGTTCCTGGGCGGGTCCATGGGGTCCGTAGTCGGGGAGCGTTTCAAACGCGCGGTCGATCACTGCATAGAGCATCGCGAGCCGTTCGTGTGTTTCTCCTCCAGCGGAGGAGCACGCATGCAGGAGGCCTTGTACTCGCTGATGCAGATGGCAAAGACCTCAGCAGCGCTGTCGCGCCTCGCGCAGGCACATCTACCTTACATCTCGGTCATGACCGACCCGACGACCGGTGGCGTATCGGCCAGTCTTGCCATGCTGGGGGACCTCAACATCGCCGAGCCGCGTGCCCTTATCGGATTCGCCGGCCCGCGTGTTATTCAGCAGACCGTGCGCGAGACACTTCCGGAAGGATTCCAGCGCAGCGAGTTCCTCCTCGAGCACGGCGTGCTCGACATGATCGTGGACCGCCGCGACATGCGTGACCGCATTGGCGGCGTGCTGCGAATACTGTTGAAGCTACCGCCCACTTCTTCTGCTGCCGCTGCCTGAAATTGCGCACGCTTGCCGAGTGGCTGGCTCTTCAGGAATCGGTGCATCCGAAGACCATCGATATGGGCTTGGCCCGTGTCGCGTCCGTCGCGCGAACCCTGGGAGTGGACAAACCGGCCTCGCGCGTGATCACGGTCGGTGGCACAAACGGGAAAGGGTCCACGGTTGCTCACCTGGACGCGTTTCTTCGCGCGACCGGGGCCTCCACCGGCATGTTCACGTCGCCTCACTTCATCCGTTACAACGAGCGGATTCGGGTCGGAGGCGTCGAAGTCGAAGACGCGGAGTTGATCAGCGCGTTTGAGCGGATAGAGGCGGCGCGCGGACAGACCACACTCACTTTTTTTGAGTACAACGCCCTGGCGGCTCTGCTGATTTTCGCCGATCGCCGCGTCGACGTGGCCATTCTCGAGGTGGGGCTGGGCGGTAGGCTGGACGCGGTCAACCTAGTCGATGCAGACGTCTCGATCGTGTGCTCGATCGGGTTCGATCATCGCGATTACCTGGGCGACAGCCTCGAGCAGATCGGTGCCGAGAAGGCGGGCATCTTCCGTCCCGGGCGGCCTGCGGTGTTGAGTACTCCATCTATGCCGGGGAGCGTCTACTCGACGATTCAACGGTTGGGCGCGCGCGCGGTGGTCGCCGAACGGGATTTCAGCTGGCAGGTGGAGTCAACCGAAGGGCAAACCAAGGGCGAGTGCGCCCGCTGGCGTTATCGTGGGTTGCGAACCACGCTGAGCAACCTGCCCGCATCGGCCCTTAGGGGCTCCATTCAATATCGCAATGCTTCCGCATCCCTCGCGGCGATCGAATCGCTCGACGCAGGGTATGTACTGAATGAGCAAGCAGTCGGTGATGCGCTTCGAAACGTCAGGCTCGCGGGCCGGTTTCAGGTGGTTGCAGGGCCGGTTGAATGGATCCTCGACATCGCACACAACGAGCCAGCTGCCCGTGTGTTCGCCGAGCATGTGCGAGAACGGCCGCTACCTGAGGGCGCTCATACGTTCGCGGTCGTGGGTATTCTCGCGGACAAGGACGCGCGTGAGATTGCCGCTGCGCTCGAGCCGCTCGTTGATCATTGGATACTGTGCTCGTTACCAGGAGCGCGGGGCGGCTCAGCGTCGGATCTGGCACAAAGGCTTCGGCTTCCCGCCGATGAGACTACCCTCGCAACCTCGGTTCAGGAGGGCTGCGAAGTTGCGCGGGCGGCCGCAGCGCCTGGGGACCGAGTTATTGTCTTCGGCTCGGTTTACACGGTGGGTCCGGCATTGCAATGGCTTCGCGTATACTAGTGGCTGGGCCGCATAGGCCGGGCCGCGTAGGGCTAAGCCACGCCCGCCGTCCGCTTGATTGAAGCGGCTTCGTCCCCACTGTGGAACTTCTGGTGAAAGAGCGACTGACCGGCGCGATCATTCTTGTAGTCCTGATCGTGTTGTTGGTGCCCGAGCTGTTGTCGGGCCCTAAGGGCCCGTCGGCCCCTGTGCCGGCAGGTGCGGCTCCCACTTCATCCGAGGAACCGCCATTAAGGTCGTACACCATCAACTTGGGCGACGACTCGCACGCGCGATCGGCCTCAGCCGACAGCGGCGGGCCGGGCATGCCGCAGCCCAGCGGCCCCGAGCAGCCAACCGTTCAACCCGGTGCGGTCACATCGGACGCCGCGCAGGGGCAGAGCGACGCGGCGGACGTAGCATCGCAACCTGGCGCATCGCAGCGGTCGGGCGCACCGCAGGCGGCCAGTTCAAACGCAGCGAATTCGTCGGAGCCGAGGTCGCAGGCGGCCGGCGCACCACAGCGGTCACAAGCGGCCAGTTCAACCGCATCGCAAGTCGGCGCATCGCAGGCATCCAATGCACGGCCGCAGTCCAGCACGCCAACGGCGCGGCCTGGCGAAGCAGCCACGCCCCCACAACGCACGGTGACTCCGGCGCAAAAACCTACTGCGCCGCCGACCGCAGCCGCGCCTCGATCGGAGCCTCCGAAGCCAGCTCATGCTGCGGCGCTGGAGAAGCCCGCCAAGCCTCATCCGGCAGCGACGGCTTCCAACGTGGCGTCGACTTCGGAGTCCCCTCCGGGCAGTCCTGCCCGGAGTTGGGCAGTGCAGCTGGGGGTGTTCGCCAGCCGCGAGAATGCAGAACGGTTGGCTGTGGAAGTACGGGTGAAAGGCTTCAAGGTGTCTGTGTCGCCCGTCACGGGCGGCAGCCGCAAACTCTACAAAGTGCGGGTTGGACCGACACCCGATCGCGCAGCGGCGCAGGACCTTCAGGGGCGGCTGAAGGCTGTGGGCCGTCCTGGCGGTACGGTGGTCCCTTATTCTTGATACAGCCCACAATTGCGGCAAGCCATGGAAGAGGTCCGCGCAGGCTGGGTCTCGCTCTTGTACAATCCGCGCCGCCATCGACTATTGGACCCGCGGATGAATGTTACCGATTACCTGGTGATAGCCGCCGTCATCATTTCGGCAGTTGTCGGTGCGATGCGCGGTTTTCTGCGCGAGGCGGTGGCGCTCGCCGCCTGGCTGTTCGCGCTGTTCATAGCGTGGCACTTCTCGGATCTGATCGAGCCGCATCTGGGCGGCCTGTTGTCAGGCTCATATGTCAAGCCGTGGGCCGCCCGCGTCATCATCGTGCTGCTGATACTGCTGCTCGGCGCGGCTATTGGCGCGCTACTCGATCACTTCGTGCGGCTGTCGATCTTCAGCGGCATGGACCGTTTCCTCGGAATGGTTTTCGGCGTTTTGCGCGGAGTGGTCCTGCTCGGCGTATTTGTCATCCTGGGGCAACTTCTGCGCCTGGACGGCGAGAGGTGGTGGGGCCGGTCCCTGCTGGTGCCCTATGGCGAATCCGTGGCGAACGGATTGCGCGCGTTGGTTGGCGAGCAGCGGCTGAAGCACACGCGCGGCGTGACCGCAAAGAACTGAATCTACCCTGAAGGTGCCAGTGCATGTGCGGGATTGTCGGTATTGTTGGAACTAGCGCGGTCAACCAGCGAATTTATGACGCGCTGACGGTCCTGCAACATCGCGGCCAGGACGCGGCTGGCATTGCAACGTCAGTGGACGGTGAGCTCTACACGCGCAAGGGGAGTGGCCTCGTACGCGACGTTTTCCAGCAGCACCATATGCTGGAACTCCGGGGCAACTACGGCATTGGCCACGTGCGCTACCCGACTGCCGGATGTGACTCGGCCTCCGAAGCGCAGCCGTTCTACGTGAATGCTCCCTACGGGATCTGCATTGCCCATAACGGCAACCTGACGAACGCCACGGAACTTGCCGAGGTGATCATTCGTGAGGATCGCCGGCATCTCAACACCAGTTCCGATTCGGAAGTCCTGTTGAACGTGTTCGCGTCCGAGTTGCAGCGCATTGGAACGCCGCGCGTTACACCCGCAGACGTATTTGCAGCGCTGAATGCGGTTTACCGCCGATGTCGCGGCGGTTATGCGGTAGTCGCAATGGTTATCGGACACGGCATTCTCGGATTCCGCGACCCCCATGGCATCCGTCCCCTCGTGCTGGGGCAGCGGGACACGCCGCGTGGACCCGAGTGGATGCTGGCCTCCGAAAGCGTCGCGCTCGACTCACTGTCGTTCAAGTTCGTACGCGACATTGCGCCAGGTGAGGCGGTATTCATTGACGAGCAGGGGCGGCTGCATTCCCAACAGCTCGTGCCGACGGTCCGGCACACGCCGTGCATCTTCGAGTATGTCTATTTCGCTCGTCCTGACACTAAGATCGATAACATCTCCGTGTACCGAGCACGCATGCGTATGGGCGATCGGCTGGCGGAGAAGATACTTCGCGAACGGCCCAATCACGACATCGACGTCGTCATCCCTATTCCCGATACCAGCCGCACGAGCGCGTTGCAGTTGGCGCAGAGACTCAACCTGAAGTATCGGGAAGGTTTCATCAAAAACCGTTATATCGGCCGCACGTTCATCATGCCGGGCCAGGAGCAGCGCGAGAAATCAGTGCGCCGCAAGCTGAACGCCATCGACCTGGAGTTCCGTGGCAAGAACGTCCTGCTGGTGGATGACTCCATCGTCCGTGGCACGACCTCGGCACAGATCATCGAGCTGGCGCGCGAAGCCGGCGCGAAGAAGGTTTACTTTGCCTCGGCGGCTCCGCCGGTGCGCTTCCCCAACGTGTACGGAATCGACATGCCCGCGACGAGTGAGCTCGTCGCCGCCGATCGTAGTGTCGAAGAGGTTGCGCATCTGATTGGTGCGGATTGGCTGGTCTACCAGGACCTGGAAGATCTGGTTGCCGCCTGTCAGCACGATGATGCTCGTGTCGCCGAGTTCGACACGTCCTGCTTCTCCGGAGAGTATGTTACGGGTGATGTGACGCCCGAGTATCTCGAGCGGTTACGGGATGAGCGCTCGGATGCGGCCAAGTCGTTGCGACGCGAGCGCCGGGGCAAACTCAAAGTCATCCGAGGCACGTGAATTCGATCCGTCGGCGCCTTCTGCTGGAGCTGTTTCAGGCTGGCCTTGACAGGGTATCGGGCCGCCGTTCGGTTGCCCGCGCACTGAGCGCATCCTCAGGCGCGGTCTGGATCGCAGCAATAGGGAAGGCTGCCTCCGCCATGGTCCTCGGAGCCCATGACGTCCTGGGTGGCTCGATCGAGCGGACGCTGCTCATTACGAAAGACGGGCACGTCGCTCCGCAAATTCACACACTGCGGAACGTAGAAATCCACGAAAGCTCCCATCCAGTCCCGGACGAGCGCTCGCTTGCGGCGGGCCAGCGGCTGCTAAAGTGGTTGAGCGAGCTGCCCTTGTCCGTAGAACCGCTGTTCCTGATCTCCGGTGGAGCGTCGAGCCTCGTCGAGGTGCTCGAGGATGGCGTGACCTTCGAACAACTGGCGAAGCTCAATGCCGAGGGTCTCGCGAGCGGGATCCCGATCGCCGAGCTCAATGCGCGCCGCTCCAAGCTCTCGCGGATCAAGGGCGGTGGCGTTGCTCGACTCATGGGCGACCGACCGGCGCGGGCGCTATTAATTTCGGACGTTCCCGGCGACGACCCCGCCGTCATCGGATCGGGGCTGCTGGGACCCGCCCGCGATGTTCAGGACCGAATTGAACGAACCATCGTTGCCTCGCTTGACCACGCGATAGAGGGCGCTTGCGCGGCTGCCGAAGAATTGGGACTCGATGTCCGCAGGCCGTCCGGCCGCTTCGACGATGACGCCGCTCGGCTTGCTGTGCGATTTGCGCACGAGCTGCACCTGAATCCGGCTCAGGTGTGCGTATGGGGCGGAGAGTCGACCGTGCAGTTGCCCCCAAACCCCGGCCGCGGTGGCCGAAATCAGCACCTTGCATTGGCAGCGGCCCGGCTGCTCGCGGGGCAGCCGCAGATGATGCTGCTCGCTGCTGGGACGGACGGAACTGACGGCGTGACCGATGACGCCGGGGCTCTTGTGGACAGCGAGACATGTACGCGTCTCGCACTTGCAGAGATAGATGCCGACGATTGTATGCGCCGTGCAGACTCAGGCACGGCCCTCGCAGCGAGTGGGGATCTCATCCACACAGGGCCGACAGGAACCAATGTCGGCGACCTCGTGATCGGACTCAAGCTGTCGGACGCCGCGGCGCAGATCGTAGTCGAAGGCCGTGACGCGTTCGATACGCACGTGCTGTAATTGCGCGATGCGTTTGTTGCTGATTGAAGACGACGCGGCTCAGTGCGAAATCATCCAACATCGTCTGACGTCGCGTAAGCCAGATGCGCAAGTGGTGGTCCGCAGCCCCGACCTGCACGGCCCGCTTGCGCCGGAATTCCTCGCACAGGGGTTCGATGCGGTTCTGTTTGGTCACGGCCGCGGTCTGGATGAGCTCAGAGACCTGACGGCGCGGGCCGCTTTCGCACCTATCGTGTTCATGGCCGTGCATTCCTCACATGTGGACTCCTCCGAGGCGCTCGAAATGGGTGCCCACGCGGTAGTCGGGCGCGACGAGATTGATACCGAGAAGTTCTTTCAGGTTCTTGAAGACGCCGAGTGGGTGCAGTCGCGCGCGCGGACGAAATGGCGCACCAGCGCGGTTGGACGTGACACCCAGCGGTTCGGTAGCGCATTCATTCGCGGGTACCGCTGTATTCGGCGAATCGCCACGGGCCCGGCATCTGACTTGTATCTTGCGGAGAGCGAATCTGCAGGCGCGTTGGTTGCATTGAAGGTCGTCCGGGACCGGCACAAGGACCAACACGATCTCGACGACACGTTCCGGCGTTTCCTGCAGGAATACGCGATTGTCCAGCGCATCCGTCATCCGAGCATCGTCCAACTGTACGATCTTGGTATCAGCGATGAGCATGCGTGGCTGGTGATGGAGTATTTTCGAGGCGGGGACCTGCGGCGGCGTATGCGAGCCGGTATGAGGCCGCGCCCCGCGCTGCGGACAGCGATTGCCATCGCACGCGCCCTCGAGGCGATGCATAACTGTGGTGTGCTGCACCGGGACCTGAAACCTGGCAACGTCATGTTGCGCGAGGACGGATCGCCCGCGCTCATCGATTTTGGGATGTCCAAGGACACGGCGCTTGCGCAGGAGGTCACGGACACCGGGTTGATTTTCGGCACGCCGCACTACATGAGCCCGGAGCAGGGTCACGGCGAGCCGATCGATGCCCGCAGCGACTTGTACAGCCTGGGAGTGATCGTGTTCGAGATGCTGGCGCGCGCGAAGCCCTTCGTGGCCGAGAATCCGATGGCAATCATCTACAAGCATCGCAAGGAGCCGGTGCCGCGCCTGCCCGAGCCCTTCGAAGCGCTGCAGCCCATGATCGAGCGCTTTCTGGCGAAGGATCCGCAGGATCGCTATCAGAATGCGAAGGAGGCGCGGGTTGCATTACGGAAGGCGTACCGCGTGTTGAAGGCGGCGGCGGAAGTGACCTGATGGCGGCTCCCGCGGCGTCAATTCTTCGGGCCCCCACACCTGAAGCATGGGTTACCACGGCAGTTGACCGCTGGCGTGAATTGTTGGTTGATCACGCCAATTGTGAGAAGAAGGCGGCGTCGACCGCGTTGGCCCTGATGTTTGCGTATCCTGAGGATCACGCGCTCGCCATGGCGTTGTCGCGGCTTGCGCGCGAGGAGCTGCGCCACTTCGAGCAGGTTCAGAAGATGATGATCACGCTCGGCGTTGACTTCGAGCGTCAACAGCCCGGGCGTTATGCCTCTGGGCTGCGGACCGCGCTCAGGACGTCCGAGCCGGGCAGGAAGCTCGATTTGCTGTTGGCTGGCGCGCTGATCGAGGCGCGTTCGGCCGAGCGTTTCAGGCTGCTGAGCAGCCGGCTGCAGCAGCCCCTCGGGGACTTCTACGCGCAGCTCGAGCGATCCGAGGCGCGGCATTTCGAGTTATACGTGGACCTGGCGCGCGTCACTGCGCCGGAGCGCTGGCGGGAGCGGCTCGATACGCTCGCGCAGTGTGAGGCTGAGTTGGTTACCGAGGCGGATTCGGTGTTTCGGTTTCACTCTGGGTTGCCCCTATAGGGGCAACGACCGCCCATGGGTTCGCCGCATGCGGCGAACGGGTGGCCATGATGGACACCCCGGGCTTGCGCGGAGCAGGGACTGCGCAGCGCAATGGGCGGGCCGGATTGCGATCCAGGGACGGCTGCTTGGCAGTGCCTACCGCATCCGGTCATACACCCGCGTAATATCCACCGAGCCGAGCCGGCCACCCTTTGTCTGCGTCGACATGATCAGACGCCCATCTTCATCCAACGCAAGGTCATCTTCCCGCCAACCACCTTTTTTTACGGTGGTCGTGATTACAAACACCGGACCGCGCCAACCGACACTGCGATCGGCGGTCTTGTCGGGTCCGTAAGGGATGGTGTTCGATGTGCCGGCGATGTAGTCGTCGGCGGTGTGTGTTCCATCAGGCATATCTGTCTTGATGGTCAGGGTGCCGTCCTTCTGGGTGATCGACACGTGCGCGGGTGCCTGCAGGAAGCGATTGATGCTCATGCCCCGGCTGGTCGGGCCAGTTGGGCTCGTTGCGGAGCCGCCGCTCGTGGACGGTGCGGGTAGTGGGGCGGCCTGCTCAATTCCCGGAGCAGTCAGGGCTACCCGCTGAAACCCGTTCGCCCATTGCGCTGCGCAGTCCCTGCTCTGCGCAAGCCCGGGGTAGCCATCCATGGCCACCCGTTCGCCGCATGCGGCGAACCCCTGGCCGGTCGTCGTCGCCAACTCAGTGCCAAGCAGCCGTCCCTGGATCTCAGCCCGGCCCGGCCATGCCTGGCCGGTCGTCGTCGCCAGTGGCGACGACCCCATCGGCGGCATTACTCCGCCGCCACCTCGTCCTCCGCCGTGGCCATGGCGGCCTCGCCGGGCGCGTTCCGGCGTTTTATCGGGGTCCGGAAGCTTGTCGGGGTCATCGCTCAGATTCGGGTTGAACTTCCATTCGCCCGTCAGGTTGACGCCAGTGGGCGCCGCCGCGGCCAGCCGTTCGGTCGCGCAACCGGCGACCCACGCAGCAATCAGGCACGCCAGGGGATAGATGGCAATGGGAAGGGGGCGCATCAGTGGCTCTCGTGTTGGCATTGGGGAGTCGCCGGGAACTTGCCGGCTTTCGACCTGACCTGGGTCGGCGAGTTCACTGTTAGCACAACCGGGAAATGTAGACTACAGTTGCTTCAAGGACGGGCGAGCCGTCCTTAACAGTTTGTTACAACCACCGAGGTCCGATGACTGATCGCCCCCATCTCGTCATTGTGGATGACGACCGCGAAATCCGCACGCTGCTGAGCCAGTACCTGGAGAAGCATGATTTCCGCACGACGGCAGTTGCGGAGGGAAAAGAGATGCGGCGTGTGATGGAGCGCTCACGCGTTGATCTCGTCGTGCTCGATCTGATGCTGCCGGGTGAGGATGGGCTCTCCATCTGCCGCGAGCTGCGCACACGGTCGCAAGTGCCGGTCATCATGTTGACTGCGCGAGGCGAGGATGTTGACCGCATCGTCGGGCTCGAGATCGGAGCGGACGACTACCTGCCCAAACCTTTCAATCCGCGTGAGCTGCTGGGACGGATCAGGGCGGTGCTCAGGCGAACGGCGCACGCACCGCGCGATCCGAGTCCGGAAACAGTACGGTCGTTTTCATTCAGCAACTGGAAGCTCGATACAACGACGCGCGCGTTGACTGACACAGATGGAAAAGAGGTTGCATTGAGCGGTGCGGAGTATCGGCTCCTCGCGGTTCTGCTGTCGTCCGCGAATCGCGTGCTCAGTCGTGCCCAACTTACGGAGTTGCTGCGGGGACGCGAGGCCGATCCTTTCGACCGCAGCATCGACGTACGAGTCAGTAGGCTGCGGCAGATTCTCGGCGACGACGCGCGTGCACCGCAGATCATCAAAACAGTGTATGGCGAGGGGTATGTTGTCGGGGTTCCAGTCCAGCAGCACTGACCGGCCCGCAGGAAGACATTGAAGATGCGCGTGTCCTTATGGCCGCAGTCGCTTTTTGGGCGGCTGTTCGCCGCTTCCATCGTCGCGCTGCTGCTGGCTCAACTGGTCAGCCTCGTGTTCGTCGCGCGTGAGCGCGAACGTTTCATATTGCAAGGCAGTGTGCGGGAATGGTCGCGCCGGATTGCGGAGGTGACCGCCATGCTGCAGGGCATGGATGACACTGAGCGGTCGGCCGCGGTTGCCAGGCTGAGCGAGCGACCTTGGCACTTCGGGCGCCGGCTTCGCGATGTGATCATTTTTCGGGATGGGATGATTCCCGCCCCTGATCTCGATGGCGGTGGCCCTCGGGATGGGCCTCCATTTGGCGTTGGGCCGCCTCTGGGGGGCATGGGCCCGCCGCGGGAGCTCACAGAGGAGCCACGCAGTGGCCCGCGGTCATCGGCGAGGGGCGACACCGAGTTGCCGTGGCCAGATGACGCCGGGCCAAGAGGGCGGGGCACATGGCCATATGGCAGTGCAGGGCCGGGTGGCGGCGCCGGGCCGGGTGGTGGCGCAGCAGAATCAGCTGGCGGGGCTCCCGCGGGCGCTGCGGCTTCCAGCCGCCCGATGGGCCCACCGGGGCCCCCTGGTGCCGGTGGTATGGGTCCGTCCGGTCCACCTTCCAGCCGGCCTGTAGTGCCGTTCTCGAAGGCGGGCGATTTCGAGGGGACGTTCGAGCAACAGTTGCGCAGCACGCTGGGGACCGGATTCGAAGTCGATGTCACACCGACCGCGGATGCGGTGAAAAAGGCCATCTGGATTTCGGGCCCGGCGTTCTCCGATGCGCGCGAAGGCGCCAGAGAGTTGTACGACGCGACGGTCAAGTTTCCTGACGGTTATACCGCGCTGTTTCGTGTGACACGGCTGACGCGTGGGGCTCCGCTGCCTCGCGGTCTCTTTCTGAACCTCTCGCTGCTGGTCATCGTCATGTCGGTCGCGCTGTTCGCAACCGCGCGCGGCATCACGCGGCCGCTGTCGGAACTGGCGAGCGCCGCCGACAGTGTTGGCCGCGATCTGCGGCAGCCAAAAATTGCTGAGCGCGGCGCGCGCGAGCTGCGCGACGCCGCCCGGGCCTTCAACACCATGCAGGATCGGCTGCAACGGTACCTCGATAGCCGTAGCCGGGTGCTGGCTGCGATGTCGCATGACCTTAAGACTCCCCTGACCCGTCTTCGGCTGCAGGTGGAGATGTTGGATGACACGGCTGCGCAGACGCGCATCGGCAGGCAGCTCGACGAGATGGAAAGCATGGTGCACGGCGCGCTGGCCTTGTTTCGCGGCCTGGATGACAACGAGGCGTTCACGCCGGTTGATATCAATGAAATGCTCGCGACCCTGCAGTCGGAGTTTGCTGAGATGAGCGCCAAGGTGTCGATCGAGGGCCGTGCGACCCGGTCCATCCTGGGCAAGCCACAGGCTCTCAGGCGTTGTCTCACCAATCTGATTGCCAACGCAGTCAAGTTTGGCTCGCAGGCTATGGTGCTGGTCGAGGATGGGCCATCCCTGGTGATCCGCGTGCGCGACGATGGGCCCGGAATACCGGAGTCCGAGTTGGAGCGCGTGTTCGAGCCGTTCTACCGGCTGGAGTCCTCGCGCAACCGCGACACGGGCGGCAGCGGCCTAGGATTGAGTATTGCGCGTGATGTCGTGCAGGCGCACGGCGGCTCACTGGTTCTTGCGAACCTGCCCGTGCGGGGGCTGGAGGCGGTACTGACGTTGCCTAGGGCGTGAAACAGGAGCGGAGCCAAGCCAAGAGAGGTGAGCCCCGGGCCACCGTGATCTTGTAATGCTCTCACCCGGACGGGGCGCACCTTTGGGGGCGGGTAAGGGTCGGGGAGCTGACTGTGGGGTGTCGTATTGTGATGAGAGGGTACTCGGCGTTTTTGGGCGCACGCCCGGGTGAGCGCATTACAAGATCGCGGCTGCCCTTCTGGACCCACTTGCGCGCCGAACCCTCTCGCCGATTTCACGGGAGAAGATTAGGAATTGGAGTTCCGTCTCTTCGTCCCTTATTAGGTGGACGCCTTCGGGCCGAGCAATCGGGTTGAAAGGGAGACGTGCTCTTGTAATGCGCTCACCCGGGCGTGCGCCCAAACCCATCCCAGTTAATCGGTCCGCCACACAACTCCCCACAGTCAGCTCCCTGAGCCCGTGCCGCCCCCACGGTGCGCCCCGTCCGGGTGAGCGCATTACAAGAGCACGGCGCCCGAGCCCAAGCGCACCGGGTTCGCTTCTTCTTCCGGTTCTGCACACGGACAAGATCAAGGCGGCCCCTGAGAGGGTTGCCGCCATCAGCGGGCGGCGTCGCACGCTGCTTTCGGCTGGGTTAAGGCAGATCACATTCGCTAACGATTGTTTACCCCCGCAAGGTCCGCGCCCCTCTAATTTCTCCCGCTGAACAAACCAGTCAGGAGCCAACAATGAAAATCACTTTGGCCGCGGCCGCGGCGGTCCTATGGATGGGGGTCGCTGTGGCCCAGGCGCCGGACTCACCGCCGGGTGAAGGCGGGCCAGGCCCTGGATTCAGGCACGAGACCCCTGCGCAGCACATGGATCACTTGGCCACGCTGCTCGATCTGACGGATGCGCAGAAGCCCCAGGTGCAGGCAATCCTCGACGAGCAGCGCGCCAAGATGAAGGCAGAGCGGGAAGCCGCGTACGCATCGGGTCAGAAACCAACGTTCGAGCAGATAAAGGCGGCACACGAGCAAGTGCGGCAGGAAACGCTCGCGAAGCTGACACCCGTGCTCACTCCACTGCAGCTCAAGAAGTTTCAAGTATTGATGGAAGAGCGAAGGCCGCCAGGCGGACCGCACTGAGGTTGCGGCGTGCCCGAAATTCCTCGCATCACGCTGATCATCACGACGTACAACTGGCCCGTCGCGCTCGATTTGACCTTGCGAAGCGTGGCGCGCCAGTCGATGCCGCCGGACGAGATCATTGTTGCAGACGATGGTTCCGGTCCAACGACCCGGCAGGTCGTGACGCAGTGGCAAGAGCGGCTGAAATCTCCGCTCATTCACGTGTGGCAGGCTGACGAGGGATTTCGGCTCGCCCGTTCTCGCAATCGCGCAATAGCCGCTGCCCGGGGTGACTACCTGGTCATCGTCGACGGCGACATGGTGCTGCATCGACATTTCATCGCCGATCACGCATGCGCAGCACGCCATGGTTCCTTCATACAGGGCGTGAGGCTGTTGACCGGCGCTGAGTCCGCGGCGCGGATGTTGGAACGTGGCCAGTTGGACTTGGGGTTCTTCGCGCGCGATGTCCGACGACGCAGGCACGCTATTCGCAGTCGGTTCCTGAGCGGGCTGGTGTTCAAAGAGCGCACCGGGCAGCGTGCGATCCGTGGATGCAACCAGGCGTACTGGAAGAGCGATCTGCTCAGGGTCAACGGCTTCAACGAGGCGTTCGTCGGCTGGGGGCGCGAGGACAACGAAATTGCCGCGCGCATGTACAACGCAGGCGTCAAGCGGCGCAACCTGAAATTTCAGGCGTTGGCCATTCACCTGCACCATCCGCTACGGCACGCCCAGTTAGGGAAGCGCAATGACGCCGTACTTCGTGACACCATCGAACAGCGCAAGACATGGTGTCCGCTGGGATTGAGTCAACATGTCGAGCCCCTGAGCCATGGAGTGCGGCAGCCTGATCCTCGCGGCGGTGACGTTCTGCAGCCCGTCGGCGAATTTGCATGAGGTCCGTGCCCGGCCGGGCGAGGCTCGCTGGCTGGGTGCCGCAGCTGGCGCGCAAGGCTCGGCCTTTTGCGCGCCGGCACCTTTTCCTGCTCGGGCACATGCGCAGCTATTCGTCCGTGTTGAGTCACATACTGGGATCGCATCCCCAGATCGACGGCTACTGTGAGACACACACCAAGTACCGCACGCGCTTGGATTTATGGCGACTACATCACCGCGTCAGAAAGCTGACAGGTGAGCCGCTCGACGGCGACTACGTTCTCGACAAAGTACTGCACGACTATCCACTGGCACGGAGCATCCTGGACAGCAGCCGTACGCGCGGGATCGTGCTCGTTCGCCGTCCTGGCGAGACGGTGCGCAGCATTATCGGAATGGGGCTGCACTACAGTCCCATTGCCTGGCATCGGGACTTCGGGCGCGTTGCGCGCTACTACGAGACGCGGTTGGCAGGGTTACTGCGCCTTACCGAAGCGCTCAGGGGGCGGGTCGTGTTTCTCCAAGCGGAGACGTTACTTTCGAGCACACCAGAAGTACTCGATCAGCTGGGAGCCTTTCTCGAGCTGCAGTCGCCGTTGCTGCCGGAATACCGCCGCTTTGCGCATACGGGCGAGAATGGTTTCGGGGATCCCTCCGAGGCTATTTCGGCAGGTCGTATCACGATCGATTACCCAACGCGACAGACCACTGTGTCGCTACCGCGACCACTTATCACGCGTTTGCAAAGTGCTTACGACTTCTGGTGTGCAGCCATCCGAAGGAGTTGTCCGACGATCAGTCCGGCCGTATCGGCTGATCAGCGCGGCAGCTCACGCAACTCGTAGCGGCCGTTCTCGTACCGGATATAGCTTCCCTGTTCGTACCACGCGCCCAGAACCATCCGTTGGGCAGGTTCGCCTTCTATTGACGTGTCGTGGACGCCCGGGCGATGGGTGTGTCCGTGAATGATTCGCCTGACCCTGGTTGCGCGGTAGGCAGTCGATACCGCGTCCTGATTGACATCCATGATGTTGGGGATGGTTCTGGAGGTGTGTTCCTTGCTGCCTGCGCGCGCCTGATTGGCGAGCAGTTCGCGATCGGCCACCGGCAAGGCCAGAAACCGGCGCTGCCACTCGCGTGTCCGCACGGTGCTGCGCAACTCTTGATAAGAATGGTCGTCGGTACAGAGGGCATCACCGTGTGTCAGTAACACTCTCTCGCCGTCCAGATCAGCGATGACCGGATCCGCCAACAGCCTGCTGCCGGTTCTATGGCAGAAATCGCGCCCGATCAGGAAATCGCGATTGCCGTGAAGCACGAAGCAGCCGACACCCTTGGCGGTCAGTTCTCGTAGACCCTCGCAGATGCGCGCCTTGGTTGGATCGGGATCATCGTCACCCACCCAGGTCTCGAACAGATCGCCCAGGATGTACAACGCTTGCGCATCCGCGGCATGTGTCCGCAGGAATTCGAGGAACTGCTCCACCGCCTCCGGCGCGGCAGCGTCGAGATGCACATCCGATACGAACAGCCGGGTCATTGCGAGGCTACTTCGGCGACAGAATGGTGTCCTGAGAAGGGGTCGCAACTGGAGTGGCTACCGGGGCAGTGGTGGGCGCTGCCGCCTGGCTGGTGCCATCCAGGATTTCCACCTTTTGGATGACGACGGGCTTGAGCGGGGTGTCGGACTTGAAGGGGCCCGAAGCGCCGGTGGGCGTGACGCCGATGCGGTCAACGACGTCCATGCCTTGTACGACGCGGCCGAAGACCGCGTATCCCCAGCGGGTGGGTAGCGGATCGAGGTCGGGATTGTCAACGAGGTTCACGTAGAATTGGGCGTTACCCGAGTGGGCGTTTTCGCCGCGGGCCAAACCTACCATGCCGCGCTTGTTCTGCAGGCCATTGCCCGATTCGTTGTTGACCGGGTCGTGCACGGGTTTGAGCTTCAGGTCGCTGGCGGCGTGGCCCCCGCCCTGGATCACGAAATTCGCAACCACGCGATGGATCAGCGTGCCCGAGTAGTAGCCCTCCCGTACGTAGCGCAGGAAGTTCGTGACGGTGAGCGGCGCGCGCTCCGGCATCAATTCGATCACGAAGTCCCCCATGCTCGTCGCCACCCGAACTTGAGTAGCCTGGGTAGCAGCCTGGTCCGCAGCGGGAGCCATGGTATGGACCAGTAGCCCCGCAAGCGCCAATAGCGCGGACGCCATTGGGTCGCGGAGCCAATTCCGAGGGGGTGTTCGCATCGAGCCTCCATAGTGATGCCGGCGGCTGCGGCGTGCGCATATGCGCTCCTGCGCCGACGGCCGGCAATTCTAGCAAGCGCGGCGGCTGCCGCGTCCCGTAACATTACGTCATGAGCGGAATGGACATTTCGGCGGCCGGGACGTTCGGTCAGCCACATACGACGCGCTTCGCGCCTAGCCCCACGGGCGAGCTGCACCTGGGAAATGCGCGCACGGCGCTATTTAACTTCTTACTCGCCCATTGCGGGCCGGCAGGGCATCAGGAAGGACGGTTTCTGCTGCGCATCGAGGACACTGACACGGAGCGCAGCCGCGAGCAGCATACCGAGGCCCTGATTGCGGACCTGCGCTGGCTCGGCATGAATTGGGAAGCGGGCCCGGACCACGAGGATGCAAGAGGCCCTTACCGGCAATCGCAGCGCGGGGCTCTCTACAATCGCTATTTCGCCGAGCTCGAAAAGCGTGGCGCGGTGTATCCCTGCTTCTGCACCCCGCTGGAGCTCGAAGCCTCGAGGCGGGCGCAGCTCGCCTCCGGTCGGCCACCTCGTTATGCGGGGACTTGTCGCGCTCTGCCCGCCGAGCAGCGGCAGAAGAAGGTCCTGGAGGGCCTCGCGCCGACCACGCGCTTCCAAGTGCCGCTCGGCCGCCGCATCGAGTTTGTGGACTTCGTGCACGGGCCGCAAAGTTTTCTTTCCGACGACATCGGAGACTTCGTGGTCCGCCGCGCGGATGGGACCGCCGCATTTTTTTTCTGCAATGCGGTGGATGATGCAGACATGGCCGTCACGCATGTGCTGCGCGGAGAGGATCATCTGACGAACACACCTCGTCAGCTGATGATTCTCGAGGCGCTAGGGTTGCGCGCGCCGAGCTATGGTCACGTCTCACTGATCGTGGGAAGTGATGGGTCACCGTTGTCGAAGCGACACGGTGCTACGAGCGTGCGTGAGTACCGCGAACGCGGCTATCTTCCGCAGGCGATGACGAACCACCTGTTTCGCTTGGGGCACTCCACACCTGAGCACGGTTTTCTATCGCTGGAGCAGATGGCACGCGCGTTTGATGCGGCCCATCTGGGACGGGCACCGGCGCGATTCGACGAGCAGCAGTTGCACGTATGGCAGAAGGAAGCCGTACATCGCTTGAGCACTGACGAGGCGTTGCGTTGGTTAGGGCCGGTGCTGCCCGCTGGGCTCGATGAGACGGCCCGCGCGGTGTTCGTTGCCGCGGTTCTGCCGAACCTGGTCCTGCCGGAAGATGCGCGCGCATGGGTGAATGTCGTGTTTGGTGATCTGCCGGAACTGGAGCCAGCGGACCAGCAGCTGGTACTGGAAGCGGGTAAGGGGTATTTTTCCGCTGCAGCCGAGGCTGCAGCCGCCAACGGGAACGATCTCGCCGCGATCGCGAACGCAGTCCGTTCGGCGACCGGAAAGAAGGGCGCCGCACTGTACATGCCGTTGCGTGTGGCACTGACGGGCCGCGCTCATGGCCCGGAGCTTGCTCCACTGTTGAAAGCGATGCCGCCCGGCAAGGCCCGTGAGCGGCTCGCGCGTTTCGCCTGAGGAAACCATGATTCGCATCCACAATTCGATGACTGGCGAGAAGCAGCTACTGCAGCCCATCACTGCGGGCAAGGTGCGCATGTATGTCTGCGGTATGACGGTGTATGACTACATACACATCGGACATGCCCGGATGCTGACCGCGTTTGACATGATCAGCCGCTATCTGCGGTATCGCGGGCTCGAGGTCACCTACGTACGCAATATTACGGACATCGACGACAAGATCATCAAGCGTGCGGCCGAGAACGGCGAGCCGATCGACGCGGTTACCGGCCGGTTCATCCAGGCAATGGACGAGGACGCAGCGTCCCTGGGGCTGGCTAAGCCCGATTTCGAGCCGCGCGCAACTCAGTACGTACCCAACATCATTGCGATGATCAGCAAGTTGATAGATCGGGGTTACGCCTACGCCGCGGCAGACGGCGATGTGTTGTATGCGGTTGCGAAGTTCGAAGGGTACGGCAAGCTCTCCGGGAAACGGTTGGCTGATCTGCGCGCCGGTGCACGCGTCGAGGTGGACGCTGGTAAGCGTGATCCCCTGGACTTCGTGCTCTGGAAGCACGCGAAGCCTGGGGAGCCCGCTTGGGATTCTCCGTGGGGAGCAGGGCGTCCCGGCTGGCACATAGAGTGCTCAGCCATGTCCGAAGCGATTCTGGGCACGCATTTCGACATCCATGGTGGGGGCATGGACCTGAAGTTTCCTCACCATGAGAACGAGATCGCCCAGTCGTGCGGGGCCACCGGCGACAAGTTCGTAAACGTCTGGATACACAACGGCTTCGTCAACATCGATGACGAGAAGATGTCCAAGTCGCTGGGCAACTTCTTTACGGTGCGCGAGGTGTTGCCGAGGATGCGGCATCCGGAAGTGCTGCGCTACTTCATCCTGTCGAGTCACTACCGCGGTCCGATCAACTATTCACTCGAGCAGCTCGAGCAGGCCGATAGCGCGCTGGCGCGCATCTACACGGCGTTGCGGGACCTGCCGGTGGTCGCCGCGGCCGAAAGCGAACACTCGGCGCGTTTCCGCGAGGTGATGGATGATGACTTCAACACGCCGGAAGCGATCGCGGTGCTGCAGAATATGACTCGCGAAATCAACTCCGCGAAGGCGGCGGGCCAGGAGGCGAAAGCGGCGGCGTTGGGCGCGGAGCTGCGGTCGCTGGGTGGCGTGCTGGGACTCGTGACGGTGGATCCGCAGGTGTGGGCCAAGCTGGGCGTAACCAAGCTGGGACCTGCGCTGACCGATGCTGCGATTGATGAACGGATTGGCGCGCGGTTGGCGGCGCGGAAAGCGAAGAATTGGGCCGAGTCTGATCGCATTCGCGATGAGCTGGCGACAGGGGGGGTTGTGTTGGAGGACAGGCCGGACGGTACGACCAGCTGGCGTAGGGCATAGGCTGTCTGCCGCCATACGGAAAATGCCCACGTGGGCGGGCTACCACTTGCAGTGACGCTCGCGAATCCACGCGAGCGTTTGGTGCGTATTGCAGGGGCGCGCCCATCCCGGGCTGATGGCCACACTTCTCGGCGGGGACCTGTGCTGCCAAGGGCTCGGGATGGTCGCCTGGACTACGTCAGTGACTAATGCTGCGTTACTGACCAGCCCGCTGTGCGAAGCTGACCGCGTACGCCGGTGGGCGAGCGGCCAGAATCGGGTCCGCGGACGCCTCGATGCCCGGCGGCAGTGACAAGGGGTTGTACAGAAGGGCTTTCTGTTCCTTGACCTGTTCTTTCTCGGTTGCCGTCAGGCTGATGACTCCCAGCTCGACGATCTGGCGATCCGACGGCCACACCGCTGTGGCGTCGTTGGTCACGTCACCTTCTTTGGCCACTTGCGCCACCAGCCGGAATTTCACCGGGCCGGCTGCGATCCGCTTGGGGAGCTCGTCGATCAGGTAATTCGGATCTGCCTTCGCGGACTCGGCGGCGGCCAGTGCGTGCTCGCCGGCGAGCGGCAGGATCTGGTAGCGGGCGAAATGACTTACGCCCTTGGCGTTGGTGAACTTGAATGCATTGACACCGAAGAACGCGAGCGTTCCAAAGCTCTGTGGCGGCGGCTTCGGCGTGCTGACGAATTTCACTGCGGCCGGGTGAGTGCCGAGGAACTGTTCCACGGGTGTTGGTTTCGGCACACCTGGTCCGCTCTTCGCGATAGCAGTCAGGAGGGCGAGGAAGTCCTCGGGGGTCCCTACGGGAAAGCCATTCGTCGAGATGCTGACGATGTCCGTGGATCCACCCTCGGGCAGCTTGAACCGGATCGCCATGCCATGCGGGCTGGCGTCTGGGCTCGCATCGGGAATGTTCGGCACGCCCGTCGTATCAGAGAAACGCACGAGCACCGGTACGGCCTTCGCAAAGTGCGCTGCCGAGCTGAACGAGGGCGCGGTCTTGGCCGGCGTAAACGTGCCGGTCACGAGAACGCCCTTGGCATGATTGGCGCGAAAGCCCGCGTGTGGGCCGCCCGCGAGTGTGTTCAGCGCATTGACCAGCGCTACCGGAAGCGGTTTCTGATCAGCTGGCGCTGGATCGGCGGCGAATGCGGCAGGGCTTGCGGTCAGAGTGGCGACGATGGCGCTCACGGCCAGCGCGGCGGCGGCTGGTGCAGCTGGGAACGCGCCACGACTGCCGACCGCACCCCGGAAAGGACGAGCTGAATGCATGGTAACTTCCTGCGAGTTGAATTCGTTCTGGGGCCCCTGATGGCCCAGGCGAAGTATAAGTCGCTCACACAGAAGCTTCTTGCATAAACTGCCGTCGGTGGCGCGAAGCTGCCTATGCCTTTCAGTTTGCCCGCAGCGCCCACCTCGGCTTGTAAGGCAGCCCCAGTAAGTCACTCCTCATAAGTCAGCCCGTAACGATGGCGCGCCGTAAGTCTCGATCGTGCCGCTGAGAGAATGCCACGCCCACAGAGCTTGCCGATTTGCGGACATGCTCCTGCCAGGCATCGAACGCGCTCCAGCGCTTGCGGCTGTACGAATACTTCCGCACTGCCGGTGCCGCTTGCGCTGCAGTCAGCTCGTCGTGAGGTGTCTCGGAGTTGGATGACATGTGATCTCCCGCGGGTTGTTAAGTCGCGATCACGATACGGCGGCAACGGCAACGCGCGTAAGGCCAATGACGTTTGAAAACGGTGACGGCGCGGGCCGCGGGTGACAACCTGGTTACATCCGATTGGGTCATGTGCATATGAGCAATCGTCGTTTGTGGGAAATACTGGGCGCCGTTACCTTACATTCCGGCTCCTCGGCGCGGCTCCTTGAGGCGGCAGATCCCCCTCTGCGGCGGTCGGATTCGCCGCGCCGGGGAAGCCACCAGGCAGCTGCCGATACCGCGGCGCGTGTGCGTCGACGTGCGATAAGCTCACGCCCAGCGGCAAATGAGGGGGCGGTCATGAGTGAGCCAGTCGCGAGTGAACTATATGGCGAGGCGCACCGTTCGTTCCAGGACGGGCGCGGCACCCGGAACCTCGCAGACCGCCTCGAATCCCTGGCACGCACCGAATTCGATACCAACGATCGCGCCTTCATCGAAAGCGCGACCATGTTCTTTCTCGCAACCGTCGATGAGAAGGGCAGACCCACCGTGTCATACAAGGGTGGGGCCCCCGGATTCGTCCGCATCACCGCTCCTGGTGAGATGGTATTTCCGGTTTACGACGGCAACGGAATGTTCCTGTCGCTCGGCAACATAGTCAGTTCGGCGCATGTTGGAATGCTGTTCATCGACTTCGAGTCGCCGCGCCGCTTGCGTGTGCAGGGCACGGCGCGGGTGCAGATGGGGAAGGAGTTGCTTGGGGAATTTCCGGGCGCCCAATACCTGGTGCACGTCGCCGTAGATCAGATCTTTGTCAATTGCGGGCGCTACATTCACAAGCTGGAGAGCCGGACCTTATCGCCGCATGTGCCGGATGAAAATGGCCGGCAGCCGTTTCCGGCGTGGAAGCGCATTGATGTGCTCGCGGAAACGTTGCCCGAGGATGACAAGAGCAGGGTGGCGCGCGCCGGGGGCGCAATTCCCGTCGAGGCCTACCGCGGTGAGGAGGCGCCCGATACGAGCTCAACTCTGGACTGACTGACTTTGGTTCGCACGGAAAAAACGGTGCGCCGTAAAAGCCATGGCGACGGCGAGCAGCGGCAGGAACACGCCCGCATGTATCTTGTGAACGGCCAGCATGCCTGCCAGCAAGGCCCCCAACAGATAAGAGGCGATCAGCGCGATCTGAACTCTGACCTCGTGCAGTGCTGATGAGTCCGCAGTCGCGATTGCGTCGGTAATGCCACCGACGAGGCGCGTCAGTGTGGTCGTGAACACGATGGTTGAAAGAGTGGCCATTTGGCCCACGACTGCCTGCAGGCCCATTGCGACGGCGAGAATGAGGATCTGCAGACGTATTCCGGATATGAACGCGGTCTGCACACCCCGGTCCGCCGCTGGAGCCGCGGATGGCGCATACAATGCATACACCGCAAACAACAGGAGCAGTACTGTTTCAGTACCCAGCAGAAGGTTGATCGTGGTCCGGTTTGAGCGGCCGCGGCGCAGGCTGAAGCCGATGACGCAGCCCGTCACGAAGCCGCCCAGCGAAATCACCGAGCCGATCGCAGACAGTGTGTTCCCTTCAGCAACATGATAGGCGAGCAACGCGAAGTTGCCTGTCATGGCCGATGCAAACACGCCGCCCAGCTGCACGAAACCAAGGATGTCTACGGCGCCCGCAGCAAATGCCGTGCAGAACAGGATCCATTCGATCCGGGTAATGCCAGTGGCTTTGTGCGCTTGCTGGAGCATTCGCCATTGTATGCGGAGGGGCTAATATGACAAAAGGCGCCTGGCGGATGTGAACTGGTCGGCTCAGGGATTCCTTCACGTGCGGCGCAAACCGGAAATTGTCTGACCGAAGTCGCGCTTCGCCCGCGGTTCCCGAGTCATAGTTAAGTCATGAAAACGCAAATTGATTTCGAGGGGTTGCAGTTCGCGGATCTCATTCGGCTGGGAAGTCTCGCTGCCGAAGCGATGGCACTTGCCCAGGAATACGACCGGTCGCGATCGCGCGTTTACTGTGAGCTGGTTGCGGCCTGCAATGTAGAGGTACTCGTGCGCCGGCGCAAAGCGGCACGCCACTGCGGTACGGCGGCGGCGAATTCAACGCCACAGCGGGAATTCGTATCCCTGGCTTGATGCCGTTTAGGGCCTACCGAAGCGCCCGGCCGTCCTGTTTGTAGACCGCGCCTTCTTTCATTACGAAGGCCACGTTCTCGAGGACCCGGATGTCAGTGAGCGGATCGCCGGCAACGGCGATGATGTCGGCTGACTTGCCGGCTTTGATCGAGCCGAAAAGCTCCGAGTGGCCGATGAGATCCGCGGCGTTGACCGTCGCGGACTGAATGGCCTGCAGCGGCGTCATGCCGTACTTCACCATGAAGGCGAACTGCCGCGCATTGATTCCGTGAGGACAAACGCCTGCGTCCGTGCCGAAGGTCATCTTGACCCCGGCACGGACTGCCTTGGTGAAGTTCTGGCGTTGTGCCTCGGCAAGGTCCCGGTCGTGTTGCAGGAAGTCCGCGGGGGTGCCCGGAGCTGACTGGATGCATTCTTCATCGTAGATGTCCATGTCCAGATAAGTCCCGCGCTTCTTCGCGAGCGCGATCCCTTCATCGTCAATCAGAGTCGCGTGCTCGATGGAGGCCGCGCCGGCGCGAATGGCGTTCTTGATACCTTCAGCCGCGTGAGCGTGCGCCTCCACCCGCAGACCGAAGTTGTTCGCTTCCTCCACTGCCGCCTGGACTTCCTCCGGGGTGAACTCGATGGACTTGGGGTTGCTCCCATGGGTGAGAACCGCCCCGGTCGTCAGAATCTTGATGTGATCGGCGCCGCGATGCGCCAGCTCGCGAATCTTCTGCCGCACTTCCCAGGGACTGTTCGCTTCGCCAAAGCGATAATCGAGTGGGAGTTGAATGTCGGCTGGCAGACCGGTCATTGCGCCGGCACCCTCGCTGATCGTTATGTACGCGCCCGCAACATACATGCGCGGGCCGACGATGATTCCATTTGCAATTGCATCGCGCATGGCGACGTCGTTGAAAGCGCGATAAACACCAACATCACGCACGGTGGTGAAGCCAGCCATCAGTGTCAGGCGTGCATTCGGAATCGCGGCGTACGCGGTTTCCACCGCCGACTTGCGCAGCAGGCTCAAAGGCTCGGAATCGGCAAGATCAGCCAGGTGGGTGTGGCAGTCGACCAGGCCTGGAAGCACGGTCTGGTTCGTAAGGTCGATGAGGTTCGCATCCTCCGGAACCTTCAGATTGGGACCAACCGCCTGGATACGGCCGTCACGGACCAGAATCACCTGGCTGGTTAGTACCCGCCCGGATTCGACATCCAGCAGGCGACCGGCGCGGATGGCGGTCGTCCCGTGCTGTGCCGCTGGCTCCGCAGCGGCCGGCCAGCTCGTCGTTACAGGCACCGCCAGCGAGATAGTGAGGAGCGAGCTTCGCAGTAAGGATGTCATTCGCATGATGTGACCTTTGGCTCGACGGTACGGGAGTATTGCAAAGGCCACGCGGGCTTACCAT
>Ga0068858_100001405_pt1 | contig 24749 bp, 21 predicted proteins | sample KBSSwiS12_FD_66589 | JGI IMG/M metagenome (GOLD analysis project Ga0068858, IMG submission 66589) | Switchgrass rhizosphere microbial communities from Kellogg Biological Station, Michigan, USA - KBS Switchgrass S1-2 | ecosystem: Host-associated > Plants > Roots > Rhizosphere > Soil ... | reverse complement strand
TCTGAATTCGATCGCGGTGGTCCGGCTTGAAGTCGCCGGGTGGTCGGGAAAACTGGCGGGATCAGATGTTTGCATGTCCGACCTCTTCACATTGCTCAAAATGCCGGGTGGATGGAAGATTATTCAAAAAGCGTTTCACTGGCACGGCTGAGGCGGCAGTTGTATAGTTTTTTGCGGGGGACGATATGACTCAACAAAACACCCCACAGAAAACTCTAGAGTCCTGGAAACAAATTGCGGCCTACCTGGAGCGCAGCGAACGTACAGTGAGGCGTTGGGAAGCGAGCGAGGGACTGCCAGTTCATCGCCGCGAGCACGAAAAGCAGGACACTGTTTTCGCATACAAGCATGAGATTGCAGCGTGGAGCCGCTTACGCACCAAGTGCCCAGGCACCATCCCGGATGACGAAGCCGAAAGTTTTTCGCCGGGCAAGACAGCCGCGAACACATACCTGACTGAACACGATGCGATCACGCGCACCATGCACTGTTACATCGCGGGCGCGCGCGCAGGTGATGGCAATTTGATGCGTCCGGCGTTTCATCCTTCAGCGACGATCTCTGGCTACTGTCAAGGAGTGGAATATACCGGCTCGATTCAGCATGTGTTCGAATGGATCACCGCAAACGGACCGGCGCCGAATATCAATCCTCGATTCGCGCGCATTGAAATTATCGAGAGCATCGCCGTGGTTCATCTGGAGGTCAAAGGCTGGTCCGGCAAGTTGGCGGGCGCCAATGCTTGGGCCTCCGACGTGTTTACCTTACTCAAGTGGAACGGCGAATGGAAAATCACTCACAAGCTGTTTCATTGGCATGACCGGTAATGCCGCCAATCAGGAAATCTTCAGTGCTGCCCACAGGAATAAAACGAAGGCAGCAATTGCGCAGCAAGTTCGAACCGCATGACGCCATCCCCATTGCTTAAGTTGCGTTCCGGTTTCCACTGGATCTACGGACCGATCGAGTATGCTGAGACGGCGCTGTATCGGCAGCAGCCTTACTACTGCAAATGGCACAACCGACAGCAAGAGGATGCTTCCCCATCTCCATGGCGATGAGAGTGCCACTCTCCCTCGAATAAGTGCTGAAGCGGCAGCGACGAGCGCAGAAGCTGCATACCGGGGCGTCCACCTTACACTCTGAAGCCATTGTGCTCGAGCCACTTCCGGAGAGCAGGCAAAACGGGCCGGAAGTTCGACCAGCGTTATGTACAAAATGGAGCCGAAATAAGCGCTACAAACTCCAAAATCTTCGCCATTGGCTTTCAGAGACGAGCAAAAATTATTTGATGTTAGCTTCTTAGAGAAGGCGCAGAACTTATCCATGTTTTTCGCAGATCGTACAATAAGGTGGCGAAAGTGGGTCAGGACCGAAATCCTTGAGTGAAGGACATGGGAAAAGTAGCTCGGTCAACGTAAAATATAAAAAACCACTTTTACAGAAAGATCTCCATGCGCCCTTCTAAAGCCGTTGTTGTGAGTCTACTGATTGTTTTTCTTTTTACTTCATGCAACCGCCCCCAGAACGCAGAAAGCTCGCAGCCTTCACCTTACCTGGTGTATGTAACCAACGAGACCTCAGGTGACTTGAGCATCATTGATCCCATAAAAATGGACGTGATTGCGACGGTTCCTTTGGGTAAACGCCCACGGGGCATTCACGACAGCCCTGATCGCAAGACGATTTATGTGGCGCTTAGTGGGTCCCCGATTGGCGGTCCCGGCGTGGATGAGAGCAAGCTTCCACCCCCCGACAAAACGGCCGACGGTATTGGCGTTTTTGATGTCCAGCAGAGGAAGCTATTGCGGCTGATACAGAGTGGGTCCGATCCAGAGAATTTTGATTTGAGCAGGGATGGCAGCAAGATATATGTCTCAAATGAGGATGACTCCAAGGTCAGCGTGGTTGATATCGCCAGTGCGAAAGTCGTGCAAGCATTTCCTGTGGGCGAGGAACCGGAAGGTGTGAAGGTCAGCCCGGACGGAAAATTTGTGTATGTGACCTCGGAGGACACGGGCACAATTTCCGTGCTTGATACCGTTTCATCCAAGCTGATCAAGACTTTTAAGGTTGGTCATCGTCCGCGGTCGGTCGCGTTTTTGCCTGACGGCTCGCGCGCCTACGTCAATGCGGAAAATGATGGCAGCGTCTTGGTGATTGACACAGCGAAACATGAGGCGCTGCAAACTATTTCCTTGGGGCAGCCTGGCGTAATTAAACCGATGTCGGTATTACTTTCGGCAGATGCGAAAAAACTTTACGTGAGCACGGGCAGAGGTCACAAAGTATTCGTGATTGATACCGCGACGAACCAGGTAACAGGGTCGTTCGAGGTGGGTGAGCGGCCTTGGGGTATCGCAGTTTCTCCGGATGGGAGGACGCTTTACACGGCGAATGGGCCTACCAATGATGTGTCAGTGGTTGATCTGGCATCCCAGACCGTTGTTAAAAAAATCAAAGTTAGTGGCGGACCTTGGGGTGTGATTGTGGTCGAGCGTTGAGCTAACGCGTTTCACCTTCGCACGAAAAAACTGCTGGAGTATGAATCTTGGGCAATCAGGTCCGAAAAAATTGACTGATCGTCATCTCGCGTTATACTGCCCAGCGAGAACTGGGATCCTCTCGAGATCAAAATGCTAAATCGCCGCAGTTTTATGATTGCCACTGGATTGACTGCGCTCGCCTCCACGCGAGTGTTAGGTGCTAACGACACGCTTCGCATCGGTGTGATTGGTGCGGGGCGCCGCATGCGTACCCTGCTTGATGTCGCCGAAAAGGCTGGACCTTATCAAATTGTTGCGGTGAGCGATGCCTACACTCCGCATCGCGATGCCGTGAAGGAACAGTCTGGTGGAGTCGCTACTACTCACCTGGATTATCGCGAAGTCCTGCAGCAGAACCTTGACGCAGTATTCATTGCCTCTCCCGATCACTGGCATGTGCGCATGGCGGTCGATGCTCTAGCAGCGGGTAAAGATGTCTATCTGGAAAAGCCCGTCACTCACACCATTGAAGAAGGAGCTACGCTTACGCGCGCGGTGCGTTCCGGGAAACAGATTCTGCAATGCGGAATGCAGCAACGCAGTTGGCAGCACTTCAAAGATGCAGTCGGTCTGATTCAGGCGGGAAGTTTAGGTAAGGTTCCACAGGTAAGGACTTATTGGTGGCAGAACTATACACGGAATTGGAAGTCGAAATCTCCTGATGTGAATGCGCTCGATTGGAAGCTTTGGCTGGGAGGGGCTCCAGACCAGGTTTTCAGCGAAGAAAAGTTCAGCAACTGGCGCTGGTTTTGGAATTTTGGTGGTGGCGCCATGACCGATTTGTTTTCGCATTGGATTGATGTAGTGCATTGGGCCATGAAAGCTGATGCACCCCGTGAAGCCCATATGCTGGCCGATAAGTATGTATTTGATCAATGGGATTGTCCGGACACAATTCAGGCAGCGTTTCGTTATTCGGGATTTGATGTCGCGTATGAAGGAATGATGAATTCATCCGTTGATGACGGCGGGCTGGAGTTCCGTGGAACTGAGGGAACCCTAAAGCTGGATCGTGGCGGATTCTCTCTTCATCGCGAAGGCGTACAGAGCGGTCAGAATCCGGTGATGACAGAGCGCAGCGTCAAGGATGGCACGATATCTCACATGGAAAATTTCTTCGAATGCATCAAGTCGCGTAAAGAGCCGAATGCTCCGGTTGAGGCTGGAGTAGCTGCCGCGAGAGCCGGACATATTGGGAATTTAGCCTTCAAACGAGGCGGGCAGACTTCCTGGCCGGTCAAGACGTCAAGCTAGATAAAACCCAGGAGGTCGAGTTTGTATTTGCCCGTTCCTTAACACCGCTACCGATGGCGCAGCCTGGCTTTAAACTCAACTTGCACCGCGGTGGGGGCTTTGCCCAGCCGGAAGTTTTTTCTCCGGCACCTACCTTCAGTTAACTCATGCAACACCTTACTCGCTTTCTTTTAACTCACGAATCCAAATATTCCGATAGCGGACGGGATTTCCGTGGTCCTGAAGCGTAAGTGGGAGTTTGTCTGGACCCGGTTTGTAGGGGGGACGGACATGGTGGCCGGTGGGGCCCGACAGCTCGACGTTATCCTGTGTGAGCACTCCATTAAGAAGCACAGTGATACGGGCGGGGCGCAGCACCTTGCCATCTTTGTCAAAGCGCGGGCCGTGGAAAATGATGTCGTAGGTCTGCCACTGCCCCGGCGGACGTGCCGGGTTCACCTGCGGAGGAAACTGCGCGTAGATGGCAGAGACTTGTCCATCGGCGTAAGTCTTGTTCTGATACGAGTCGAGCACCTGGACTTCGTACTGCCCGTGTAGGAACACGCCGCTATTGCCGCGCTCCTGGCTCTCACCCTGTGGCGGTGTGGGCTCGGAGAACTCCACGTGCAACTGGCAATCGCCAAATGGCTGGCGGGTGTGAATAACGCCGGCCTTCGGTACGACTTCGAAATATCCATCCGCGACTTTCCATTTTGCCGGTTGGTTGCCTTCGCTCAGCCATTGAGAAAGATCCTTTCCGTCGAATAAGACGACAGCGTCAGATGGAGCGTGGCCTGGCGTCTCCTGCGTGCTTGCGGTTGCGGGCTCGATTACCGGTGGGTTGGGACGGTCGGGGTCATTTGGTTTCCAACGCTGGTCTACTTGCGAAACGGATAACTGAGCTAGACAGATGATAAGCACCACTGCTGAGAGAAGTGTTTTCATGGATATGTCTCGGTGGACAAGATACACGAAGTTGGAAAAGGAATACAGGTCGCATGCGTATTCCCGCGGTCTAATGTGTGGTGATGGTCGCTGATGCCGCCGCGATATCGGCTGTCATTTCGGCAACCAACTCGCGAAATCGTATAGGGCTTGAAAAGATAAACCGCTGTGCTGATATGTGCCGACATCAAGCCAGCTTCCCTGTTCGTTCGCACCCTTTATGAGGAAATGTAAGTCTCGATTGGAATCACCATGCACAGGCTTGTCCGGGTCAACAGTGACGCGAACCTGAATCAATTATCGTTGCTGAAATGTCAGTCGAGGTCGCGAAACCTGAGTCTTCCAGCACAAAGCGGATCGATCAGGTCCATGCGACCATTCTTCCACTGGAAAAGGTAGGAACGCATATTGGCCTGCGTCAGCCCGCAGCGTAATAATGTTACAAACCAAAAGCATAACTATGAGCGACGCTACCCACAGTGTTAGCACGCGTCGTCTACCGGACTTGAGGAAGAAATACCTATGCATTTAAGGTCGAGGATGGGTTGCTGTACTTCCTTCTGTCATTCCTAAGACCCACTTGATCGCCTCAAAGTACATTTTGCGAATGTCGGGATCATTCCAGCTTTCTTGCGTGTGACCTAAAGTGGAGTAAAAGACGCGTCCTTTTCCGTAGGTCTTGGCCCAAGCTACGGCAAAGTCATGGTCTTTTCTGTGGACGCGTGGATTGTCATAGTTGAGTTTGTTTGGATCAAGGCTGAGCAGCACGTTTAGCTTGTCGCGTGACCATTCTTTGGCTTGATAAATCTCGTCATATTTCACGAATCCCTTGGGAAAGTGTCGGACCGCGGGAAAGTCTGGGGATTCATTGATGATCGGGGCATTGAACGTGGACCAAGGATGCTGATCAAACCAGCCGCCAATCATCTCGCCGTACTCAGGCCACTTGTAATTGGTATCCATCGCGGCGTGAATTCCCACAAAGCCCTTCCCTTCCTCTTTGATGAACGACATCATGTCTTTCTTCTGGCTATCGTCCAGATCGAGTTCGCTCGTAGTATTCGCAAAAACTATGGCGTCGTAGTAGTCGAGGGTCTTCGTATTGCGGCCAAGATCCTTCTTGGTAATGAGTTCCGTGTCTGTGCGCAGCATCGTATCCCATAGGCCGCTCTCCTTGCCCATGTTGTAGATGGCAGCCATGGCATCAGAAACGGAGTCGTGTTCGAAGCCCTTGGTTTGGCTTATGACCAAGATGTGCTTCAGATGGATCTGGTGAGCGTGGGGCGGTGGAGCGACTGAAGGATCAACCGGAGAATCTTGGGCGAAGACTGAGATGTTGACAATCAAAAAAAAGAGTAAAAAGAACAGAGCAAGTCGAGTTTGACGCACTGAATAGCCTACCTTTCCGCAAGGCAGTATACGCCTTCAGGACGGTGGCTTCTGATCCGAGAAACTAAACTCCTCGCGATAGAGAAATCCGCTTGAGCGAGAGCGAATGCTTAGCCTCTTTCCGAAGCTAACAGGGGAGGTCATACTGATCTACCTTGCGCTGGGGGGCGACATACCGGGCGAGGATCCACGGTTTCAAGAATTGAGCCGATCGAGAGATACCGGTATTTAGACGGCGCGAAACTGTGGCATCGGAAAAGAAAAAAGCCCACTAGTAAAAATTATTAGCAAATTTGGAATTTCTTCATATCCGCAAAAAGATTTTCCGCCGATACATCCAGAATAAAATCAGCCAGAAGGTCAGTATCACTAAAAATCCGTGAAGCACCGGCGCAAAAGTTGGTCCGGCTATCGCCGGTACCAGGTTTCCTGTGTGCCGGTCTAAGGCATCACTGAAGAAGCCCCGCATAGTCCACTCCATTACATAAACAGCGATCGAGTTCATTCCGACCACTACCAACGGGAATGCCCATCGCCGCCAACCCTTCCAGTCCAGCGACGCATAGAACGCGGAGAGAATCAGCAAGACCCAGCCTCCGCTGTACAGCGTGTACGACGAGGTCCAGACTCTTTTCACGATGGGGCAGATGCCAGCCCATTGGAGGATGAGACCAAGCAGGATCAGGCATACTCCCGCGACTGCCATGCTCTGCAGTTTGCGCTCCTTTGATTCCTTCCCCTTGAGCCATTCTCCTGTTAGGAGCCCCATGATCATGGTAGCTAGAGTAGGGATGAAACTCAGTGTCGACCATCCACCTTCATTGAAGACGAAGGGTTGCTCACGCGGAAACAAGTTTAAGAACCAAGTGTCGAATGCCCAGGAAAGATTGGAATTTTTGTTCCAATGAGAAAGGAAACCAGTATAGAGATGTGGCCAGTTCGGTGGTACACCCACTCGCGCATAATCAAATTGGGGGCCGGGAGCCGGATAAATCGCAAAGGCTGCCCAGAAACAAATCAGGATCAGCAGCAGCGTTATGACCTGCGTGCGCACGCGCGCGAATCCTAGAAGAAACAGAAAAACGTAACCCATGCCGATCTGCGTCAGCGTGTCTTCAAATGTGAAGTAGGTTTGATGTGATCTCAGCGAGCGCAGGAAGATCCCGAGAAAAATGAGGATCAGCGCACGACGGAATGCGTGACCAAGCATCTGTCCGAAGGTTTCCCCTTTCGCCTTACGGCTGGCGATGGAAAACGGGAGTGCTGCACCGACTAAGAAGGAAAATGCGGGTTGAATCAGATCATGTAAAGAGCAGCCTTGCCACTCTACGTGGTCTGTGTTGTAGGCAATGATCGCCCAGAATGCACTGTTCGGGAATTTCAGCCCCACGTCATGCAACTGCATGTGTTCACCGAGCATGAGCGTCATCACCAATCCGCGGAAGGCGTCGAGAGAAACCAGGCGCATCGGAGATTCGGGCTTCGAGTTAGTTGCTGGTTTCACGGCGGGTACTTCGAGTTGCGCTGTTTCGGTCATGACGAGATCCTTTTGCGATCTACAAGGCAAAGCCCTGCGACTGGGAGCGAACATTCCATTTGCCGCGGGTAAAGTCAGGAAACTTTTGCGAGGCGCCATTTTGTGCCACCGAGGTTTCACTCAGCGGAGTGGGTGCGCTCCATGCCGCGGCGTCGTAGACGTCGATGTCAGGGATGAGGCCGCGCTTGATGCAGTCCATCAGGCGGTAGTTCATGACGTAGTCCATGCCACCGTGACCACCCATTTTGCGCGCTAGCTCTCCCGTCTTTTTCCAGAGTGGATGTGCATATTTCTCTTGAAATAGGTCGATGCTGTCCCAATCCTCTTTCTTTGGGGCGTCGATGAATATGCGTGCCGGGTAATCGGCGAACATGCCTTTAGTTCCCTGAATTGAGTTCAGACGGCTGTAGGGGCGTGGATTGACGACATCATGTTGAAGCAGAATCGTGCGGCCCTTCAGGGTTTTGATGATGCTGGTGTTCATGTCACCGCAGATGTATTTTTCCGCACGCTTTGGATCCGCGTCAGGAAAATTTGCTTTCACGTATGCGCTCAGGGATGCCTCACGCGAACTGACCGAAACCATGTAGTCAAAGCGATCGCCGCGGTGGATGTCCATATAGTGAGCGACCGGACCCAAGCCGTGTGTGGGATACAGATTGCCGTTGCGCTGCATGTGCGGGAAGCGGCGCCACAAACCTTCGCCTTCGTTCGCGGTCACAATACTGCGTAAGTCGTGGAGATAAGCGGCTTCGCCGTGCGTGATTTCGCCGAACACGCCGTCTCGCACCATGTCCAGGACCATCATTTCGTTTTCGCCGTAGCAACAGTTCTCGAGGATAACGCAATGCTTACGGGTGGCCTCGGAGGTGTCGACCAATTGCCAGCATTCTTCCAGCGTCGTGCAGGCGGGAACTTCGACGGCGGCGTGTTTGCCATTTTTCATGGCCTCGACCGCCATAGGCACGTGCCAGTTCCACGGTGTGGCGATGTAGACGATGTCGAGGTCAAGCTGCGTTAGATTTTTGAAATCCCAGTCGCCCTTGGTGAATGCCTTTGGCTCTGGTTGACCTTTGTCTGTAACTGCCTTTTGCGCGTGGGCCACTTTTGCCGGGATGATGTCGCAGATTGCTTTGATTTCAACATTTTCTACCCCGAGCAATTCTCCGAGCAGACTGGTGCCGCGTCCGCCAACGCCGATGATTCCCATGCGCACACGCTCTCGGGCTTCGAACGGCACGCCGATCATTGTGGAATGTGAGCTGTTGGGCGCTTCTGCCGCCAGATTTGATTTTAGGATGTCGGTTGCGACGAGAAGCCCGGCCCCTCCCATCGCTGTGCGCTGGACAAAACTGCGTCGTGAAATGTCTTTCGAGTCTTTTTCGTTTGGCATCTAGGGTCCCCGGTGTTACGGCAACAACGATTCTACGCATGGAGTGTTGATGTGCTCAATGGTCTTGCGAAGCTTCGCTTCTGGACAGCCGGGGGCGGCTGCCCTAGGTAACCGGAGATTGCGTCTGCACCAATTTTTCCGGCTGCTTTCTGCATGAGTCGTCTTTTCCTTCCTGATTTCGATCTTCCAATTAGAGGTCATCATCCCAGGCGCATACACACCCCCAAAACACATTCAACGTATGGAGAACAAAATGAAGATTCTATTGGATACAGCGGTACGAAACGTTGCGCGGGGTTTGGCCGGTGCGGCGTTCATTCTTCTTCTCGGATTCACTGTTCCTGCCGTAGCACAACACTATACTCGTGTCGATCTGACCTCAGATCAGGGCGTTATCGCTCCGGCAGTGGCAGAAGGTTCGAGCCACATCAACTATGATCCCAATCTTCTCAACTCATGGGGACTGGCCCGCTCTGCGACCAGTGCCTGGTGGATTGCAGATAACCACGCCGGAGTTTCCACGCTTTACGATGGCAACGGCGTTCCTCAGCCACTGGTTGTCAGTATTCCTCCACCGAAGGACGCAACCGGTGGCGCAGCTCCGACGGGAACTGTTTTCAACGCTACAACTGCATTTCAAGTTGCCCCGAACCAACAGGCCATTTTCATTTTTGCCACCGAAGACGGGACGATCTCTGGATGGAACCCGCGCGTGGATCCAACCCATGCGGTTCGCCAGGTGAATCGGCCTGGTGCCGCGATTTATAAAGGACTGGCCCTTGCGCAGACAGCTCATGGACCTCGTCTCTACGCCACAAATTTCGTGACTGGCGACGTCGAGGTTTTTAACGAAACATTCAAACCGGTACGTCTGAGTCCGATTGCATTTCGCAATCCGTTTCTGATCGGCAGAACGAACTGGTCGGCGTTTGGCATTCAAAACGTCGGCGGAAATATTGTTGTCACCTACGCCCGGCGTAAGCCGGGTGAGGACGATGAAGAGCATGGTGCGGGATTCGGACGTGTCGCCATCTTCGATACGGAGGGACACTTTATTAGTGAGCTTCAGGCGGGTCCCTGGATGAATGCTCCCTGGGGAGTTGCACTCAGCCCAGCGGATTTTGGTGCATTTAGCCACCGTATTCTGGTCGGGAACTTTGGCAGCGGCAACGTTGAGGTGTTCAACACCATCACCGGACGACATGAGGGCCAATTGCTTAGCCCAGACGGCAGCCCGCTATTCATCGAAGACCTCTGGGCGCTAAGCTTCGGCAGTGGAACAACTGGGGCGTTCAACGAACTGTTCTTTACATCCGGGCCGAACGACGAGAATGATGGATTGTTCGGGAAAATTACGGTAGTTAACTCCGAACAGCGGGGAAATGCCGAGTAAACTGTAAGGATATGAAACCGAGTTTCTTTCAGCGGCCCAGCCGGCAGTGTCACCGACTGCCGGTGGGACCTGTTTTGTACTCTTCCCTTTGCTGATTTTGGCCGATACGAATTAAGTACTCCCGCACAATAAAGTTGGGAACGAATTCCCTGCATTGGGGTTATACTGCCGCCACGCGTTGGGTACGTGCTCGCGGCGACGTACGATTCCTCATTCCTAGGAGAGAATTCGCATGAAACTACGCTTCAGTCGGTTGTCAGTTTTTGCTATGGGCGCTGCTGTGGTTGTGATGTTGCTTTCTGCCACTGCTGTTTTCGCTCAAGACTCTTCATCTTCTGATGGAACCCCGCCGACGCTGTTTGCCGGCGGAATGCTCTTGTTTATCCTGGTTCTTGCGGCGGCATGCTATGTCTACTTCGCTTTGGCCTTGTCGACGATCGCCACGAAAACCAACACGGAAAACCCGTGGCTTGCGTGGATTCCAATCGCCAATGTGGTTTTAATGCTGAATATCGCCAAGAAACCAGTTTGGTGGATCATCCTTTTCCTTATTCCGTTTGTCAGCATCGTTATCGCGATCATCGTTTGGATGGGCGTGGCAGAGGCTCGCGGGAAGCCGAACTGGTGGGGCATCCTGTTGATTGTCCCGGTGGCGGGTCTGATTGTTCCGGGATATCTGGCCTGGGCGGACTGAAGATTCTATTCACTACTTCAATAGCCCACAGGCTCAGCCTGTGGGCTTATTCATTTTGCTTGGCAGTACCCTCGCCGATTCCAATTCCTCAAGCCGGGCGATGACAGTCCGCGGTTGGTTTGCGTATAGTGTCCATTGACTTTCGCGGTTATTCATCTAAATCGCTTTAGAAGGACACGAAATGCATATGTCTCAAGCGGCGATGTCGTGGTTTCGTCATTCCTTTCTTCTCATGTATGTAGCGGCGCTGGCAGCGGCGCAGCCGTCTGGGGGACCGTATGGGCCAATCGATCAGCGCTATGAGATTCCCAAGGCAGCACACGTCTACTTTGTTGCCCCGGAGGGAAAAGCTGAATCTCCTGGTACGTCTTTGGATCAGCCGACAACGCTGGAATCTGCAATTGACCGCGTTGTAACTGGTGACGCCATCATTCTCCGCGGAGGTGTCTATCGCACGGGAGGTCTGACACTCAATCAGGGAGTGACAATTCAACCGTATGCGGATGAGCGACCGATTCTCAAAGGAACTCAGATCGCAACCAAGTGGGAGGCCTTGCGCAATAACGTCTGGCGTACTTCGGCAAAACCGCTGTTCCCTGCTGCTCCATTGGGCTGGTGGCAACGCAACCGCGAAGGCATGCGTACACCGTTGCACCGTTTCAACAACGATATGGTGTTTGTGGACGGCGAGATGCTCCGGTCGGAGGGGTGGGAAGGCGCGCTTGATGCTCACTCGTTCTATATCGACTACAACAACGGCTATGTGTACATCGGAGTTGATCCCACCAATAAGCAGGTGGAGATCACCGCGTTTGATAGCGCCCTGGTTCGGACCAGTGCTCCGGTACATGGCAAGACCAGCGATCACCAGGGGCCAGTGATTCGTGGGATTATGTTCACGCAATATGCCTATCGCGCATTGGAAGTCGAAGGTAAGAAGCACTTCACAGTGAACGATGAGCCAACCGACGAACCGGTCGGCTTGTCAGACCCAGCCACGTTCGGAAAAGAGACCACTGGCACTGTGCTGGAGAACGTGACCATTACTTACTGCTCGCGGGTGGCGGGATATTTTCGCGGCGATGGGTTGATTATTCGTAATTCCCTGGTCAGTGATACCGGAACGGAAGGAATTTATGTCATTGGGTCATCGGATGTCTTGCTGGAGAAAAATATTATCCGGCGGAACAACGTTCGCCAGCTCACCGGGTATTATCCGGCAGCGGTTAAGATTTTCAATCAAACCCGCCGCGTTACTTTTCGCGACAATCTGATTATTGAGCAGCCTTATTCGAACGGCGTTTGGTACGACGTGGGCAATCGTGACGGGGTGATTATTAACAATTGGATTGAAGGAGCGGTAGATGGCTTCTTCTTTGAGATTTCCCGCGGAGCCACTGTGGCAGGTAATGTTTTCCTTCGCAATGACAAAGGTATCCGCGTCCTCAATTCTGCGGATGTGCATGTGTATAACAACACGTTCGTCGATAACCCAGCATCATTTGAACGTAACGAGCGCAGCGCGACTGCCGATCATTTCGGATGGCATCCTTCGACAGGGCCGGATGTTGATCAGCGTGAAGGGCATGTGTTTGTGAACAATCTGATGGTAGGCAGTGATTCCTATCGCAAGCCCCTGCTACGATTTGAGCAGCCAGCAACCCTGTGTGCCAAGCTCACGCGACCGATGGCCAAACAGGTCAACGGCAATGTGTATATGCGCGCAGGCGCGACCACGGTGCCGCTGGTCGAAATGAGTCCAGCAAGTACCGACAACTGCCTCGCGCAACTGGGATCACTGGATGAATTCCGTAAACTCGTACCGGCGTTCGAGGCTAATGGGCGGCAACTTGACCGAACTCCCCGGTCGGTTTTCAAGGGGCCAGATGTCGGGCGGTATGAGTTGCTTCACGCAATCCCGGGAAGCGCAACTCTGCCTGCGGATGTGCGCAAACTTCTGGGATGGAGTGAGGGCGATGCGGGATCGCCAGGAGCCTATCCATATCGCCAGTGAGCCGAGTTAAAGTATTAGAAATAATGGGAGTTGCAGGCCTTGCTCTAGATTGCTAGCAGCGCTAGCATGGACCGGCTGAGTTGTAATTCTCCGCAATTAATCTCTCCAAAATTACTTCTGTCTCGCCTCGGCTTCCGCCAACCATCCACGGCGCAATTCTTCGAACGGGATACCCGATAGGTAGGGTTTGATATCGAGGATGGGTGTCCCATCCAACATATCCACGCCACGAACATGCAGGTTCGCACCTTCACGAAGTCGTAGTTGCACAACAGTCAGGCCAATTGGATTTGGGCGGTACGGAGAGCGTGTGGCAAACACGCCGTGTCGACGATTGTCGGCAGGCGGCGCCCCCATCAACTCGAATCCTTGGGAGCGATCGAACTCCCAGATCACAAATAGATGTGAGAAGCCTTCGATATCGGTGAGCCCTTGTTCAAACTCCGGCAGGATATTCAGCACTCCATCTACATCATGTTTGGCGCCAAGGCCTTTGGGAATTTTGCTCCCATCTTTGTACGGGCTGCTCACAAATCCAATTGGCCGTGAAGTAAACATCGAAACCATGCCCCCTTTCAGTGATTCTTAGGCTGCGTCAAACTAAACCAGTTGCCGAAAGGATCCTTGAATACTGCTTCCACGCCGTAAAACTGATCTTTCGGCTCGGAAACGAATTCGACGCCTTTGGCTTTGAGTTCCGCGTGAGTTTTACGGCAATCCGCGGTATGGAAGGCGCCGGCGCTGAACCATCCTCTCTTCAAAAGATCGGCCATGGCTTCGGCGTCTTTCTTTGCGCTCTCGGGAGAGGTGCCGCCCTTCATCTTCACGAAGTCCGTACCGCTGCCTACTTTCATCAGGATAAGTTCCAAGTCTCCCTGCCCCTTTGGTGCTACCGTCAGCCAGCGGAAGCCGTTGGGCATGGAATGGTCCACTTTGACTTCGAAGCCTAGGCTGTTCACATAGAAGTCTTTGGCCTGATCTTGATCTAGAACGTAGATGGTTGCGTGCGACATCTTTTGAATCATGATTTCTCCTTGGTGGAGAGATTAGTAGATTCGCGATGGTGATACTTCTTAATTCTTGCTGTTCATTCTGCCGAACCACCCCGCTTACTTACTTGCCGATGCCAAAATTAAGAAAGCATCCTGGCACCATGACGATTCGCCATGGTGCGCTGTATCCGAAGATACGGCGGACTTCACGTTGAAATTGAGCGGGGCTGCGGCCGAATTGGGCGCGAAATTTGCTGGAGAATGATCCCAGACTTTCGTAGCCGATTTCGAAGCAGACTTCAGTGACGGTGCGCTCGGAGGCCAGCATCTGACGGGCACGCTGCATGCGCAGGCGGGTCAAGAAATCGTGGGGCGTTTCTCCGAAAGTAGTGCGGAACAGACGATGGAAATGGAATTCAGAAAGACATGCTTCCCGAGCAGCTTGCTCGAGGCGAACACGCGATTGGTATTCGAAAGCTAAGAGATCGCGGCCGCGGCAGAGACGGCGGAAGGTGTCGTCATGGAGAAGAGTCGGCACAAACAGGATCATACTACTTGCGCAATCAGCTTCGTCCACGGAATTGAATGATTCTCCGCCGGTCGCGTTTGTCGGGGCGGCCCGCAGGTAGCTGTTCGAATTCGCGCATGGCTTTGCGTTCGGCTGCCACTTTCATCCGCTGTTCGCGACTGGCCTCTGTTTCCTGATAGAGAGTTTGCGCCATCGCCGCCGAACCTCGAATATCGCTTAGCAATAAGACTTCTACGGTGAAAATCCCGCTGTCGTTGGTGATTTTTAGCCTATCGCCGATGCGGACATCACGAGAAGGCTTGGCGGGTTGACCGTTCGATTCAATCCGGTGGAGTTCACAAGCCTTTGCCGCCAGTGATCGGGATTTAAAGAATCGTGCGGCCCAGAGCCACTTATCTATTCGTGTGGAAGTCATAGGCTATTTTCCTATACTAGAATCAACCTAGTCGGCAATGGCTACTACGACCGTGCCCGTTTCGTCTCCCCGCTCGCGCCCTCGAACGCTGAAGACCGTTATCGGGGTCCTGGTGATTTGTCTCCTCCTCAGTTTGGCAACTTTACTTTGGGGATATTTGATTACCCGCTCCGCCCTCCCTCAACTGGATGGGCAACTACATGTGAATGGCCTGTCCGCCCCGGTCACAGTAACGCGCGATCCCCACGGCGTTCCCACGATTGAAGCAGCTAATGTCGAGGATCTCTACTTCGCACAAGGCTACGTAACGGCACAAGACCGGCTGTGGCAGATCGAAGGCATGCGGCGGTATGCAGCGGGAGAGTTGTCAGAAATTCTTGGACCGGATTTTCTCGCGCATGATCGCGAGCAGCGCATACTGGGGATGCGCGTTGCGGCACATAGAACGATAGAGGTTGCATCGCCGGAGAGCCGGGCCCATTTTGAAGCGTACGCTCGCGGCGTGACCGCTTACATCGAATCGCACCGCAACCATCTGCCGCTGGAGTTTCGTCTTCTGAAGTACCAGCCGTTGCCCTGGACTCCTGAAGACTCCGCCCTTATCGGCGGGCAGATGATTGAAGACCTCACCCACTACAGCTATCGCAGTACCATGGCGCGAGAAAAAATTTTGGCCCGGCTGGGTCCGGAGCTGACCGCTGATTTATATGTGAACACATCGGCGTATGATCATCCTCCAACCGGCTCGCACGGCGTTGCGCGTAAGCCTGGCAGCGACGAGGATGACCAAGACGATTCCGGCCCTGATGATTCGGTGGCCAGAAATATTCAACCACTCGCAGAAGTCTCCGAGCCTAGCTTGCTGGCTGGGTCGAATAACTGGGTGGTCTCCGGAGCGCACACGGTTTCCGGCAAGCCGCTTTTATCAAACGACATGCATTTGGGGCACCAGATGCCGAATCTGTGGTATGAAGCGCATTTGAAAAGTGGCCCCCTTGATGTTGTCGGCGTAACTTTGCCGGGATTGCCGTATGTGATTGTGGGGCATAACCAGCGCATCGCCTGGGGATTCACCAACGTTGGCGGGACAGTGGAAGATGTCTACATCGAAACCTTCAACGACCAGGGGCAGTTTCTGACTCCGGGTGGGTGGAAGGAGCCAACTCACCGGCGCGAAAAAATTCATGTCAAAGGCAGACCCGATGAATTTGTTGATGTGGTTGTAACGCGACACGGCCCGATCATTACTTCCCTGCTTCCCGGAGAGACGCGGCCGGTGGCGCTTCGTTGGACGCTGTATGAAGGCGCGCACATTCCCTTCTTCGCCGTGAACTCCGCGCAGAACTGGAAGCAGTTTTTGAATGCATTTTCACAGCTCGACGCTCCTGGGCAAAATGTTGTCTACGCGGACGTGGATGGCAATATCGGATATCACACCACCGGTAGGATTCCGATTCGCGCCACTGGCGACGGCAGTTTGCCCCAGGATGGCAGCGGCAACGCACATGAGTGGACGGGATACATTCCCTTCGACAAGCTGCCGAGTGTTTACAATCCGCCGTCGGGGATCATTGCCACGGCCAATGGGCGCGTGACACCAGATAAATACCCATATTCGATTAGCACCGGGTGGGAAGCACCTTGGCGCACGGACCGCATTTATCAGGTACTTGAATCCGGTAAGAAATTTTCTGCTGCGGACATGCTGGCTTTGCAGACCGATACTTACTCTTCGTTTGATCAATTCGCAGCTGAACGGTTTGTCTACAGCATCGATCGTGCGCATAACCCGTCTTCGCGCGTAAAACAGGCCTCCGAAATCATGCGTGGATGGGATGGGCGCATGACGGCAAATTCCGCGGCTCCTACACTGGTGGTGAAAGCCCGTGGAGAGCTGATCAAGCTACTGCTGGAAGGCAAGCTCGGACCTGCGTCAGGGATTCATTACAGCTGGGGCATGCAATCGGTATGGCTGGAAAATGTTCTGCGCAATCAGCCGAAGCGCTGGTTGCCAAAGAAATTTGCCAGCCATGAAGAACTGCTGGCCGCCGCAGTCGAGGCTGCCGTCAACCTGCCGGATGCGCCACAGAATCTCAATGAGTGGAAATGGGGTCGAGTGAATGCGGTGGAGATCCAGAATCCCGTGCTTGGTCATATCCCTTTGCTGAAACGCTGGACTGGGCCAGGAGTTCAGCCGCAATCCGGCAGCGGCTACTCTGTCAAAGCAGTGACACGGACTCATGGGCCATCGGAACGGATCACCGATGATCTATCGAACTTTGATTTATCCACTATGAATATTGTGACCGGGCAGTCGGGGAATTTTATGAGTCCTTATTACATGGACCAGTGGAAAGCGTGGTATGAGGGGACTACGTTCTCGCTGCCTTACTCAGCCCAGGCGGTTGAGAATAACCGCGCTCACAAGCTGATATTGCAACCGGCGCGTTAGTTTATTGGAAAAACGCTACCTCATCGTTTCCCAAATTCACCAGCAAGCTTTTCCAGGATCTCCTGGCATGATTTCTCTGTCTTCATTACACTTCCTCACCATGCGCATCTTCCTGGTTGTTCTACTTTATGGGGTTCCATCTTCGCCCTGGTGGACCGTGCAGACCAGTGGACGCAACACCAATCTGCGAGGCGTCAGCGTGAAATACGCTCCAAACGCTTCTGGCAGACACTATGTCATATGGGCATCCGGCTCTAACGGCGTGGTTATGCGATCCGTTGATGAGGGGAACACATGGAAACAACTGACGGTCGAGGGCGGCACCGACTTAGATTTTCGCGATATCGATGCCTTTGATGACAGGGTCGCCTACCTGATGTCTAGTGGGGATGGCGCGAAGTCACGAATTTATAAAACTACCAACGGAGGAGAAAGCTGGACGCTGCAGTACTCGGATCAGCGCGCAGGGTTCTTTCTTGATTCGCTTACATGTAGTTCGCCAACCCGGTGTGTTGCGGTGAGTGACCCCGTAGGAGACAAGTTCCTAGTGGTTGCTACAGACGATGGCGAAAACTGGAAACAGCTCCCTCGCGACAAAATGCCGGCGGCACTTCCTCAGGAAGGTGTATTTGCCGCCAGCGGGACAGGCATTGCTTTTTGTGGCCAAGACCTGGTTTTCGGCACAGGCGGTCCGGCAGCTCGGGTTTTTCACTCAAAAGATGGCGGACTCAGCTGGACAGTAACGGAGACTCCTCTGCCTAGCGGCAATGCATCCAGCGGCATCTTCAGTCTTGCATGTAATAGCCATGGGTATCTGGTTGCTGTTGGCGGCGACTATAAAGATCCGAATCGTGCCGTGCGGGCTGCGGCCTATTCCGAAGATTCGGGTGCAACCTGGCACCTCTCGCAAAACGAGCCGGGAGGGTTCCGGTCAGCCGCTGGATTGTTTTCTCACACCACCGTGGCCGCCGTCGGCCCGAACGGAACCGACATATCTGAAGACAATGGCCGTCATTGGGTGCATACAGATGCGCTGAATCTGAACGCTCTCAGCATTGGGGGAGAGGAGGGATGGGGAGTGGGGCCGAATGGAACCATCGCGCGCTTCCACAATCACCTGCGATAGACACTCCGCTTTGCCATCGATCATGAAGATACTAAGGATTCACGGCAACAATCCGTAAACGTCAATTTCACTTCGCGTGCCGATGTAGACCTTCCCATTCGCAACTGTTGGCACTGTGAACTTCACCGCATTTCCTGCGCGATCCCGATTGCTGGCGGCCTGGGTGCTGTTCCACAATTCTGTGCTCAGATCCATGGCGTCATAGGCGTGCAGAATTGCAGGCCCCGGACCAGTTTGATGTGGTGGTCCGAAGTCATGGCTGTCAATTGCCCAGACAATTCCATTGTTAGCATCCTGCGACGAAATGGAAGGAGTAACTCCCGGGAATCCAAAGTTGTCGTTTGTCTGCGAGGCGGGGTTGGTATCGAACTGTCCCGTCCCTGGGTCGAAAACAACCCGTTTTACCGCGGCAGATATTTCTCCGGTATACATGGCATTTTGCCAAAAGGCCGGAATCCCAAAAAACGGATTACCGTCTAGGACGAAATTCTGCACCGTATTCGTGTCGCCAGTATTGTTATTGATGCAAATCGAGCAGTATCCACCCAGGGAATCGCGATCCAACAGATAGATTCTTCCCTCTTTGCCTAGAGCCACCATCAGGTGCGTAGGGGCATTCGCGCGGTCCGGCAACAACACAACTCCGGCAGAGGCTAAATCGGTATCACCCGCTTCCAGAGCCGCCTGATTAAAAGGCGTAAAGAAATCGGTGATGCCTAAAGAACTGTTCAACTTCAATACCGTGTCACCATAGTCGGTATTGGGAGGAGTGCTAGAGTCCGCATCGAAGGTTCCGTTGCCCGTCGAAAGATAAACATTACCGTCGCTGTCAGCGGCGGGCCCGGCGCCTCCCATCCAAATACCGCCGCGGCTGGCGTTCGGTGTGACGTTCAATACTGCCAGTGGTTGCAATGTGGCAGGATCAAACTTCATCAGCCAACCATGGTAGGGATCGATGTCCTCATGCGAGCCCCAGACGATGTACAACTTTCCACTCACCAAAGCCAGAGCAGAACGTTGGTTCTCGCGCTCCGAAAGAAATGGAACACTGGTCCCGGTTGTTCCATCGCCCGTACCCGGCACACTAGCAGTGATGTCTTTAGGTCCAGCAAATTTTTCACTACCATCGAGCAGGCTGAGTGCATGCAATCGTGTATGGAATGCCCCGCTTACCGTGACCTTTGATTTAGCAACCAAATAGATGGTCTTGGTCGCGGGGTCGATAACAGGCGTTCCCGTGATTCCAATTTCCGGTTGGATGTCGAAAAAACCGCCGCCGAAGTCGGAGGTTTGAAAAGGTATTTCTCCGGTCTGGAGCATGCTCTTCTGCCAGAAAGTTATGCATGGACTGTGGTCTGCGTCGAAGGCGTAGACGCTGTCATGCTCTGTTGCGACCAAGATAATGTTGTGCAGTGTGCCGTCAATATTCACTCCCGGCACCCACAGCGGCTGCGTATAGGTGGCGCCATCCACCGCGCAGGAAAAAAGTTTTCCGAAAGTCGTCGACTTTACATTGGTTGTCGTCAGTGCGAACTCATGCGTGTTCGTGCCATCTCGCGCCAAATTATTGTGATAAGTGAAAACACCATTGAGGTCGGTAACTACAACTTGGGATGATGCTGTCTTGCTGGAATCTACGGTACTGGCGGCGGTAATGGAGTGCGTGCCTGCCGTCGCTGCAGGAGTGTAAAGGCCGCTTGCGTCGATGGTGCCTAGGGCGGCGTTGCCGCCCGCGGTTCCATCAACCGTCCAACTGACACGGTTTTGTAAATCTCCGCTGACGGTGGCGGTAAATTGCTGTAACGCACCGCTAGAAGCGACCTCTGCATGGCTGGGGCTTACGGCTACGGCGGTGACAACACCGCCTCCTCCGCCACCACCATTATTTCCACCACTAGTGCTATTACCTCCACCACAACCAGCGAATAGAATCAAGGCCAGAAATGCTGCCCCAACCATACCTGCGCGAACACGCCACCGAGAACAAGTCATATTCAAACCCCGACGCGTAAGAGTTGCACCACGACATATCAGCCATGGACGCCATGGCTATCCCTCATCTTGTTCTTTAAGTTTAGCAATTATGCTGAAGTCTTCCAAGGTTGTTACATCTCCCTTGACTTCGCCATTGGTAGCTAGTTCCCGCAGCAGACGGCGCATGATTTTACCGCTGCGCGTTTTGGGGAGTGTGTCGGTGAAGCGGATGTCGTCAGGCTTGGCCAGTGAGCCGATCTCTTTGGCCACCCACTTCTTCAAGTCTTCCTTTAACTGGCCGCTGGGTTTTCGGCCACTGTGTAGGGTGACGAACGCCGACACTGCCTGGCCTTTGATTTCATCGGGACGTCCCACCACGGCTGCCTCTGCGACTGCTTCGTGCGCAACCAAGGCCGATTCCACTTCCATGGTGCTCAGACGATGCCCGGAAACATTCAGCACGTCATCCACGCGGCCCATGACCCAGAAGTAGCCGTCTTTATCTTTACGGGCGCCGTCACCGGTGAAATAGTTTCCCGGAATCTGCGACCAGTACTGTTGCACATAGCGGTCGGGATCTCCATAAATCGTGCGGGCCATCCCCGGCCATGGTTGCTTGAGGATGAGAAATCCGCCCGAGCCATCGGGGACCGGCTTGCCCTGCATGTCGACAACCTCAGGTACGACTCCCGGGAAAGGTTTGGTCGCTGATCCTGGCTTGGTAGCAATCGCTCCCGGAATCGGAGTCAGCATGATGTGGCCGGTTTCGGTCTGCCACCACGTATCGACAATGGGGCAGCGGTTGCCGCCAATGAGTTCGCGGTACCACATCCAGGCCTCGGGGTTGATGGGTTCGCCTACAGTGCCTAAAAGACGCAGGCTGCTCATGTCGTGCTTTTTGGGCCAGTCGTCTCCCCATTTGAGAAACGTACGGATGGCCGTGGGAGCTGTGTAGAAGATGGTTACTTTGTGGCGGGTGACGATGTCCCAGAAGCGATCAGGATTAGGCGTGTTGGGAGCACCTTCGTACAAGAGCGTTGTCGCTCCGTTTTGCAGCGGGCCGTAGACGATATAGCTGTGTCCGGTGACCCAGCCGATGTCGGCGGTGCACCAGTAGGTGTCCTCTTCTTTCAGATCGAAGACCCATTTGGTGGTGAGGTAGGTACCTACCGAATAGCCTCCAGTTGTGTGGACTAAACCCTTCGGCTTGCCGGTTGTTCCCGACGTGTAGAGGATGTAAAGCGGGTGCTCAGCATCAAGCGGTTCGGCTGGGCATTCGTCGCTGGCTTTGGCCATCAGCTGGTGCCACCAGTAGTCTCTGTCCCGCTGCATGTTGATGGGACTGCCAGTGCGCTTGTAGACGATCACGTTTTTTACTGATGGGCAGGACTTCAGGGCTTCTTCGACCGCGGGGAATAACTTTACCTCTGCGCCGCGGCGGTAGGAACCGTCTTGCGTGATTACCGCTACGGCTTGCGAGTCGTTGATACGATCAACCAATGCGTTTGAGGAGAAGCCTCCAAAGACAACCGAGTGTGGCGCACCGATTCGGGCGCAGGCCAGTAGGGCTATGGGCAACTCAGGCGTCATGCCCATGTAGATGGCTACACGGTCTCCCTTCGTAATTCCCCGCCCTTTGAGGACGTTGGCGAATTTCTGCACCTCTCGGTGGAGTTGTTGATAGGTGAGGGTGCGAATTTCGCCTGGCTCACTTTCCCAGATAATGGCGGCTTTGTTTTTGCGCCAGGTTTGAACATGGCGGTCGAGGCAATTGTAGGAAAGATTAAGCTGGCCTCCCACGAACCATTTGGCCCATGGGATCTTCCATTCCAGGACTTTGTCCCACTTTTTGAACCAATGCAGTTCTTCGGCGATCTGGGCCCAGAACTTTTCTGGTTGCTCTACAGACTCTTTATAAATCCGTTCGTACTCTTCCAGGCTCTTGATGTGGGCGTCTTTACGAAAGTTTTCCGGGCATTCGAATTTGCGCTGTTCCTGCAGTACGGAGTCGATATTGGTGCCGGGTATTTCAGCCATCGGTCAGGGTCCTTTGTATAGTGCGTGGAGATTTTACCGTGGGGGCGGTGGGTGTGTCTCGACCGACAGGAAGGTTTACTGCTAACAAAATAATGAGCCGACGATGGTTGAAACAAAATTTCAGCTCGGATCACAATGGAGTATTATCCGTGCAAGGCCGATCATGCGGAATTTCGTCTAGGGGATTCTTCCTAGATGGGAGGTTGTATGGGGGAATTGATCCAGGCCGCTGTAAATATCAAAGATCCGTTCACACTCTTTGCTTTCCTTGCTGCTGTCCTACTTATAGCGTCCGAACCAAGGCTGTCCCTGAGGCGCTGTTCAAGCTAATTGGCGAGAAGATCCCCGGGGAGCGGTTCTACGAGCTTGTCCATCGGGCATGGGCCGAATGGCGGCGCCATTTCCGGATATTACTCCTATGGGGGTAGTGTCGCCACGACCGCTCGAAACAAGGCCGACGAAACCGCAATCGTGTTTGCCAGCGTCGAAGTGGGAGTACGCGGCTCAGGCATTGACTTCTCGATCCCTTAGCAAAAGGGCTGGGTCCTATGGCAGGCGAACGATTCTGCGGAAACAGCCGGATGGGGGCGCCACGACTGGTGCACTGGTAGTACCAATCGATGTACCTCTCGTCTGTTAGCCGTACTGTAGCAGTATTTCTTGCGTCCTTTGCTATGGGCCGATCATCCATTACCACAACGCTTTTTTGTCTAAAACGTATGTATCGCCGACTATTGTCGGCATAGCGCACTTCCTAACCCAAAAATTTCTGATTTTCAGGAGAAAAAATCATGAGCGCTTTACCGCTGACTGTTGAAAGCACCTTCGAAGCCCCGGCATTCCAGGCCAAGGCCTTTGCCGCGAAAAGTCCCACATCCGTTTTGGCACCTCTCCCGATTCCGCGCCGCAAGTTGCGGCCGGATGATGTACAGATCGCCATCCAATATTGCGGGGTTTGCCATTCAGATTTGCACCAAGTACGCGATCAATGGCACAGCACAATGCCGACTGTGTACCCGTGCGTTCCGGGGCATGAAATTGTTGGCCGCGTCGTCAAAACCGGACGCGACGTAAAGAAGTTCAAAGAAGGCGACACCGTAGGCGTCGGCTGTATGGTCAACTCCTGCGGCGTCTGCGAGAGCTGCGTGGCGGGAGATGAACAGTTCTGCGTCAACTTCCCTACTCTGACCTATAACGCTGAGGACAAGATTCTTGGCGGTGTTACCTACGGTGGTTATTCAGAGAGCATCATCGTCAGGGATGCCTTCGTGTTGCGCATCTCCGACAAGTTGGATTTGGCTGGCGCGGCTCCGCTGCTGTGCGCGGGAATTACGACTTATTCTCCGATGCGGCACTGGAACGTCGGCAAAGGACAGAAAGTTGGAGTTGTGGGTTTGGGAGGGTTAGGACACATGGGGGTAAAGTTTGCCAAAGCTTTTGGCGCTCATGTCGTACTGTTCACCACCTCCCCAAAAAAGAGCGCCGACGCACACCGTCTTGGTGTGGATGAAGTCGTCATCTCCACCAATACGGCTGAGATGCAGAAGCACGCCACCAGTTTTGACTTCATTCTGGATACCGTTTCTGCCGATCATGATCTGAATCCTTATCTGGAAACGCTCAAGCTGGATGGGACCATGACGTTAGTAGGCGCTCCGGAAAAACCCGCTTCGATTGCTGCGTTTAATCTGCTGTTTAGGCGCCGGCGGCTAGCCGGTTCAATTATCGGCGGCATTCGTGAGACCCAGGAAATGCTGGATTTCTGCGCCGAGCATGGGATCACGTCTGACATTGAATTGATTAAGATTCAGGACATCAATCAGGCTTATGAACGGTTGTTGAAGAGTGATGTGAAGTATCGCTTCGTGATCGATATCGACTCGCTCAAATCGTAAAGATTGACACCTCAAACCACTGTTGTGCATGAAAAGCCCCGTCCCAACGAAAGCTTGGACGGGGCACCCTTTTGATCACAAATGTGAACGCATTTGCATAATTTATGGGCTTGAGATTTTTTTGAGTCATTAGTGCAAAGAATGCCTGAATTTCCGCTGATCGCCTCTATAATGGAGCTAATTTT
>Ga0068858_100001396_pt1 | contig 24875 bp, 19 predicted proteins | sample KBSSwiS12_FD_66589 | JGI IMG/M metagenome (GOLD analysis project Ga0068858, IMG submission 66589) | Switchgrass rhizosphere microbial communities from Kellogg Biological Station, Michigan, USA - KBS Switchgrass S1-2 | ecosystem: Host-associated > Plants > Roots > Rhizosphere > Soil ... | reverse complement strand
CGCCGCGGAACCATTCGCAAGGCGCAGCAGGTGGCGGTGCTCTCCGGCGACAAGCCCGCGCGCGTCGCGAAGATCGGGCTGCTGCACACGTTCCAGGGTCTCGACAAAGTGGAGACCGAGAGCGCCTCCGCCGGCGAGATCGTCTCCGTCACCGGCATCGAGGATTTCCAGATCGGCGCGACGTTCGCCGACCCGGTGAACCCGGAGCAGCTGCCGTCCACCGGCGTGGACGAGCCGACGCTCACGATGAACTTCATGGTGAACAAGTCGCCGCTCGCCGGGCAGGAAGGCAAGTACGTCACCAGCCGGCAGATCCGCGAGCGCCTGTATCGTGAGCTGCAGAGTAACGTTGCGCTGCGTGTTGAAGACACCGACGAGCCGGACGTCATGCGCGTCTCGGGCCGCGGTGAGTTGCATCTGACGATTCTCGTCGAAAACATGCGCCGCGAAGGTTATGAGTTGGCGGTATCCCGTCCCCAGGTGTTGACGAAGGTTGTCGACGGCGTAATCAACGAGCCATACGAAGCCCTGACTGTCGATATCGAGGAAGGGCATCAGGGATCGGTGATGGAGGCTCTGGGCACTCGCCGTGCCGAGCTCACCGACATGCAGATCGACGGTAACAGCGGTCGCGCGCGCCTGGAGTATCGAGTGCCCGCCCGTGGCCTGATCGGCTTCCAGGGCGAGTTCATGACCCTCACCCGGGGCACCGGGCTCATCAGCCATATTTTTGATGGCTTCGCACCCGTAAAGGGTGAGATTCCGGACCGCCACAACGGCGTGCTCATCAGCAGTGAAGCGGGCGAGGCGGTTGCCTACTCCCTGTTTAACCTGCAGGAGCGTGGCCGGTTGTTCGTGAGCCACGGTGAGAAGCTCTACGAGGGCATGATCATCGGCATCCACAGCCGTGAGAACGACCTCGTGGTCAACCCGACCAAGACCAAGAAGCTGACCAACATCCGCGCCGCCGGCAAGGATGAGGCGCTGATCCTGACACCGCCCATTCCGGTCACACTGGAATATGCGGTTGAATTCATTGCCGACGACGAGCTGGTCGAGGTCACCCCGATCTCCATCCGCATCCGCAAGCGGCACCTGAAAGAGACGGACCGCAAGAAGGCCTCGCGCAGCAGCGACGCCGCATTGACCGCCTGATCGGCCCGCGGCGCCACGCCAAAGTGGCGCCGCCGCCGCGGCCCCGCTTCCCCCAATCCGAACCTTTCTGGGCTTGCCGCTGGCGGCTTCCTGGTAGCATTCTGGTATACGTCCTAGAACACTACTAATCAGGGGTTTCCATGAACACCAGGACACTGCGGCCCGGCGCTCTCGCGGCGCTGTGCGGCATTCTCTCGCTCGTCGCCAGCCTCGCCCGCGCCGACATCACCATGGAGCGAACCACTTCGGTGGAAGGCGTCGGCGTAATGGCCTTCGGCAATATGTCCGGTACGAGCAAAACAACCATCTCCGGCAACAAGTCGCGCACTGACAGCGATATGAAGATGAAGTCGAAGCTCGTCGGCTTCCTGGCCCGCAATGCGGTCGGCCCCTCGGCCGAGATCATCCTGCTCGATGAGGACAAGCTCTACCATCTCAACATAAACAAGAAGGAATACACCGAGACGACCTTTGAGCAGATGCGCCAGCAACTGCAGAAGGCCACCGATCAGTTGAATTCAGCGGATGAGCGCAAACAGCCCTCCGCCGTCGATCAGTCCAAGTGCGAATGGATGCCTGCCAGGGCAGATGTCAGGAAGACCGGCGAAAAGGCCCAGTACGGCGGTTATGACTCCGAGCGCGTTGTCATCACGGCCGCGCAGCCCTGCAAGGACAAGGAAACCGGCTCGGTCTGCGAAGTCGCCCTCGTGCTGGACGACTGGATGTCCACCAGCTTCACCGAAAGCGCCGAGGTGCAGAAGTTCTACAAGGCCTATGCCACGAAGATGGGCCTGGACCCGTCGAGCTCCCAGGACATCTCCCAACGCGCGAAGACGCTCTTCAGTCAATACAAGGGCATCTGGTCCGAGATCGCAACGAAGATGCAGAGCGTCAAGGGGTACCCCGTAAAAAGCAGCTTTACGCTTGCGCTGGGGGGCGCAGAGTGCAAGGACCCGAAGGCCCATCAAACCCAGGACAGCAGCGACAAGGACAGCGACAGCTCCAACAGCCCGAGCGCCCTCGCAGGTGCCGTTGCAGGCAAGCTGGGTGGCCTGTTCCACAAGAAGAAGGACGAATCGCAGGAAGCGGCGCCGGCGGCGGCTCCCGCCCCTGCCACAACACCCGTGCCGCTGCCACCGGGCGATGTGGCCCTGATGACCGTTTCGTCACAGTTGATTTCGGTGTCAACCAACAGCGCGAGCCCGGATGCATTTTCGGTTCCGGCTGATTTCAAGAAGACCGAGCCGAAGAATCAGTCGTGATTGAGCTCCACTGACGCAGTCAACAGACACCGCGAAATACCCCGCGGCCGACAGGTAGTCGGCCTCGGACCAACGTCTCGAGACTCAGGTCGCGCACAGTTGGATGTTGGCTGAAAGTTGGGCGCAAGATTGCGAGGAACCCTCTTGTTAGATGCGCGCATAAAGGCAATCATGGCGGCGCAACAGGGACGGATATGTGCACGAGGCCTCCGGGGATTCTCGGATTCCGTCCGGGATATCGATACGGAGGTTGAATGGATTTCGCGTTGCGGAGCGCATCATACGCGCGGTCTGCCCTTTTGCTGAGCCTGCTGTCCGGGCTGTCCTTCTTCCAGCATGCGTCGTTCGCCACGGCGGCCGTGGACGCCGACGATGCGTTGGGACTATGCCAGATCGAGACCATCCCGAAGGATATTCGCGACACGCTGGAGCGCCGCTTCTACGGCTGGAAAGTTCAGGACTCCAGCAATCTGCTGCCGCAGGCACGGCAGAAATGGGCCAGTATCGCGCCGCTGGCCTGCCCGGGCATTGCCACGGGCCACTTCGAAGAATCCCGTTCAGTCGCCTACGCGCTGTTGCTGGTGCCGGTTGACCGCGGCGCCAGCGGCTACAAGTTTGTCGTCTTCAGCGCGCCGTCGGGCCAGTCATTCTATGGCTTCAAGGTGCTCGATCAGGCGGCCATCAACGCGAGCTCGTTCTTCATCCATTCAGTCGCCATCGACCGCGTGTTTGACAGCGCGCTGAAGAAGCAATTCCGTCCGAAGCAGAACGATGGTGTCATCCTGTTCTTCGCCGGTGACAAGACAGCATCCCAGAATGTCTTCTACTGGAAAGGCGACTCGTACGATCACGCGCAGGTGGACTACTAGGAGCCGCGTCAATCGACTCAGTACACCTCTTTCAACGCGCGAATATCCACAAACTGCAGAAACTCCATTCGCGTCCGGGCATCCTCCCGGAATGTCCCGGTCATCCGGCTCGTCACCATTGATACTCCGCGCTTGTGGATGCCGCGCGTAGTCATGCACTCGTGAGTGGCGTCGATGACGACACCGACGCCGCGGGGCTTCAGCACGCTGTTGATGCAGTTGGCGATCTCGGCTGTCAGCTTTTCCTGAACCTGGAAGCGCCGGGCATAACCCTCCAGAACGCGCGCGAGCTTGCTGATCCCCACCACCTTGTTGGTCGGCAGATAACCGATGTGCGCCCGGCCGATGATGGGCGCCATGTGATGCTCACAGTGGGACTCGAAGGAAATATCCCGCAGCACGATCATCTCGTCGTACCCGCCGACCTCCTCGAAGGTCCGGCGCAGATACTCCGACGGATCCAACTCGTAACCCGAAAACCAGTCGCGATAGGCATTGACCACACGCTTGGGCGTCTCGAGCAGACCTTCGCGATCCGGGTCATCACCCGCCCATCGCAGAAGTGTACGTACAGCCTCTTCCGCGGCCTTCCGCGAGACCTTCCGACGACTCTTACCGGCCATGCTGTCCCTTGGTGTTCTTATCAACGGCGCGGGACGCGCCATGGGCGATTCTACGTTGTAGGGGCCAGCAACCGAAGCTTTGGCGTATCCACCACCGCTCGTGGCGGCCCCCTGAGCTGCCACAGCATCGCGCGGCAGGACTCGGCTGACACCGGCGGACTGAAGTAGAACCCCTGCCCGCACTCGCAATCGAGCTTGCGCAGGCACTCGAGCTGCTCCGCTGTCTCGATTCCCTCGGCCACGAGCTGTAACCCGAGGCTCTTCGCGACGCCGACAATGGCGCGCACGATGGCGGCATCGTTCGTATCGACCGCCATATCACGTACGAAGGCGCGATCGATCTTCAGGGTGTCAATCGGCAGGTGCTTCAGATAGCTCAGGCTCGAATACCCGGTACCGAAGTCATCAATCAGGATGCGCGAGCCCAGGTTGCGCAACGCCTGCAGCGAGCCCAGGTGCTGCTGGGAATTTTGCATTGCGGCACTCTCGGTAATTTCAAAGTGCAGCAGGCTCGCATCGATTCCCAGCTCATCCGCGAGCACCGACACCACCGTGGCCAGATTCACGTGCTCGAACTGCCGGACCGAGATGTTCACCGACACCGGCAGCAATGGGACGTGCTGCCGCTGCCACTCACTCAACTGCAACCCAACCTGACGCAGCACCCAGTCACCGATATCGACAATCAGGCTGCTCTGCTCCGCAATCGGAATGAATCGCGACGGCGGAATGTATGTGCCATCGGCCTGCCGCCAGCGGATGAGGGCCTCCAGGCCGACCGGCCGCATGGACTGCAGGTCAAAGCACGGCTGGTACTCCAGCGAAAGCTCATTGCGCTCCAACGCCTGGCGGAGTGCCCGCTCCAGGCCGAAGCGCTCGCGCAGGCGGGCATTCATTTCCGGCGTGTAGAACTGATGGTTGCCGCGACCGCGGTCCTTCGCATGATTCAACGCGATGTCGGCATGCTTCAACAGCTGCTCGGTGTCAGTGCCGTCTTCCGGATAAACACTGATGCCAATACTCGGGCTCGCAAACATGGTGACGCCATCGAGATCGAGTGGCATGACCAGCGCGCGGCGAATGCGATCCGCGATGGAATTCGCCACCTGCGCATTCGGCAACATGTTCGCCACGACAACGAACTCGTCACCGCCCATCCGGATAACCACATCATGCGTGGAAACAGCCGCACGCAGCCGGTGAGCCACTGCCAGAAGCAGCTTGTCGCCAGCGGCGTGGCCGAGGGAGTCGTTGACGTTCTTGAAATGGTCGAGATCGATGTACAGGAGCGCCATGCGGCCCGAATCACGGGCCGCGCGTTTGATGAGCCGTGGCAGCAACTTGTGCAGATAGACGCGGTTCGGCAGTCCAGTGAGGACGTCGCGGCGGGCGAGTCGGGAGAATTGCCTCTGTTGATCGATCGACTGGCGGCGGGCAACGGCGCTGGTGCGCCAGCCACGGTTCACGATTGTGAGCAACACGCAGACCAGGAACGCAAATCCAACGAGCAGCGCAATCACCACCCAGGTAATCGTCCGGCGGCCCAGCTTCAATGCAGCATGCGACACGCTGTTGGCCAACACTGCCACCGGCCGGCCTTCGACATCGCGAAGGGCCAGATAGTTGTCGAGCGTTTCGCCGTCATTTGTCTGAATGAGCGTGTCACCCGAGGGAGCCACCAACCAGCCGGCCACGGTATCGCTAACATTTTCGGACGCATGACCCCGCTCATCCAGGAGAATCAGCTTCACCGGGGACTGACTCGTCTCTTCGATCCGGCTGATCATCTCCTGATCGAAGAAGTGTCCGAACACCAGCAGACCCGGGCTGGGTCCCGTGTGGTTTGAGCGCAGAACACGCACGGCCGAGAACGCCAACACACCATCCGGAACCCGCATCAGACGGACATTCGCGGCCACGCTGTCCGGTGGTACGACAGTCAACGCGTACTTCTGAATCCGGTTCAACAGCGCAGGATCGAGCTGACCGAGCTCTCCTGCAGGGGCGTTGCGAGTAGTGATGCTGACGAGGGTCTTCCCGGCGTTATCGCCAACCCACATGACGTGGACCCGCATGGTGTCCAGGCCCGACCGCGTGAAGTTCTCGGCAATGAAGTTCTCGCGATGGCCGGTCACAAACTCGTAGGCAGCATCCCAGTGACCATTGTCCTCCGCGGCGGCCCGAAGCTGATGGACCTCCATCTGCAGGCCCTGCTTGACCCGCTCGAGGCTTTGGCGGGCCTCGTCCGCCTCGATCGTGGCAAAACTGTGTACGAGGACGTACCTCGTCGAGGCAAATACCCCCACGAGCAGCGCCAGTGCGCCCAGGCAAGCAGCGATCAGTGTCTTCTTGTGCAAACCCACGTCTCGTTCAGAATCAGGCGACGCGCCCCTCCGCTGTGCTGACAACCACTATGTCGGCAGGCGTCCCCATGAATCCAGACTAGCATTGAGACCTGGGTCACCGATCGGTTGAATGCCCTGCAAACCTGAAGGATTTGCGCCGCTTTGGCGTGAATTTGTGCGTTGCATCAATTGACTGGAGGCTTTCCGGATATGTGACAATAATCCCATGCCTGCAAACCATACGCCCTCAGGAACCGAAACCTCCAACCTCGCCCTGTTCTGTGATTTCGAGAATATTGCCCTGGGCGTACGGGATGCGCGCTTCGACAAGTTCGACATCACCCGGATCCTGGAACGCCTGCTGCTGAAAGGCTCGATCGTCGTCAAGAAGGCCTACTGCGACTGGGAACGGTACAAGGAGTTCAAGCCTCCCATGCACCACGCGGGCTTCGAGCTGATCGAAATCCCGCACGTCAAACAGTCAGGCAAGAACTCCGCCGATATCAGGATGGTCGTGGACGCCCTCGACCTCTCGTACACCAAGACCCACGTCGACACGTTCGTCATCATCAGCGGTGATTCGGACTTCTCACCACTCGTCAGCAAATTGCGTGAGAACAACAAGGATGTCATCGGAGTTGGAGTCAAGAACTCGACCTCCGACCTGCTCATCGCCAGTTGCGACGAGTTCATCTACTACGATGACCTGGTCCGGGAACAGGCCAGGCCACGGCGCACTGCCCGCAAGAAGGCTTCCGGTCCCGGTGATGACAAGCAACAGGAGGCCTTTGACCTGGTTTTGTCGACGATCGAGGCGCTCGTGGCCGTGCGCGGCGCCGAGGATAAAATCTACGGCTCGATGATCAAACAGGCCCTGAAGCGCCAGCGGCCGGGATTCAACGAGAGCTATTATGGCTTCCGTTCATTCAACAACCTGTTGGAAGAAGCCGCGAAGCGCCGCCTGCTGACCGTGGAACGGGACGAAAAATCCGGCGGCTATCTCGTGCACAGCACCACCGACACCAACTGACTTTCCCTGTTGCCCTGCAGGAAATGAAGGGCTTGTGAGTGCACCGCACTCCGTCGCAGTATCCAGTGCCAATTCGTAGTGCTTCCCCGCCGACCTGCATGGGCGGGGGAAGTGCCGCAAGCTCCCTCCGTTGCATTCATTTGCAACGTTATCTTGCCGGTGGCACCCGCGAGGGTGCTCGCCGGCAGGACTTTTACCCGAAGAAGTGATACATGCCTGACGTGAGCGCCAGGCTGCAAAGGCCGACGAGCGTGGCCACCAGGAATCCCGCGGCCAACGGCCGCCAGCCGATCCGCCACATGTCGTTGAACGACACGCTCAATCCAACGGCCGTCATTCCGCACACCAGGAACAATTCGGACGCCGTTTGACCGGCATTGACGACCGCATGCCACACCGGCGCATCGGGATGAAACAAACCGTCACCCACGGTGCGGATGACAACAAACAGGATGAATGCGAAGACGAAGAACGGTACCGCGCTCGACTTCGGAGCCCGCAACGCCTCCCCTGCAACGTGCGGGTCGTGTTGTGTCTCGCGCGCCTCCTCCCGTCGCATCAACCAGGCTGCGGCCGGAATCAGCACAATGATTGAGAGATTGCGCAGCAACTTGGCCACGCTGGCGGCCGATAGGGCATCCGGCGCATTCGCCTGCTGCGAATAGATCAACGCGGAACCGATCACCTGCGAGGTGTCATGGATGGCCGTCCCCAGGAAAACGCCGGCATGCACGGGTGAGTGAGCGAAGAAATGCCCCGCCAGCCAGGGATACAACAGCATGGCGACGCAACCAAACAGCACCACGCAGGTCACCGCGAAAGCGGTTTCGGCGTGCTTGGCACGGATAACAGGCGACATTGCAACGACCGCGGTACAACCACAAACGGCCGTACCAATCGCGAGAAGCACCCCCAGCCGCCTGGGAACGCTCAGGACCCGGGAGATCACGATTCCCGCCACCAACGCAGTGGCCAGACAACCTAGAGCAACCGGAAGGGCCGTCAGCGCAATGGCGGACGCTCCCGCGAGAGTCAGCCGCAAGCCCACCAATGCAATGCCTGTCCGCAGCAGGCGATGCATCGCCCAGTTGAGTCCGTCATTGGTCCACGCGGGCACCCCGAGCGTGTTTCGCCAGAGCATGCCAATGAGCACCGCATATAGAACGGGGCTGAGCGGAATTTTGGGTAGCCCGATCGCGCCCTGGGCGACGCTGTCGGACATGCTCTTGGCCAGGATGGCCAGGAGAATCGCAACCAGAACGCCAGGAACGACCCGGCGAACCGAGATCCACAGACTATTTGACGGTGCGGAGTGGGCCAGGAGCGGCAAGATCAATCCCTTCCGGTTTAACGCGGCGATGGCTCACCATCGCGGTGTGCAACTGCTGGATGGTCTCGCTGCCAGTCCTGACAAACAGAAAGGGCAACAGCGCGTGGACAAAACAAGCGCCCGCCCCCATCAACATCTTGCCGGCGAACCAGGAGGCCCGCAGCAGGTGCTCCCAATAAGACTCACCGACCGAGGCCGGGTGTTCGTTGAAGAGCCGTTGAATATCCATGTCGAACAGCGTAGCCGTTTCAGCGCGCTACAGTGTTGCGAACATCAGGGCATTCAGGGACAGTTACGCAACAAAGTTGCGCGATATAGCCTCTTCCGGTAAAAACGTCTCATGGATAAGCAGGATCGCAAGATTTTGGATCTCCTTCAGAAAGACGGGGCATTGACCGCGGCGGAGCTGGCCGAGCGCATCGGGCTCTCCAAGGCGCCCTGTTGGCGCCGGATCAAGCGCCTGGAGGAAGAAGGCGTGATCAAGCAGACCGTGGCCCTGCTCAATGCACGGCATCTGAACCTCGGAACCACGGTCTTTGTCACGTTGAAGACCGCCAATCACAGCGAGGCGTGGTTCGAGAAGTTCGTGAAGGCCGTGCGGGACATACCCGAAGTGGTCGAGATCCACCGGATGAGCGGCGATGTCGACTACCTGATGCGCATAGTCGTGCCTGACATCGATGCGTACGACGTGGTTTACAAACGCTTGATTGCGGCGGTTGAATTCAAGGACGTGAGCGCCAGTTTTTCGTTGGAGACCATCAAGTACACCACGGCGCTCCCCTTGAACTACATGAAGCTGGACTAGAAGGTAAAGGCCACTCCCGCGAGCAATTGTCCCTGGATGAAGGTGGTGCTGTTGCTATGGACCCGGCAGAGCAGGCCGCTGTTATCCGATTTGCAGAACACCGCATCGTTATTCATCAGGGTGACAAACCCCCGTCCCTCGAGCCGCAGCGCCACGTGTTGAGTGGCGGCCCATCGCAGTCCCAACCCCAGTGAACCGGAGAAACGGGTCCGGGTGTTGCCGTCCTCGCCTGGTGAAAGTCGCGTGATACCGAGCCCGCCGATCGCATACGGCCTGACGGCCCTTTCGCCCTCGTCGAGCATTAACGTTCCACCGAGCTGCAAGTAGCTGACGGTCACATCGGTGGGTGCCGCGCCGCTGATTACAGATAACCGCGTGGGTTCACGGGAGTAGAAGAGCTCGTAGGCAGCACTGTCGCTGACGCGAAGATCGGCAGCCACGCCATAGGAAAGATGGTCGTGCAGGCCGATGCGGGAACCGGTCGAGGTGACCTCGTTATTGACGATTGCCCCACCGCCCTGCAGCTTGAATTCACCGCCCATGCTCCAGCCACCGAAGCCGGCGATCTCAAAGTTCTGCGTGTCATCCTTTGCCTGGGCCCCGGCAATGAGCCCGATCGTTCCCACCACCGCCATCAAGGATCGCACCAATATCCTCATGCCCACACCTCATGTCATGCGTGTCCGCATCTGCCAGAACCCAGCGTCTTGCGGGCCGTTCCGCCCTGGGCGGGCCCGGCAAAAGTCACGCCTTTTGCCGGGGGCGCCTAGCCGGGGGCGCCTAGCCGGGGGCGCCTAGCCTGGGCCGCACAGGCCGGTCTTGCGGCCCGATGCTAATGCCACAGGTGGGATGCCCGCAAAAACGCACTTGGCGTTTTTGCCAAATTAAAAAAGAGGGGCGCCTTGGTCAGGGGCGCCCCAGCGGGGTGGCTCCATGGGGGAGCCCAAGGAAATGGGCCAGCCCAAAAGAAAATGGGCCAGCCCAAAACGCGATCAATCTTTACGTCAGTTACAGGCTCCGCAGGAAATTCAGCACATCCTGCTGGGAAGCCGCACTGAGGGCATTGAAGTTCGCAATGACCCGATTCGCTTCCGATGGCGCGAAATTGCTCCACGGGCCACCGCGGTTGGCGGTGAAATCGGCGCTCGCGGTCGCATCGACCGTGACAACATTGTTGTTCCGTATGCCCCCACCGCTGGCATGGAGCTGAATGGCCTGCAACAGATCATTCGTGCGTCCGTCATGGAGGAAGTACACGCGCTGCCCGATGCCCCACAGAGGCGCAGTCCGGAATTCATCCGGTCCGGCGGCTTCCTGGATGATGTTGTCAGCCAGGGTGGGTCCCATGTGATGGAGCGCAAGGTCGGAGTACAGGTTCACTGTCTTGTTGGCCAAGGCAGCAACCGTCGTGTTCCCGGTCTTCAACGAGGGCGTATGACACATCGAGCAGCCAACTGAATTGAATGCCGCGGCACCGCGCTGAATCGATGCAGAGCCACCCGGTGTGGTGGTCGAAGGAACCGGTGCTCCCAGGAAACGCATGTAGATGGCGAACTGCTCGATATCGCTCAGGAAACCGTCGATCCCCGAGATGTTCTCGCTACCCGTTGTGTCATTCGGAGTCGTCTTGGTCTGACAATTCGAATTCAAGTCACGCTCGGTCTGGAACAACTCATTGGTAATACCCATCTCGACGTTGTAGGCCTCACCGGAGAACAACAGCAGCGACACGTTCTGGGCCTTCCAGCCGTATCGAGCGACGCGACCGTCGTTACCGTTGGTGTTCAAATGTCCGGAAATACCCAGGGCAGCCTTCTGCTGCGCATTGGCGGCGAGATTGGCCGTCAGGTTCGTGTCCGGAATGTTCTCGACCAACCCCAGACCGTAGGTCGGCGTCGGAATACGCAAGGACACATTGCCGCGCCGGAAGTTGGTCGCGAAATCCTCCTGTACAGCCGTGCACTTGGCGGCGCTGCCGCTCTCATCGACGCGGCCGCTGATGACAAACAGCGAATGCACACCGCCATCGCGCTGGCCGTTCGGCTGATACTGGAAGCGTGCTTCACGAATCGGCCCGTTCGCCGTAATGAAAGGAGGCAACGTGTTCTTCGCGCCCATCGCAGTCGCCTGCGTGGCCTGCGGATTGACGGCTGGAGCACTACCACCGTGCGTCGGAAATGCATGACATCCGAGACAACTATCGAGATTGAAACGGGGCCCGAGACCATCCCCAACAGCATCAACCTCTTCAAATGTCTTCTGACCATTCAGGAACAAGGTCATCTGGTTTGCCGTCAGACCAGGCACCGGATCGCCCGCACCGGGGCCGGCGCGAACGCCGGGATCCTGCACGGCGCTCGCGGCGGACACGGTGAGCGCCCACCCGGCCATGGATAACACTACGGCGCGCGCTGCCGCATTGGATACGATTTTCATAACTCCCCTTTACAAGCGTGGTCCGTGTAGATGCTTGAGGCACGAACCAGTTGCACGGCGCGTGCCGCACATGCGCGCGCGTACAGTCGCATCCAACCAACTGATTGAATTTGTAAAATAAAGTAGGAAAGGGAGTGTTAGGGTCTCGGTCCCGACTGTGACACATGCACGTCGCGCGCCACAGACGCTTCTGTCTACCGGTGTCTAACTCGTTGATTTGTGTAAACGATGGGTGTCGCTGGTTGCGGACGTGTGAACCAGCGCACACCCCACCGACACTAACGGCAAACCGCAAGAAACAGCGTAAACGACCGATCTAACTCAATGTCGTCGGGCCGCGAATCGATTCGTTCCCTCAACCGTATTCTCTTCGATGATGTGCGCGATACGCGCGTGAATCTCCTGGCGGTCGATGTCATAGGTGCTCGTAGACAGCACCGGTGTTTGACGCGGAGCCTGCGCGAGGATCGCGCCGGACACATCGCGCACATCAACCTGGACCTTGGTCGAAAGTCCTACGCGCAATGGATGCGCAGTCAACTCCTTCGGGTCGAGAGCCACGCGTACGGGAACGCGTTGTACGACTTTGATCCAATTGCCGGTCGCATTCTGCGCCGGCAACAACGCGAAGGCGGCGCCGGTCCCCAGACCGAGCCCGGCCACCGTGCCGTGATACTCCACCCCGCCGCCGTAGAGATCGGCAATGATCCGCACCGGCTGACCGATCCGCATCTGACTCAACTGCACTTCCTTGAAGTTGGCTTCGATGCGCAGCCGCTCCAGCGGCACGATCGACAACAACGGTTGTCCGCCAGGCGCGACACGCTCGCCCAACTGAACGGCGCGCTTTGCGATGTAACCCGACATCGGCGCATGAATACGGGTCCGACGCACCGCCAGGTAGGATCGCTCGACGTCCGTCGCAGCTGCCTGCACGTCGGGGTTGTCGGGAACGCCCGTCTGTCCCGTCAGGGCGGCGCTGGCGGCGAGAGTCTCCTGCGCGGCGACCAGACCATCCCGGGCCGCGCTCAGGGCGTCCTGGGCATGCGAAACTTCTTCAGCGGACACCGCGCCGGTCCTGGTCAGGTCTTTGCGGCGATCCAGGTCCGACTGCGCCTTGCGCAAATCCGCGCGCCGCTGCGCCACGACAGCCTGCAACTGATCGCGGTTGGCAAATACAGTCCGCGTCTGGCGCACGGCTCGCGCCAGACGGGCCTCCGAATCGCGCAGCGCGATCTCGGCATCGCTGCTGTCGAGCCGGACCAACTCCTGGCCGGCCTGCACGAAATCAGTCTCATCGGCGCCAATGCTGATGACAGTCCCGCTCACCTGGGACATGACATTGACCAGGTCACCCGCTACATAGGCATCGTCGGTGTCCTGGTAGAAGCGCGCATGGAAGTACCAATACGCCCACCAGAGGAAACCGATGAGGATAAACAACGCGGTCACCGTGAGGAGCCAACGGCCCCGGCGCGTCTGAAAGAACCCCCGCTCAGGGGCGTTGGTGGGTGCGGTCGCTTCCATGATCAATTCCCGGGCGGCGTGTCCGCCGAATAGCCTCCGCCGAGCGCCCGCACCAGGTCCGCCGTGAGATTCAACTCCCGGGCGAGCAACTGGGCACGCAGGGCCTGCGTGAAAAACACCTGGTTCTCACTGGAGAGCACGGTGAGGTAGTTATCGAGTCCCGCGCGATACCGGTCCCTGCTGATCGAGTAGGCAGACTGCGCGGCGTCTTCAGCGATGCGCGCCTCGTCAGACTCCTTGACGAGGCCGTCCCAGCTGGTGACCACGTTGGCCACCTCATTCACGGCATCGATGAGTGTTTGGTTGTATTGCGCGACAGCGTATTCGTATTGCGCCTGTTGCGACTGCAACGCGCCCCGCAACTGCCGCCGGTTGAAGACCGGCAGGCTCACCGCGGGACCGGCGCCGGCGATGGCGCTTCCACCGTTGAAGAGATTTCCCAGCCCGATGGCCTGAAAACCGGCAAACGCTGCCAGGTTCACATTCGGGTAGAAAGCCGCCTCCGCCGCCGAGATCCCGCGCGTCGCGGATTCGACGCGCCAGCGTTGCGCCACAATATCCGGCCGGCGTCCGAGCAGATCAGCCGGAAGAGCCGTGGGTAACTCTATCTTCTGCGGCGCTTGCAACGCAGGCCGTTGCAGATCCGCGCCCCGGTCCGGTCCCGCGCCCACCAATGCTCCGAGCTGGGCACGCACCGTCCTGATCGCCGCCTCCTCGTATTGAACGCCCGCCCGCGTCAAAGCAACACTGCCTGCCGACTGTTTGACGCGCGCGATATTCTCCAATCCGCGGCTCGCGCGTTGCTGCGTCAGGTCGAGAATTGTGTTCTGTTGAACCAGGCTCGCATTGGCAATATCGAGCAAGGCGAACTGCAGGCTGAGATTGAAGTAGGCCCGTGCCACTGCAACAGTCAATGCAAGTCGGGCAGCAGCGTGATCGGCTTCGGCGGCGCGTACGTTGGCGCGCGCAGACTCCAGCACTTCGCGATTGTGGCCCCAGAAGTCGAGGTCATAGCTGAAGTCCAGTGCCACGCGGCCGTCGGTGTACCAGTTGCCTGCGAACGGTGGCGGATAAATGCTGTTGGCCGAATATCGCTGCCGCGTCGTTTCAGCATCGACCGTCGTGTTGGGGAGCCGCGCCGCGGAAGCACTGGTGGCCACGGCCTGAGCCTGGCGCACGCGAGCCTGCGCGATCTGGAGGCTCGGGCTCCCGGCAAGCGCTTCGGTCATCAGGGCATCCAACTGCGCATCGCCATAGTCGTGCCACCAGTTGTCGTCCGGCCAGGCGTCTTCGTTTATCTGCGCGGTTGCCAGAGTACGTTCGGTAGCGAGGCTACTCCCGGCTACCGGACGCGGAGCGTGCCAGTCACGATCATGGATGCATCCGGCCACGAGCGCGCACAACATCAACGCAAGCGCAAAAGCCAACAATCTGTTCATCATCGCAGGGTAGGGCTTTGGGCTCGGTTGCTATTACAGGGACTGCCGGTAAAATTACTGCCTCGGCAGGCATCATTTCTGACCGTTACGGTCGCTCTTGTCAAGGAAGTCGGATGCGCCTCGACATAGAACAGGTCATTGACAGCGCCCGCCTGGGACCCTTGCACTGGCGTGTCCTGTTCCTGTGCGCGTTGGTGACCCTCCTCGACGGCTACGACATCCAGGCGATGGCCGCCGCCACCCCCACTCTCGCCGCCGATTGGCACGTGCCACCCAGCGATCTGCGCTGGATCATCACCGCGGCACTCGTGGGTATCGCTGGAGCCGCCCTGATTGTGAGCCCGCTGGGTGATTATTTCGGGCGCCGCTCGGTATTGTTGGGCTCATTCGCGCTGGTCGGCATTGCCACGCTGCTCGCAGCCCGCTCTCACGATGCAACCGAGCTGTTTACGTGGCGCCTTCTGACCGGGATCGGTCTCGGCGCGAGCCTGCCCAATGCCCTGGCGCTGACCGCCGAATATGCGCCATCACGCAGCCGCACGATGCTCGTTGCACTGATGGCCTGCGGAATCTCGCTCGGCGCCGCCGCTTCCGCTTATATCGCACCGCCCGTCATCGAGCTCGGTGGTTGGCGAGCTGTGTTCGGTGTCGGTGGCGCACTCGCGGTGCTCGCGTGGCTCCCCTTGTTAGCCTTGCCCGAGTCGCTGCGCTTCCTGGTGGCCCGGGGAAGCGATTCCAACCGGATCGGCCGGTTGCTGGAAAAGCTCGATCCGGACCATCGCCACACCGACGACCATCTGTACAGCATGGAGAAACGTCCGGATGGGAAACTCTCGGTCAGCGAGCTGCTGACGCCCCAACTCGCACCGGCCACCCTGCTCCTGTGGCTCGTTTTCTTCCTGAATCTCGGACTGCTGTATCTGCTCTCCAGCTGGCTGCCCACGCTGTTGAAGGAAAGCGGCCTGCCGCTCGCCACGGCGCTGCGTGAATCCGGCATGTTCCAGTTAGGCGGAGTGTTCGGCGGATTCCTGCTCGCGTGGCTGATGCAGCGCTGGGGTCCGTACATCGTGCTGTGCATCAGTTATCTGCTGACGGCCGTCGCCCTCGCCGTGCTGGGATTAGGCGTGCCGGGAGCGGCGCTCACCTCCCTGCTGATTGCCATAATGGGCAACGGTGTCGTCGGAGGTCAGGTTGCGCTGAATGTCCTGTCCGCCACGTTGTATCCGACAACCGCCCGTGCAACGGGCGTGGGTTGGGCACTGGGCATGGGCCGTTTCGGTGGAATCATCGCCCCGCTCGCCGCGGGGCAACTGATGGCGGCGGGGATTCCCACCGGTCAACTGTTCTGGCTGGCGATCGTGCCGGCACTGATCTGTGCCGGCGGCGTCGCTCTGCTGCGCTCGAAGGTCAGTGTGCAGCTCGCTTGAACACATCGGATCCAAACACTTTCAACCCCGTCTGCCCGGCATAGCCAAGATGCCGCAGGCCAAACGTATCCTCGACGTAGCGCAGCGTCGAGTAGTGATTGTAGGGCTGCGCGGAAACAGTCCCGGGTGCAATAAAGCGCGACAGCAACACGGCACCGATGCGGCCGCCTCCCGGCCCGAACAATCCCGCCTGCTGCGGCGACCCCGGCAAGCCCTGCTCCCCACAGCAGGCCATCGCCCCCTCGTCCCCCGAACTGTCGGACTCATCGAAGGTAATGATCAGCAACCCGTCCTGCTCGAAGGCCGGCGATTCCGTGATCATCGGCACCCACTTGCGCAGGAAGGCATCGATCGCCTGAAATCCTCCCAGGCCACCATCCACGCATCGTGAATCGTGCCCGTCGTTGCAGAGGTTCGGGGTGATGAAGGAGTAGTTGGGCGTCGATTGGATGCTGCGCAGATCCGCGGGCAGTTTGTCCAGGCTCACAACATGGCTGTCGCAACGACTCTGGTCATCGATGATGCTGTGGAAGTACACGAACGGGTTGTGTTTCGCCGCATATTTGTCTTTCACGGTCGCCCGGCCGGTTCGCTCCACTTCTCCCGGCGCCATATGGCCGCAAGTCGCGCGCTCACGCGCGGGATCGTTGCCCATATCCTCCATGTAACCTCTCCAGGTCAGCTTCGCCGCCTCGAGCTGGTCCGCCAGCGTTTTGACCATCGGGGGATACAGACACCCCGAGCCCAGCGCCTGGCCATTGGCGTCCAGCGTCGGTTGACTGAGCTGGAAGTCGACCACCCGCGGACAGTCGGCCTGCGTCTGCGGGTTCGGAGCCTGGCCGCTGATCAGCGCCAGATAGTTATCGAGGCTCGCATGACCGATTCCGTAGTAGTTTGTCAGCAGCGCGCCCTTGGAGGTCAGGTCGGTGGCGAGATACGGAGCGGGCGAGCCCTTGCCGAACGTGATCTGGAACGACTGATTCTCGAGCATCAGGATGAAAACGTGCCGCACCGGCGGCAGCTTTTCAACCGCCGCGACGCTGTTGGAAACGACCGCTGCGAGCAAAGCGGCCAAGGCAATCAACCTTCTCAATTCCCCTCCTTCAACAGCGCGGTGGCCCGCTCCAAACGGTCACAGTAGGCATTCAGCGCGGCAGCGGTCAATCCAACATACTGGTTGGCCTGGTCCCAATGGTTTTGCTCAATAGCCTCCCGCACGCCCGGAACCGTCTTCACGCCATACCCTGTGTACAGGCCCGGCTCGTAGATCAGGTGCTTATACCACTCGCGCTCTGGAAGGCCATGGGAGTTGGTCAGGGTGGATTCCATGCCGCGCAGCAACTCATCGAGCTGGCGATTGCGTTCGGCACTCAGGGGCACGCCGCCCGCAAGGAGACGGGCGTAGCGCTCATCGTAGGCCTTGGCGCACTTTTTCAGCCGGACCACTACGTTGTCGAGAGCGGCAAAGTCGAGATAGGGAACTTCCGGCTCCCGTTCCGGCGCCAGCACCGGATGTTGCGGATCAGCGGCAAGCTCGAATGCCTTCTGGTCCAACAGCCTGGCCAACTCCTCGGCATCCTTGCGTTTGTGGTCCGCCAACTCGTGCAGCTCGCCCAGATAGCCATCCAAAGTGTCGGCAAACGCCCCGAATTGAAACGGCAGCACGTCCGCGTCGGCAACCCGCAACACGGTATGACCGACAGCCTGTGCCTCCGCTACGCCATATACGAATCCCGGATCACCGAAGCGCACGTAGTGATCATAAGAGTCATAGTTGGAGTGATACACGCCGGCCTGCTCGGTCTCGCCCCCGAACTCGATGGACAGCGAGGCTATGCCCAGGTGTTGCAGGAACGGCGTGAAGTCGGAACCCGAGCCGAGAGCATCCATGGCGAGATCACCCCCGCCCGCGGCAGACTTCGCCTGCTTGCGTTCGCGATCGGTGGCGCCCTTTTCGTAGCCGTCCACCAGGACCTTCGCGCGCAGCCGCGCGCCCACGGTCACGCCGGTCTCGGGATCCTTCACGCTCTGCGACACATCATTGACCAGATGTTGCAGCGAGTGACTTCCCGCAAGTCCCAGAAAGCCGCGCCCGTTGGTATCCGAATTGACATACAGCACGGCTTTTTTACGAAGCTCATCCGCATGCGTTTCAACCCACTCGGTCGAGCCGAGGAGGCCCGCCTCCTCGCCATCCCAACTCGCGTAAATGAGGGTTCGCTTCGGCCGCCATCCGGTTTTCAACAGGGCGCCGATCGCCTTCGCCTCAGCCAGCATGTCCACGTGGCCGGACAAGGGGTCCCAGGCCCCAAATACCCAGCCATCACGATGATTGCCCCGCACGATCCACTGATCCGGACTCTGCGAGCCCGGAATCCGCGCAATCACGTCATACAACGGCTTCTGGCCCCAGTCCGAAGTCACTTCCAGATGCACCTTCGCCGGTCCCGGGCCGATGTGATACGTCATCGGCAATGCGCCGCGCCAGCTGGATGGCGCTACCGGCCCCCCGAGAGCTGCCAACAGCGGCTGCGCATCCCCGTATGAAATCGGAATGACGGGAATCTTCATCAGCCCCTTGGCCTCGGAAAGCTTCAGACGCTTGGCGTTCCTGGTTGCTCCCACATCGGGAGTCAGAGGATCGCCGGACAGAACGGGCAGATCCGCCACCGAGCCCCGTTGAAGTCCGCCCGATGGGCGCGTGCCGCCCTTGGGGTAAACGTCCCCGACTCCATATCCGTCCTGTTGTGGGTCGGAGTAGATGATGCAGCCGACCGCCCCGTGAGTCTGAGCAAGCTTGGGCTTCAGTCCTCGCCAGCCGCCGCCGTAGCGCACGATGACGATTTTGCCTTTGACATCCACTCCACGCCGCGCGAGATCCTTGTAGTCATCAGGCATGCCGTAGTTGACGTATACCAGATCGGCAGTAACGTCCCCATCCGCCCCGTAGACGTTGTAGGGTCCCATGCCATCGGTTCGCGTCGAGGTCGAATCGCCTTCGATCGGCGGCTCCGCCAGCGAAGCGACAAACTGGTTCGGGGAAACCAGCTCCAACGTGTGATGTTTGAGCGTGGGATACAGGGGATAGAACTCCTCGATCTGCGCGTCCCATCCCCACGACCTGAACTGGTCACGCACAAACTCGGCGTTTGCCTCGTTATGCGGCGCGCCGACCTGGTTGGGCTCGGACGACAATCTCTTCATCCAGGCGTCCAGGTCCACTGTTGCGATGTCGGCATCAAAGCGCTGCTCAATGGATTTCTGCGCTGCCGTCTGCTCAGGTGAAAAACCAAAGATCGGGGGCGCAGTGGCCGCGAACGCGGCCGAGGAGATCAGAGCAGATATTGCAAACAGGACGCGATGATCCATGCGTGGGTCCTATGAGTGTGGAGCAAAGCGGCGCCACAGGTAATACGCCGGGGCGCCGAGGGCGATGATGCCGAATGTGATCCCCGTGTTCTTAGGGTCAGTTACCAGGGAATTGATTACCATTCCAAGCGAAGCCAGGAGAAACAACGCGGGCACGACGGGGTAACCGACAACCCGGTACGGACGTTCGAGATCGGGCCGCGTACGTCGCAAAACAAACACCCCGGCCACGGCCAACGCATAGAAAGGCCAGATGCCGAGAATGAATTTGTCCGCCAACTGCGCGAAGTCATTCTGCAGGACATACACGACCCCGAGGCCGGTCGCGAGCCAGATGGCGGCGGAGGGACTGCGAAAACGGGGCGACACCCGGGCGATGCCGCGAAAGAACAGTCCCCGGTCCGCCATCGCAAAGAAGATGCGGGGACCGGTCATCATCGAGCCATTCAGGCCACTGAAGGCCGAGAGCATGGCCACCGCCGCAATGATCGCGGCGCCAAACCCCCCGAACAAAGGAATGTGCTCCGCAGCCGTCGCAGCGATCAGCTTGGACTGCGCGATCTGCGGCAATGGCAGCAGATACATGAATCCCACGTTGAGGACCAGATACACCACCGTCACACACACCGCGCCCAGAATCAGTGCGAGCGGCAGGGTCCGTTGTGGATTACTGACCTCACCTCCCATGAAAGACAGATCCGCCCAGCCGTCGTACGTCCACATGACCGGAATCAATGCGGTGGCCAACAACGACAGGTGCAGTCCGGATCCCCAGGCATTGGCGAAGTGGGAAGCGCCTCCGCTGCTGGCAGTAAATGCGAGGGCGCCCAGTGCCATTACCGCAACGTATTTTGCAACCGTCGCCACCGTCATGACGGCGGCTGCGCGTTGCACACCGACGTAGTTGATGACCCCGATGAGAATGATCGCGGCAGCAGCTACGTACCGCACCTCCCGCGGGCTCATCGGCACAAAATAACCGAGGTACTCGGCGAAAATCGTGGCCGTGGCTCCCAGGGCCGAGGCGCGCACCACCGCCAGCTCCGTCCAACCAAACATGAAGGCGGGAAGTGGCCCGAAGCTTTCCAGCAGGTACGCGAAGATGCCGCCCGAGCGGGGCATCGCCCCGGAAAGCTCGGCGATCGTAAGCGCCCCGAACAGGGCGATTACGCCGCCGAGTATCCAGCAAAGAATGGCCGGTCCGGGATCGTGGAGCTGGGCCGCAACGGTGGCGGGTACACGGAAGATCCCACTTCCGATCGTAACGCCGACGAGCACGGCAACCGCGTTCACCAGCCCGACCTGGCGGGGGAGACGTTCGCCCCATCGGTCAGGCTGATCTTCGTTGTCTATCAAATCATCAGGCTTCTGCTGCAAGAGAGTCCATACCCGGCGGTTGTTCCACCGGAAAAGTCGGCTCCGATTCTACGCAATTGCGTCCGTTTCTCTTCGCAGCATACAACGCAAAGTCGGCGCGTTTCAGCATCGTACTGGGCGTATCCGCACCTGGGTTGGACACGGAGCACCCGATGCTCGCGGTCACGCGCCGGTTATCCGGGCACCAGCGCGAGGTGTCGATCGCCATGATGGCCTCCCGAAATCGCTCGGCCGCCTCGCGCGCGCCGGCCATGTCCATCCGGGGCAGCACAATCAGAAACTCCTCCCCCCCGAGACGGCCGAAGAAGGCGGGCTCCTGAATGAGCTCGCGCACCGCGGCCGCCACTGCTTTCAAAACCTCATCCCCGGTCGGATGCCCGAACTGGTCATTGATCTTCTTGAAGTGATCGACATCGATGATCAGACAGGCGCAGGTGCCGGCTTCCGAATCGCGCAACAAGGGGTCCAGCCGCGACAGCACCGAACGCCTGTTCGGCACATTCGTGAGCTCATCCGTGAGCGCGAGGTACTTCATGCGCAGCGCATTGCGTCGCTGATGTACAGCGAGCATCGCCAATACCAACACCAACGTCACCGACAACAGGATCACTGCCGCCTGCAGGCGCCGCAGGCTGCGCCCCTGTGCCAGCGCCTGCTGATTGATTTCGTTCTCGTGCGTCAGCAGCGCGTTTTCCTTGTCTTTCGCGGCCGTATCAAACTCGACCTTCAAGGTCGCGAAGCGCTGATCGAGCTGATTGTTGAGCAGCCGGTCGGAAGTCTCCTTGGCCTGGGCCAGCCGCTCATAGGCCGCCTTCCAGTTGCCGCTGCGGGAATAGACTTCCGCGAGCTCCGAATAGGTGGCATTCAACTCGCCCATGGCATCGGCCGCCCGGAAGACCTCCAGGGCATCTTCGAGAGCCGCAATGCTTTCGGGCAATCGATCCAACTCGTGATAGGCAACGCCGCGGGCCAGTTGTATCTGCGCACGCAGCCGGGCATCCGGTGTCTGGCGCTGGAGCGCTTCCGCCCTTGCCAGCGTTTCCAACGCGCCTCGAGGATCACCCGTTGCGTTGGCCACCGCCGCGAGCCCACGTAAGGCATACGCTTCACCGCGCGGATAGGCGAGCTGGCGACTCACTGCCAGTGACTGGGCAAATGACTTGCGCGACTCATCCCATTCGTGGAGGTTCTCGTAGGCGCGCCCCAGGTTGTGCAGAGTGACCGCTTCTTCCCGCTGCATCCCGGCTGCGTGTTGAGACTTGAATGCGCGTGAATACATGTACACGGCCTGAGCGTAGTCACCCATGCGGTTGTATAGCGTGGCAATGCTGTTGAGCACGGTGAGCGAATGCACCGGCTTGTTGAGTTTCTCAAACAGCGCCTGGGCGCGTTTCAGATCGCCCAGGCCCGCTGAATATTCACCCTCCAACCCCAGCAGATATCCGCGCGAAAACAGGCTCTGCGCCAACATCTCATCGTCGTGGGTTTCCGCGGCGACGGCGACTGCCTGTTCATACAGTGCGCGGGCCTTGGCATTGTTTCCCGCGGTTTCGAACATCTGCCCGCGGCAGTCGAGGAGCCCTGCCTTCAGCCCTTTGCGTTGCGCCTTGGGCAGCAACGCCGTGCCGGCATCGATTTCCCGCTCGGCGGTGCCCGTGTCGCGCTCGGCGTAGTAATCGCAAAGAATCAGGCGGGCCTGGACCTCCAGGTCGGGATCGGGCTGCTTCTCGAGGAGCTTCAGGGCCTGGTCAGCACCGCGCTTGCTGGCCTCGGGATCCGTGCGCATATCGACGGTGGCGCGATCCAGGAGGGACACCGCCGGATGGGGTGCGGCGACCGCGCGTGCGCCCGCCGTCCCGAGCAGGGCAACCAGCCAAATCAGAAAAATGGATCGGACCGGCAACATCTGGCGGACGGCGACCTCGAGCGGAAGCCGTTCATTATCGCTTACGCAGGCGGAACGGGAAGCCTAAAGTCGCATTATCTTCGGCTGGAGCAGATTGAGCCGCTTCAGGGTCGGCGGGGAAGCTCGATGGCGGCACACAATGAGTCCACCTCAGCCTGGGTCGAATACCGGGCGGCGTGCTCAACGAGATTACGGTCCAGATGGGGGGCCACCAGCGCTATCAGGTCGTACATGAAGCCGCGCAACAACCGATCGCGCGCAAAGCCGATCCAAGTCGTGTGGAGGGGAAAGAGGTGCTCCGCGTTGATGGAGACCAGCCCGCTCTCGCGCTGGGGATCGAACGCAACGTCCGCCACGATGCCCACACCCAGGCCCAGCCGGACATAGGTCTTGATCACATCGGCATCACGGGCAGTGAGCGCCACATTGATGGCGAGGCCGGCGGCGGCAAATGCTTCATGCAGTGAAGATCGCCCGTTGAAGCTGAACACGTACGTCACGATTGGAAAGGCGGCTACATCCTGCAGCGTAGGCCGCTCGATCTGCGTCAGCGGATGGCCCGTGGGCACGATGAGCCGGCGACTCCACTGATAACACGGCAGCAGCACGTATTTGTCGAACAACTCGTGTGAGCCGGTCGCCATGGCAAAATCGATACGGTCCACTTCCGCCATCTCGGCAATCTGTTCGGAGGTCCCCTGGTGCAGATGAAACTGCACGTTGGGATAGCGGTGGCGGAACTGTTGGATGATGTGTGGCAGTACGTAACGTGCCTGCGTGTGCGTCGTGCCGATCGACAGGGAGCCGCGATCGTCTTCCCTGAAGTCTTCTGACAAGCCGTGGATGTTCTCCGCTTCACGCAACATCTTCAGCGCGTGACGGATCACGCGTTCGCCCGGCGGTGTCACACGCATCAACGTCCGCCCGCTGCGCGCGAAAACATCGAAGCCCAGCTCCTCTTCCAGCAACTTCAATTGCTTGCTGATGGCCGACTGGGTGGCCGACACCGTCGCCGCCGCCGCGGTAATGTTCAAATCGCTCTGGACGACCGCCGCCAGGTAGCGCAGTTGCTGCAGTTTCATGAGGAGCGCGCAGTCTAGCGGCGCCTCGGCAACAAGTCGGTCGCCCGGCGGTAACGAAGTGGTGACTGTTTGCGCCCCGTGGCGGTCGCCCGGTACCCGAGCATTTCTAGGTGCCGGACACCAGCGCGGGCTCGACCGCTCCACAGTCCCGCGCCAGCCGATACAGCTCGATGTCCGTGTTGATTCCCAGCTTCTGGCGGATGAGCGAATGATTGTTGGCCACTGTCTTCAAACTGACATTGAGCAGTCCTGCGATCTCTTCGTGCGTCTTGCCGCCGGCCACCAGGCGGAAAATCTCAAACTCGCGCGCCGACAGGCCCAGCGTGGGCTGAAGCCTCGTGGAAGTTGCGGCGAGCTCCATTTTCTGAGCGACATCCGGGCTCAGCACCTGCACGCCGGAAACAACACCCCGGACTGCCTTCACCATCGACTCGGGCTCACTGCTCTTGGTGATGTAGCCGTTGGCGCCGGCCCGCATCGCTTGAACCACGAATGGCAGATTGTCGTGCATGCTGAATACGAGCACGGGTAACAAGGGCCAGCGTAGCTTCAGCCGACGCAATGATGACAACCCGCCCTGCCCCGGCATGCTCAGGTCCAGAATGACAATGTCCGGTGCAATCGTCTGCAACAACTGGTAGGCCTCCTCGCCGGTGGACGCCTCGGCGATGACCTGGCAATCGGGCTCCTGCTCGAGAAAGCGCCGGTAGCCGGCACGTACCACCGTGTGGTCATCCACGAGCAGGATGCGGATCTGATTCGAGCTACGCATGCGCAGGCATCCACGCGCGCAGGGACAAGGCCGGCTCAAAAGCCAGGCTCAGCTCGCCGCCATGCGCCTCGACCCGCTCCCGCATGCCCAGCAGTCCCGAGCCATTCGCCCCCACCGC
>Ga0068858_100001395_pt1 | contig 24879 bp, 24 predicted proteins | sample KBSSwiS12_FD_66589 | JGI IMG/M metagenome (GOLD analysis project Ga0068858, IMG submission 66589) | Switchgrass rhizosphere microbial communities from Kellogg Biological Station, Michigan, USA - KBS Switchgrass S1-2 | ecosystem: Host-associated > Plants > Roots > Rhizosphere > Soil ... | reverse complement strand
AGCTGGCGCTCAGGCGCGGCGGCGAGCAATAAGGGTCGGCAAAGAGGCTGGAAGGCGCATGGAACGGCAGGAGTCGCTGGCGGCGGACGATCTCGTCCCCACCCGCGCGATCATCGATGTCGGCTCGAACACCGTGCGACTCGTGGTCTACGGCGGTCCCGCCCGCGCACCCGCTGTGCTCCACAACGAGAAGGTGTCTGCGAAGCTCGGGAAGGGCGTGGCGGAAACCGGCAAGCTCTCGCCCAAGGCGGCCGAAGCCGCGCTCGCGGCGCTCGCCCGCTATCGCTGCCTGCTCGATCTCCAGGAAGTCGGCACGGTCGATCTCGTCGCCACCGCCGCGGTGCGCGATGCCGCCGACGGCGCGCAGTTTCTCGAACGGGTCGCCGCGCTCGGCTTCGCCCCGCGGCTGCTGGCCGGCGAAGAGGAAGCGCTGACCAGCGCGACCGGCGTACTCGGCGCCTTCCCCGGCGCGCACGGCGTCGTTGCCGATCTTGGCGGCGGCAGCCTCGAACTGGTCGACATCGATGGCGTTTCCGCCACCCACGGGGTGAGCCTGCCGCTCGGCACCCTGCGCCTGCCGCCGCTGCGGTCGGGCCCGCCCGCGGCGTTCCGGAGCCGGGTCGAGGCGATGCTCGCCGCGGCAGACTGGTCGGCCCCGCCCGGCGCCACGCTCTACCTTGTCGGCGGCTCGTTCCGCGCCTTCGCCCGCCACGCGATGAAAGGGATCGGCTGGCCCTCCGACGATCCGCACGGGGTCGAACTGCCGGCCGACAAGGCGCTCGTCCTCGCGCGCGCACTCGCTGGCACGAAGGCCGACACGCTGGCTCCGATCGCCGGGGTGGGCTCGGCCCGCCTCACCGCGCTGCCCGATGCCGCGGCGCTGCTCCAGGCGCTGATCGAAACGCTCAGCCCGGCCCGGCTCGTGATCTCCTCGTGGGGCTTGCGCGAGGGCATTGTGTTCGGCGCGCTCGATCCCGCCACCCGTGCCGAGGACCCGCTGCTGGCCGGCGTCGCCGCCTTCGCCCGCCATCAGGGCGTGACGCCCGCCGCCACTGCGCTGGTGGCGCGGTGGACTGCAGGCGTGGCTGGCGATGCGCCGGCCGACGAGCGCCTGCGCCGCGCCGCCGCCGCGCTCTCGCTCGCCTCGGCGAAGGTCGAGCCGAACCTCAGGGCCGAGCTCGCGGTTGACTGGGCGATGCGCAAGCGCTGGATCGGGGTCGACAGCCGCGGCCGCGCGTTGCTGGCCGCCGCATTGCTCGCCAATGCCGGACGGCTCGAACTGCCCAAGCCGTGGCGCGCCTATGCCTCCGCTGCCGATCTCACCGCCGCGCAAGGTTGGGGCCTGGCGGTACGCCTGTGCCGCCGCTTTTCGGGCACCGCCGCCGAGGCGCTCGGCTGCAGCACCCTCGTCCGCGACGGCGGGACCGTGCGCCTGTCGGTCGGCGGCCGCTGCGCCGCGCTGGTCAACGACGGGGTGGAACGCGATCTCAAGGCGCTCGCCACCCATCTCGGCCTCAAGCCGGTCTGCGAGCGGACCTAGTCGGCCAACGCCGCCTTCGGCACGTGGGTGATCCGGCAAGCCAGGTCCGCCTCGCCCGAGGCGACCACGAAGTGATCCCCCGCGTCGACGATCCCGGTCGTGAACACCACGTCGTTGAGATACATGAGCTCCGCCAGCGGCTCGGTCAGCGCTGGGCTCGCCTCGAGCAGCGGCGCGTGGCTGCCGGCGATCGCGCGCCACGGCTCGTGCTCGTCGAGCAAGGTCCAGTAGGTCCGGTAGATGCCCACGATCTCCTTGGGTTCGACCCCGTGCCACAGCGTCAGCCAGCCCCGCCGCCCCGCCACCTCGGCCAGGATCGGCGGCGCGCCCCCGCCGATCCGCGCGGTTGCGGTGGTGCCGGCATGAGGCCGGATGCCGGGCGTGAGGTGCGGCTGCCAGTGGCGCGCATCCGGGCTCGTCGCAAGGTTGATCGCCGGCCCCGCGCGCCATTCGGACCCCGGCGGATAGGCGAAGTAGAGATCGCCCAGCGGCCGCGTCTGCGCCCAGAACTTGCCGCCGACCAGCCCCTCGAAGATCAGCATGTCCTTGTTCTGGTGATCGAGCACGATCCCCTCGAACGTCCAGTCCAGCGCATTGTCCGAACTGTAGAGCGTGGTCGAATGCCGTTCGGGGCTGACCGAGCAGGTGGTCATCAGATACCGCCCCCCGACCCGACTGATCCGCGCGTCCTCGATCCCGTAGCACTGCCACGAGCCCGCCGGCGCGATCGCCTTGTCGTAGTGCATCGCCACGATCTGACCGCCGTCAGGGGTAAGCTCCACCGGCAGCAACCACGAGAGCGAGGTCAGCGCCATGATCCGCCAGCCACCGCCGTGGAGCATGAACTTGCGCGGATCGGCAGTGTCGGCCAGCTCCAGCGGCCAGCCGTCGAGCACATAGCCACCGCCACCGCCACCCTCACCGGCGCTCTCCTCCCAGCGGATCGCATGGACCTTCCCGTCCCTGACGGGCTGCCGCAGCGCCTCGGCCACGCGGACCATCATCAGCAGGTTGCCCGAGGGCAGCACCGTCAATCCCGGATTGAACGCGCCGAGCACATAGGTCTCGGCAGCGAAGTGCCCCGCCAGCGGCGAGCGGGTGAGGTCGATGTCGCGCGGGGTGAGCACGAGGTGGTCGATCCGGTAGGGCGAGGCGTCGGTAGAATGGTCCATCATGGCTGGCATAACCCTCGGTCCGCCTCTGCGATCCGGAACGCGCGAGGCTGCGGCCGGTTGGGCAAGATGAACCGCAAGAGGATCATGCCATGACGGCCGAGACCGGCGCCAGCGAGAAACACCCGTCTAAGGACCATCCCGAGCGCAAGCCGCTCGACCCCAGGTCCGACAACCCCAGCGAAAACAGCCGCCTCCACGCCGCCACCACCATACAGTCCGAGGTCACGCCGGAAGACTATCCAGAGGAGAAACGCGACCTCCAGGTGGCAGCCGCGACCGATGGGAAACTGAAGGGCAAGCCGAAGCCGAAGCCGTAGCCCGTCACACCCCGCGCATCAGCGCCGGCACATGCGCCAGCAGTTCGCGCGCCAGGAATCCCAGCGGCCCGATCTGCTCCGCGCACCGCCGGCCGGCTTCGCCGTGCAGCCACACCGCCCACAGCGTCGCCGCCAGCGGTTCTGCCCCACGCGCGGCGAGCCCGGCGGCGATCCCCGCCAGCACGTCGCCCGAACCGCCGGTCGCCAGACCAACGCCGCCCCCGGCATAGGCATGGACCGCCCCGTCAGGGCTCGACACCAGCGTCTCCGCACCCTTGAGCACCACCACCGCGCCGAACGTCTCCGCGGCGCGGCGCACGCAGCCCAGCCGGTCGGCCTCCACCGCCTCCGCCTCGCAACCCAGCATCGCCGCCATCTCGCCCACGTGCGGCGTCAGGATCAGCGGTCCCGCGCAGCCGCGCAGCGCTGCGGCGCGCGGGGCGCAGGCCATCAGCGCCGCTGCGTCGAGCACGACCACCGCCTCCGCCGCGCCCGCCTCGACCAACTGGTCCACGAGCTGCCCCGCCGCATCGCGGCTCGCCATCGCCGGTCCGGCAATGACCGCGTCGAAACGGCTGTGCTCCGCCGCCAGCGGCCCCGCATCGGCGATCTCGCCCTCGTCGGTCTCGGGCAGCGCGACAATCCCGACCTCCGGCATCGCCACCCCGATCGCGGTCGCCGCGCTGGCGATCGTCGCAATCCGCACCTTGCCCGCGCCCGCACGCAACGCCGCCTCGGCGGTCAGCTGGATGCCCCCGGGCACGGTCCGGCAGCCCCCCACGGCCAGCACCCGCCCACGCCCATTCTTGTCGGTCTCGCCATGGGGCTGGGGCAGCGGGTGGGTCCGCAGCCAGGTGCTGTCGAGCGGCGTCGGACGCTCAGCCACGCGCGGCGACCATTCGGTCCGGCGCGGCGGTGACGGTGGTGTGCTCGTGCTCCATGGGTGCAGTGACGTTGTACCGCGCGAGCACCAGCGATCCGTCGCGGCCCTTGGCGGGGTCGAAGCGGTATTCGGTGATCGCGCAGTTGGCGACGTCGCCGGCCTTGTCGATGGCGAGGATCTCGGCCTCGGACAGGTTCTCGATCACGTAGCGCAGGCACAGCACCACCACCTGGTGCGCGACGATCATGACCCGCCGACCGCCATAATGGAGCGAGACGGTGTCCATCAGCGCCCGCAGCCGGAAGATCACGTCGACCCACGATTCGCCGCCGGGCGGGCGGTGGTAGAACTTGCCGAGGCTGCGGCGGAACGCGGCTTGCTCGGGCTGGAACTCGCGGATGCCGCTGGTCGTCAGCCCATCAAGAATTCCGAACTCCTTCTCGCGCAGCCGCTCGTCGATGCAGATCCGCTCGGCCGGATCACACCCCCCGGCAGCCCGGAACAGCTCGGCGGTCTGCACCGCGCGCACGTAAGTCGAGGAGAGCATGACCTCGGGCCGCTCCTCGCTCTCGGCGAACCACCGGCCCAGTGCTCGCGCCTGCTGCTGCCCGAGTTCCGAGAGCGGCACATCGACATCGCGATGCTCGAGCGCGATCCGCGGCAGACCCTGCTCGGTCGCCAGATCCCGCGCGACGTTGCCTGCACTCTGCCCGTGGCGCACCACCCACAGGACGGAAGGCCAGCGCGGGGTCATCAGGTGTTGCTGTTCCAGCCGCCGGTCCCGTCGCGATGGCGAGGCTGCCCGGCGCGGTCATCCTCGGTCGGGCGCCCGGTGCCGATGCCCGAGTTGTCCCCATGATAAGGCTTGTCTGGCGGGAGTCCGCCCGCGCCGGGAACGGCCTCGGGGGCGGGGGCTCCGACTGGATCGGGCTTGATCGGTTGGGCCATCGGGCAAACTCCTTGGTGCGTGACCGGAACGCCCCTCGCCTGCGGGCTGTTCCCTCTGGTATCTGTGGTGTGAAGGAGCCTGCCGTGATGTCCGAACACCGCACCGAGAGCGACAGCCTGGGCGAGATCGCCGTCCCCGCCAGCGCCTACTGGGGCGCGCAGACCCAGCGTAGCCTCGAAAACTTCCCGTTCGCCCCGCGCGAACGGATGCCGCTGGCGATCGTCCACGCGCTTGCCCTCATCAAGCTCGCCGCGGCGCGGGTGAACCGCCGCCACGGGCTCGATCCGCAGCTGGCCGACGCGATCGAGACCGCCGCCGAGGAAGTCGCCGCCGGCGCACACGACGACCAGTTCCCGCTCGCCATCTGGCAGACCGGCTCGGGCACGCAGACCAACATGAACGTCAACGAGGTGATCGCCGGGCGCGCCAACGAGCTGCTCGGCTCCGGGCGCGGCGGCAAGTCGCCGGTCCATCCCAACGACGACGTCAACCGCGGCCAGTCCTCCAACGATGCCTTCCCCACCGCCCTCCACGTCGCCGCCGCCCGCGAAGCCCGCACCCACCTGATGCCCGCGCTGGACCGGCTCCACGCCGCGCTGTCGGACAAGGCGGCAGAGTGGACCGACATCGTCAAGATCGGCCGCACTCACCTCCAGGACGCGACCCCGCTCACCCTAGGCCAGGAGTTCTCCGGCTACGCCGCGCAGCTCGACCGCTGCCGCGAGCGGCTCGGCCACGCGATCCACGAGGAGCTCATGCCCCTCGCCCAGGGCGGCACTGCGGTCGGAACCGGGCTCAACGCGCCCGAGGGGTTTGCGCAGGACATGGCGGCGCAACTTGCCAGTCTCACCGGCCTGCCGTTCCGCCCCGCGCCCAATGCGTTCGAGGCGCTCGCCAGCCATGATCCGCTGGTCCAGCTGGCGGGAACGCTGACCACGCTCGCGGTCGCCCTCACCAAGATCGCCAACGACATCCGCCTGCTCGGCTCCGGCCCGCGCTCGGGGCTCGGCGAGCTCGACCTGCCGGCCAACGAGCCGGGCAGCTCGATCATGCCCGGCAAGGTTAATCCCACCCAGTGCGAGATGCTGACGATGGTCGCCGCGCAGGTCATCGGCAACGGCCATGCGGTCACCCTCGGCGGGCTGCAGGGCCATTTCGAACTCAACGTGTTCAAGCCGCTGGTCGGCGCGGGGGTGCTGCGCTCGCTCGACCTGCTCAGTGTCGGCATGGACAGCTTCGCCGCCCGCTGCGTCGAGGGGCTCCAGCCGAACCGCGCTCGCATCGCCGAACTGGTCTCGCGCTCGCTCATGCTGGTCACCGCGCTCGCGCCGGAGATCGGCTATGACAATGCCGCCCGCATCGCCAAGCACGCCCATGCCCATGGCCAGACCCTGCGCGAGGCCGCGCTCGGGCTTGGCCTGCTCGACGGCGAAACCTTCGACCGGCTGGTCCGCCCCGAAAACATGGTCTGACGTTGTGCTCCGGCGACGGCAGGCGGAACGGGCGCGCCCGCCGGCCTTTGGTTTCATGTGTTGCCGATCACGGCATCAACCGGAGACCAGACATGTCCATATTCGACAAGCTCGCCTCGGCGATCATGCCCCCCGAATCCGCGCAGGACCGCGCCAATGCCCGCAAGCTGGCCGAATCGCTCGCTGGCGACGGTGACTGGCTGGCGATCGTCCTCGAACACCACCGCCAGATCGAGGCCCTGTTCACCCAGGCCATGGTAGCCCGCGACGCGCCGGGGCGCCTGGCCGCGCTCAAGCGCCTCGCGGTCCTGCTCACAGGCCACGCCAACGCCGAGGAGAGCGTGCTCTACCCGGCGGTCGCCGCCGGCGGCGAGAAGGGCCACGCGGCGATGGCCTACCAGGAGCAGGCGATGACCAAGGTCGAGATGTCCCTGCTCGAGAAGCTCGATCCGATGGGCAAGGACTGGCGCGAGAAGCTGGAACACATCCAGGGCGCGGTGCTTCACCACGTGTACGAGGAGGAAGGCACCTGGTTCGCCGAACTCCAGCAGCAACTCCCCGCCGCCGATCGCCCGCGCCTCACCCGCCGCTTCGTCGAAGAGTTCGAGCGCTACACCCGCGGCCCGGGGCAGCAGGAAGTGCCGCTGCAGATGGCGGCACAGCAGACCGGCTCCTCATCGGCGCCGATGGGCAAGTAACGCAACGGGCGGGGCCGCAAGGCCCCGCCCGTCAGCCGAAGGGCGAACGCCCCGCTCCCCACGCCGCCCGACACAGGTGCATGTCGCCCGCTCCCGCTATGGGTCCTGAAACAAGTTCAGGACGACGGGCCCGGCGACCCCGGTAGCCTTCATCCGCTGCTCATCAGGCCGCCGCCATCCCGGGCTTCAGCACCACCTTGGTCCAGGTGTCCTGCTGCTCCTTGAAGTTCTTGTACCCCACCGGCCCCTGATCCAGCGGCAGGCGGTGGCTGATCAGGAAGGTGCTGTCGATCTTGCCTTCAGCGATCGCGGTGTAGAGCGCGGGCAGGTAGCGCTGGACGTGGGTCTGGCCGGTGCGCAGCGTCAGGCCCTTCTCCATCAGCGCGCCCATCGGGAACTTGTCGACGAACCCGCCATAGACGCCCGGGATCGAGACCCGCCCGCCCTTGCGCGTCGCCATGATCGCCTGCCGGATGACATGCGCCCGGTCGGTCCCCATGAAAGTCGAGACCTTGATCTGGTCCCACACGTTGTCGGCAAAGGCGCCATGCGCCTCGAGGCCCACGCAGTCGATCGAGGCATCGGGCCCGATGCCGCCGGTCATGTCCTGCAGCGCCTCGTAGACCTTGCTCTGCTCGAAGTTGATCGTCTCCGCGCCGAACTTGCGGGCGAGCTCCAACCGGTGCGGGAAGTGGTCGATCGCGATCACCCGCTCGGCGCCCATCAGGAAGGCCGATTGCACCGCAAACAGGCCGACCGGCCCGCAACCCCAGACCGCCACCGTATCGCCCGGCTCGATCGCGCAGTTCTCCGCGGCCATCCAGCCGGTGGGCAGGATGTCAGTGAGGAACAGCACCTTCTCGTCCTCGAGCGAATCGTCGGGGATGACGAGCGGTCCGACGTCGGAGAACGGCACCCGCACATATTCGGCCTGCCCTCCGGCATAGCCGCCGGTGAGGTGCGAATAGCCGAACAGCGCGCTCATCGGCTCGCCATAGAGTTCGCGGCCGAGGTCCTGGTTGTCGGCCGGGTTGCCGTTCTCGCAGGCCGAATACTGCTGCTTGGTACAGTGGTAGCAGGCCCCGCAGGAGATCGTGAACGGCACCACCACCCGCTGCCCGACCTTGAGCGTCGAGCGCCCGCCGACCTCGACGACCTCGCCCATGAACTCGTGGCCGAGCACGTCGCCGGCCTTCATCGAGGGAATGTAGGCATCGTAGAGGTGGAGGTCCGAGCCGCAGATCGCGGTCGAGGTGATCCTGATGATCGCGTCACGCGGGTTGAGGATCTCCGGATCGTCCACCGTCTCGCAGCGCACGTCGTGCTTGCCGTGCCAGGTGATCGCCTTCATGCCTGCTCTCCCTTATCGGCGCCGCTCTTCTCGGCATGCTCGCGCCGGTTGCGCGCAGAGGTGGCGATCTCGCCGGTTTCCATCAGTTGCTTGAGCCGGTGCAGGTCGCGCCGGCTCTGGATCCGCGGCTCGCGCTGGAACAGCTTGGCCAGCGTCTTCCCGATCGCGCCGCCGGGCGGATCGTAGGCGATCGTCACCCGCACGATGGTCCCGCGCGGCCCCGCGTCGAGGAACTGTACCCGGCCCGAATTGTCGATCTCGCCGCCCGGTTCCGACTGCCAGGTCAATTCCTCGCCGGGCACGTCGTTGGTGATCCGCGAGACCCAGCTGTAGTGCTGGCTGCCGGGCCCCTTCACGGTCCAGGTCGAGCGGTCGCGGTCGATCGGCGCGATCGACTGGACATTCTCCATCACCGCGATGAGGTTCACCGGATCGCGCCAGAAGTCATATAGCTCGCGCGGCGGACGGGCGATGGTCACGGATTCCGCAGAAAGGCTGCGGTCCGGCTTGATCGTCTTCGAGGCGGTAGCGGGGGCATCGTCGGCGCCGCCGGGCTGGGCCGTGCGGTGCTGGAATTGTTGTGGCTGAGGTTCGGGCATGAGGCTTGGCTCCGCTTGAGCGAATGCTCCGCAAATGTACGGTAATTCCCCGGGTTTCTCCTCGAGGCGGCTTACCCGCCAGTCCGTTCCGGCGGGGCGACGAGATCGGCAACCGCCTCCTCGATCAGCTCGAGCGCGGCATGCGCGGCGAGCATGCGCACCCGGTCGCGGCCGAGGTCGCCATAGTGGCATTCGCGCGCGATCAGCTTGCCGCCCTTGGCCCGCGCCGCCACGTGGACCAGCCCGGCCTCGCCATCACCGCCCCCGTCGGCGAACCCGGTGATGCCCACGGCCACGCCCGCGCGGCTGTTCGCCAGCGCACCGTCGGCCATGGCCCCGGCCACCGCGCGGCTGACCACGCCGTGTCGCGCGATCAACACCGGGTCGATCCCCAGCAGCTCGCACTTGGCCGGCTCGGAATAAGTCACGAACCCGCGCTCGAATGCCTTGCTCCGCCCCGGCAGATCGGTCAGCAATGAAGCCAGCAGCCCGCCAGTGCAGCTCTCCGCCGTCGCCACCGAGACATTGGCCCCGGCCACCCGCTCCATCACCCGCACCGCAAAATCGGCCAGCGCCCGCGCCTCTTCCGGCAAGTCTCTTGGTTTCATGGGGCATTTGACGCTTGAGGAGGGCCCGTTGTTCCCCTCCCGTAGGCGGGAGGCTAAGCGAGACGTGGGCGCGCATCAGTGCATGTTAGGGGGCGTCAGAGAAAACTCTGGAAAATTCTTTAGGCACTGTAATGCTTGATCAAATGCCCGTTGCGCGGGCAAGCCCGTTCGGGCACCATGGCGTGGCAACGGTGAGCCCATAACATCATCCGAGTGTGGACCTCGGCGATGCGCACCTTTTGAGGTGCTAGGTTAGTGGCCCAAAGAGGGCTCACCGTTGCCGCGCACGCATCCATTGGATCGGTACGCCGCTTGCCTAGGCGCTATTGTGGCGCATCCTGATTCACGCGCAAGAGGTCACTCCGCTCATTACCCCCTAGTTGATGTGTGTGCGGTGTTCACAACCCCCAGCGATGACGCGCGATTCGCCGGAATCGCGCCATTGGAGCAGTGCGCAAGAGTCAAAGTGAATCTGTGAAGAATTTTTGCCCCGTGGACAGGTCGCGCCCAATCTTGACTCAGAACATGACTGGTACAGGAGATATAATCTCCGACGCCTCTGTGCGATTCCTCAAACCTCCGGCAGCGTCTGCTGCGCCACGCCCCACCCCTGCAGCCCCTTGCCCGCCGCCCTCTCGAGCAGCCTGTCGGCATCGCGGATGGTGAATTCGTGGGCACTGGCAAGGTCGTCCAGTTCGTCCCAGCTGATCGGCACCGCCACCGGCGCATTCTCGCGCGCCCGCGCCGAATAGGGCATCACCGCGGTCGCCCCCCGCTGGTTGCGCAGCCAGTCGACGAAGATCTTCCCCGCCCGCTTGGCCTTGCTCATCGTGGCGACGTATTTCTCCGGATCACCCAGCGCCAGCGCCGATGCGAACCGATGCGCGAAGTCGGCATGCTGGGCCCAGCTGTGCCCTGGCGTCAGCGGCACCACCACGTGGACGCCCTTCCCACCCGACAGCATGGCAAACGAGACCAGCCCGAGGTCGGCCAGCTTGCGCCGGATGTCCTTGGCCGCGCGCTTCACCGCATCGAATCCCAGCCCCTCGTCGGGATCGAGGTCGATCACCAACCGCTCGGGCGCTTCCACGTCGCTCGCCTTCGCGCACCACCCGTGGAATTCGATCGCGCCCATCTGCACGCACGACAGGAGCCCCGCCGCATCCTCCACGTAGATATAGTCCTCGAGGTGCCCGTCCTTCTCGGCGATCGGCACGTGCTTCACGGCAGGTCCGAAGGTCCCGGCATCGTGCTTCTGGAAGAAGCACTGCTTGGCCCGGCCCTGCGGACAGCGGATCAGGCTGATCGGCCGGTCGGCGGTCGTCCCCAGCATCAGCGGCGCGATCTTGAGATAATAGTCGGCCAGCTCGCCCTTGGTCAGCCCGCTCTCCGGATAGATCACCCGCGTGCGGTTGCTGATCTTGACCGGGCTCTCCGGGGCGGCGCCGGCGCCGTCGTCCAGATGTTCGGCTCGCTCGGGCACCACGTCCTTCGCCTGCTTGTCGGCGCGCAGGCCGACGAAGCTCGCGTGCCGGACCGAACCATCGGCGGTAAACTCGGCAAAGGCAACCTCGGCCACGAGCTGCGGCTTGAGCCAGGTCACCCCGCGCCGGTCGGCCTTGGGCACCTCGGCGGGGGCCTTGTCCGTCACCAGCGGGGCCATCGCCGCCGCCACCTCGCCCAGCAGCTTGCCGTCGAACCCGGTGCCGACGTTACCCTTGTAGGTCAGCTCGCCGTCCTCGTACTGGCCAAGCAGCAGCGAGGCGAACGGCCGCCCCCGCGCGCTCGAGGCCTTCCATCCGATCACCACGAATTCCTGCCGCCGGATGCACTTGACCTTGACCCAGTTGCGCCCACGCTTGGCCAGATAGCTGCCGTCGATCCGCTTGGAGACGATCCCCTCGCCTCCTGCGCGACACATCGCCTCGAACAGCTTCTCGCCCGCGCCGATCACGTGCTGGGCGAAGAACACCGGCGGCTGCGCAGCCCCCAGCAGCGCGCCCAACCGCTCCTTGCGCTCGAGGTTGCCGCGCCCGGTCAGGTCCTCGCCATCCAGCTCCAGCAGGTCGAAGGCATGGAACTGCAGCGGGTTATCTTCGCCCTGGCTCCCGTGCCCGCGCTTGAGCACCGCCTGCAGCGCCGAGAAGCTCGGGTTGCCGTCCTTGCCCGGGGCGACGATCTCGCCGTCGATCAGCGCGCGCGGCAGGTCCAGCGCGGCAAGCGCCCGGGCCAGTGGCTGGAACTTGTCGGTCCAGTCGAGCCCGTTGCGGGTGAAGACCTTAACGTCCTTCCCGTTCACCGCCACCTGCGCCCGGTAGCCGTCGAACTTGACCTCGTGCATCCAGCCGTTGCCCGCCGGCACGGCATCGACCAGCGTTGCCAGCTGGACCGGGCGGAATCCGGGCAGCCCTTTCACCCGCGTTGCAGGGGCCTTGCGCGCCACTTTCGCATTCCGGGCAGCGGCCTTGTCCATCTCGGCGGCGAAAGCCTTGCCGCGCTTGCCCTTGAGGCTGTGCGCGCCGTCCGCGTCCGCCGCGATCTCGGCCATCGTGCGCCCGGTCAGCACCGAGGTCAGCCCCCGCTCGACCAGCGTGTCGCCCGGCCCCGCATAGGCATCGGAGACCTTGCGCAACAGCCAGTTCTCGCGCTTCTCGCCGGGGCGCGGCTTGAGGCGGAAGATGATCCATTCCCCCTTCATCCGCTCGCCATGAAGCACGAAATGGAGGTGGCCCTTGTCGAGGTCCTTGGCGCTCTTGCCCTTGATCGGCTCCCAGGTGCCCTTGTCCCACAGCATCACCGTCCCGCCGCCATATTCGCCCTTGGGGATCGTCCCCTCGAACTCGGCATAGGCCAGCGGGTGGTCCTCGGTCCGCACGGCGAGGCGCTTCTCGTCAGGGTCGGCGCTCGGGCCCTTGGTCACTGCCCACGACTTGAGCACGCCATCGATTTCCAGCCGGAAATCCCAGTGCAGCCGGGTCGCGTCGTGCTTCTGGACGATGAAGCCGTTGCCCGCCGCCGCGGCGGGCGCTTCGCCGGAAGGTTCGGCGGTGCGGGTGAAGTCCCGCTTGCGGTTGTATTCGGCGAGCGCGGACTTGCCGGCCATCAGGCGCGCTTCCGCTTTGCCGGCGTCTTGGCCGCCGGCTTCTTGGCGGGCGCAGCGGAGCGCTTGCGGGCCGGTTTGGCCTCGGTCGGTTCAGGCGCGGACGCGCTGCCTCCACCGCCAACCAGCGAGCTTTTCAGCGCCGCCATCAGGTCGATCACGTTGCCGCCGCGCGGGGCCGGCGCCTCGACGTCCTCCAGCACCAGCTTGCCTTTGGCCTTGGTCTTCTTCTCGATCAGGCGCTTGAGCGCGTCCTCGTAGCGGTCGTGGAACTTGCCCGGTTCGAAGCTCCCGCTCTTCTGCTCGATAAGCGTCGTCGCCAGCTGGAGCAGCTCGGGCTGGGGCTTGTCCTCGCCGATCTCGGCGAAGAACCCGTGAGCCTTCTGCACCTCGTCGGCATAGCGCAGGATCTCCAGCACCATCCCGCGCCCGCAGGGCTTGAGCGCCACCAGATGCTCGCGCCCGCGCACCGAAATCTGGCCGACGCCCACCTTGCCCGAGCTTTTCAGCGCATCGCGCAGCACCACGTAGGCCTCCTCGGCGAGGTCGTCCGCGGGGACCACGAAATAGGGCTTCTCGAAATAGAGCACGTCAATCTCGCCGCTGTCGACGAACTGGACGAGGTCGAGCGTGCGCCGGCTTTCCACCTTCGCCGCCTCGATCTCCTCGTCCTCCAGCAGCACGTAGTTGCCCTTGGAAACCTCGAAGCCCTTGACGATCTCGTCCGGGTCCACCGGTCCGATCCCCGGCACCGTCTTCTCGTAGCGCACGCGCTGGCCGCTAGGCTCGTGGATCATGTTGAACCCGATGCGCCCGGCCGAGCGGGTCGCCGGATAGATTTCGACCGGGATCGAGACGAGGGCCAGCCTGATCTGGCCCGACCAGTATGCACGTGCTGCCATGCTCATGGGAGCGCGCAGGTCGGGGAATCGTTCCGGCTGCTCAGGCGGCCGGGATGGCCTCCACCAGCCGCCGGGCCATCGCCTCCCAGTTGTAGGTCTCGGCCGCATAGCGCGCCATTTCGGCCCCCAGCGCAGGGTCACGAGGCCGATCCAGCAGCGGCACGATCCGCGCGGCGGTACCCGCGGGATCGGCATGCCGGACGGGAACCGCACGCAGGAACCGCGCCGCGCCCGGATCGGCCGCGGCGCTGTCCTCGCCGCAGATCACCGGCAGTCCGCAGGCCATCGCCTCCTGCACCACCAAAGGATAGCCCTCGCCCATGCTCGGCAGCAGCAACATCGCCGACTGGCGCAGCAGCGCGGCGACCCCGGCCGGCGCGAGCGGGCCCACCACATGCACGTTGGCCAGCCCCCATCGGCGCGGATCGATCGGCCCGCCGCCCGCCAGCACGAACGTCAGGTCCGGCCGCCGCGCAGCGCATTCGCGCACCACGGCCAGCCCTTTCTTGGCCACGAACCGACCGACGAAGGTGACCAGTGGACCCGTCACCGGAAGCTCCAGCTCGCGGCGCACGCGCTCACCCTCGCCCTCGGCGGCCACCGGATGGAAGATCGCGGTATCGACCCCGTTGAACAGGAGCTCCGGCGCGCGGCGCAGCGGCACCTCGGCAAAGGCATCGCGCACCGCGGCGCTGATGAACACCACCTGGTCCGCCGCGCGCAGCATCGGCCGTACGACCAGCGCCGCCGCCGTCCGCATGATCGCCCGCATCACCGGGTTGGCGAAGTCCAGCTCGGCAATGTGCTGGACCAGCACCACCGGCCGCCCCGCCCGCCGCGCCGCGATCAGCGCGGCGATCGAGGTGACGTAGAGCGCATCGTGCACGATCACCGCGTCGGCCGCCCGCGCCGCCCGCGCCAGCATGGCCAGCCCGCGCGGGGTCGGCACCGGCATCGGCAGCCCGGTCAGCCGCTCGGTCGGGTTCACGCAGGGCAGCGGCAGTGCGGTCACGCCCGCATCGTCCGGGGCCGGATCGGAGCTGCTGGCACTCCAGCCCAGCGCGTGCCCTGCCGCGGCAAGTGCGCGCGACAGGTGGCCCGCCACCCGCTCGATCCCTCCGCCATGGCTGGCGAAGAAGTGGGTCACCATCAGCAACCGGCGCGGTTCAGGCATGGGCGCGCCGGCGCGGCCGCGGGAGCAGCGCGGCGAGTTCGGCGTAGAGCGGATGGCGCAAGCCGCGCAGCGCCGCCAGCCACAGCACGGCGCCCGCCGCGATCGCGCCGCCCAGCAGCGTGAGCGGCACCGTCGGCGACCACTCCCAAACCGCCATCAGCCCCAGCGCCGGCGCGACGGTCAGCCCGGTCAGCACGAAACTGCCCGCATAGGCCCCGCGCATCTCGGCCGCGCTCACGCCCGCCATCTCGCGCATCTTCGGTCGATAGACCACGAACCCGAACACCGCATCGGCGATCCGCCCTGCGCTCGCCGCGGCCAGGCCGAACAGCGTCCCCACGGCAAACACCGCGAGGCCGATCCCCGCGCGAACGATCTCGGTCCGCGCCTGCCAACCGGTGTGCCCGGTCAGCACGCACAGCTCCCAGCTCATCGCGAAGCCGATCGCCACGAACTGGCTCAGCATCAGCACCGCCAGCGGCAGCGCCGCACCGTCCCACTGCGCTCCGTAGAGCAGGTGGACGACCGGCCCGGCGAGCACCGCCAGCCCGATCATCGCTGGCCACATCACCGCGGTGAGCAAGCGGGTCGACTGGAGGAAGGTCTGCCGCAGCGAACCTGTGGCGCGCAGCTCCGCAGCCATGCGCACGTAGATCACCCGGGTCGACAGCCCGTAGGCTCCGTCCCAGATCAGCATCGCAAGGCCCGAGGCGCGCGAATAGAGCCCCAGCGCGCCGAGCCCGAGCTGCTGGGCGATGACCAGCTCGGCTATCCGCGGCGCGATCACCGCCACTCCGCCGGCCGACATCATCTGCGCCCCGAACACCAGCGGGTCGCGCAGGCCCCGCAGCGTGAGCGCGCACCGCACGTGGCGCCGACCCGCGAGGCTGAAGCCGACCGCGCCGAACAACGCGGCCAGCACCGCGCCGGCAACGAAGCTCAGGTAGCCCCAGCCCGCCAGCGCCAGCCCGATCGTCGCCGCCGCGTTGATCGCCGACTTGGCCAGCTGTACCAGCGAGGTTCGGTCGAACTGCATCTCCCGCGTCAGCAGCGTCCCCGGGAGGAACTCGAACACCCCCAGCGCCGGCACCAGCGCGAGCAGCTGCAGCGTGCGGCACACCGCCGGGTCGCCGAACAGGCGGCCCCCCAACGTGCCCAGCAGCACCAGCACCGCACTCGCCACCAGGCTCACCAGCGCATTGGCGGTAAACCCTGCCGCTATTTTCGCTTCGGGCAGGTTGGCTTCACGGATCAGGTAATTGGTGATGCCGAACTGGGAGATCGCGCCCACCATCGCGCAGATCGCCATGCCCACCCCGAACACGCCAAGCTCGCGCGGCGAGAGCAGCCGCGAGACGATCACCGTGCTGCCCAGCGTCACCGCCGCCATCACCAAATGCGTGCCGTAGATCCACGCCAGCGAGGTGCGGACACCCGGCGGTTGGGACAGGCGTTCCGGGGCAGCCGCGCTCATCGTTCAGTACCAGTCGGCGAGGATCAGCCCGCGCACCGCGACCTTGCCGACCGGATCGCGATGGACGATCTGGCCCGACAGGGCATAGGCGAGCCGAGCCGGCACGGAGCGTTTCGACCCGACCAGCCGCTCGAGCCGCTCGCGTCGCGCGGCGGGCATTCGTCTGCCGAACAGCCGCAGCAGCTCCGCCGCCTGCCCGTGGATCGCATATACCGAGCGGCGCTCGCGCACCACGCGCAGGGCCTGCTTGAACTTCTGGCCGAGCCAACTCGTATCGAAGCCGACCACGTTGCGCCCATGCTGGCGGTAGAGCATCGACGGCTCGGGATCGTAGATCACCCGGCCGAGCGCGGCGATCACCAGCGCGCACCACCAGTCGTGAAGGACCGCACCGCGCTCCGGCAGCGCCGCCACCAGCAGCGCCCGCGCCGCGCGGTTGAGCACCACGGTGCAGCCGGTGGCGATGTTCTCGAACAGGATGTGCTGGAAGCTGGCGTCGCGCTGCGGCGCCGGGGTGCCGAGCACCGCAAGGTTGCCGTCGACGCAGGTGACGTTGGAGCAATAGAGCGCCGGCCCCGCCTCGCCCGCCAGTGTGGCAGCGGCACGGGCCAGCTTTTCGGGCAGCCAGACGTCGTCCTGATCGCAGAACGCGAAATATTCGGCGTCGGGCGCGGTGCGCAGGAGTTCCAGGAACGAGACGACGACGCCCCGGTTTGCACCCGGCTCTGCGCCCGCCAGCTCGGGCCAGGTCCCGGCATGGGCGCGCAGGATCGCGCAGGTCCCGTCGCGCGAGCCGTCGTCGCGCGCATGCAGCCGCACCTCCACGCCGCGCTGGTCGCGCAGGCTCGCCAGCTGTTCGGCAAGATAAGCCTCGCCGTTGTAGGTCGAAAGCAGGACGGCCACCGTCGGCAGCGACGGTGCCGCGCTATCAGTCAGGGCAGTCGGCTCAGTCATTGTCCGCCAATACCACGAACCGCCCGCTGTGCCCCGCCAGCACCGCCAGCAGGAAACCGGCAAGCATGGTCTGGACGCCGACCGCGCCGGCCACGGCGGCCAGCACAACCGGCAGGGTCGAGGCCGGCACGGCAAAGCCGCCGAGGGACCAGTGGACGCCGATGCCAAGCATCGCCACCACCGCCCCGGCCACCAGCAGCCCGCCGCCGACCAGCGAATGTTCAAGCGTCAACACGCCCGCCGCCTTGCGCACCAGCCACGGCAGGCGGCGATGGCCGAGCCGCGCGGTGTAGACGTGCCCGGCCAGCGAGGCGAGCGCGGCGAAGTGGCCGGTCGTCACGAAAAACGCGCCGACGATGGCCCAGTTCGCACCGAACCGCACCGGGCCGGGCAGCACGCCCAGGCCCCACAAAATCTCCATGCCCAGGATCAGCGCCCCGATCCCGGCCAGCAGCACCGCCGGCACGCCGAACGCCCAGGTCGGGCTCAGCATGATCAGATAGCGCAAATGCCGCCAGCCGTCGCGCCACGGGCGCAGATGCGGCGCACGGTCGCGCAGGTCGGGCGAGAGTGTGGCGGGGACCTCGTCGACGCGGATGCGCTTGAGCGAGGCCTTGATCACCATCTCGCTAGCGAACTCCATGCCGGTGCTTTCCAGCGCCAGCTCGCGATAGGCCTCGCGGCGGATCGCGCGCAGGCCGCAGTGGGCGTCGTCGATCCCCGAGCGGAAGAACAGGTTGAGCATCCCGGTGAGCAGCGGATTGCCGATCCAGCGGTTCTTCCACGGCATCGCGCCAGGCTTGATCCCGCCCTGGAAGCGCGATCCCATGCACAGTTGCGCCCCGTCGATCAGGCGGCCGATCATCGCCACGCAATCGGTGAAATCGTACGACCCGTCGGCGTCGCCCATCACCAGGAAGCGGCCGTGCGCGGCGTCGAACCCGCCTCGCAGCGCCGCGCCATAGCCGCGCGCGCTGACCGGCACGACCCGCGCGCCCAGCGCCTCGGCAATTGCCTGGCTGCCGTCGCTCGAGCCGTTGTCGGCGATCACGATCTCGCCCTGGAGGCCATAGGTTTCGGCGATCCGCGCCAGCGCGTCGTGGGCGTTCGTGATGCAATGGGCGAGCGAGAGCGCCTCGTTGAGGCACGGCATCACGATCGAGACGGCGATCGGCGCCTCGTCCTCCACCGCCCCGGATCGGGCGGGCGGGCTCGCGGCGATCACATCGAAGTGCTGCATCTTGGTGACTTCCCCCAGGTCCGGAAGTCATCTCTTAAGCAAATTGGTTAAAAATCCTTTGCTGCTGCCGTCCCACGGCCCGCGCCCCTTCGGAAATTCCCGTTATGCGGCGGAATGCCTCGCGGCAGCGCTCGATGCCGGACCGCCCCGCTCGCCGGGCGGTTGGTCAGCACAACCCGCCATTCAAAGGACAACTGCCCCATGGCCGATACCAGCGACGTCGCGACCCTCAACACCCTGATCGCCACGCTCTACGACAGCGTCGAGGGGTACGAGACCTCTGCCGGCGATATCCGCGACCCCGCGCTCGCCCGCCGTTTCACCGCGCGCGCCGAGGAACGCCGCACGGTGCTCGGCACGCTGCGCGAAACCGTCCGCCGGCTCGGCGGCACTCCCGAGGACGACGGCAGCCTCGCCGGCAGCGCGCACCGGGTCTTCGTGAACCTCAAGCAGGCCGTCACCGGCAGCGACGACCAGGCGATCGTCAACGAGATCGAACGTGGCGAGGACTACCTGAAGGGCAAGTTCGAGGCGGCCCTGAGCGCCGACGCGCTCTCTGGCGAGGCGCGGCAGGCAGTCCAGCAAGCGTGGGAATCGGTCCGCGCCGGTCACGAGGAGATGAGCCAGCTCAAGCATTCCATGCGCGGCTGAGCCGGCTCCGTTCGCAGCACGAGGCCCGCACCCCAAAACGGTGCGGGCCTTTCTTGCATTCAGCGGCGGCGCTCGGCGTCGCGCGCCATGGCCAGGTGGTGCTGGAGGTGTGGCAGCGTGGCGCGGGCGAGCTGACGCGTGGCGGGATCGCCCACGCGCGCCTGAAGCCGGAACTTGGCGATGTCCTTCTGGTGATCGGAGACCATCGCGCGGGCGAACTCGCGGTCGAACGCGGGCCCGGACAGCCGCATCAGCCGCCGCTGCAACTGCCGCGCCTCGGGCTTCACCGCATCGGCATCGACCCGCACCCGCATCTGCCGCGCCGTGGCGAGCGCCTGGCGACGCGCCTCGCCGTGATCGCGCTCGAGCGTGCGGCCCAGTTCCACCACCGCCGGATTGCGGCTGCGCTGCTGGGCCATTCGGCCGGCCGCGACCTCGCCGTTGTCACCCGCCACCGCATCCTGGAGGAAGCGGTCGGCGGGCGCGGCATGAGCCGTGGGAGCGGCGAGGGGCGCGGTGCTGGCGGCAAGGGCCGCGGCAACGGCCAAGACACTGTATTTCATGGCAAGTCTCTCCTGTTACGGGGTAGTCCTGCAACATGGGGCGATCGGCGCGGTTCCTGCCGGGGGACAGCCCGCGCCCTCAGGCTGGCGAGCCGCAGCCCCGCGCGCTAGGAACGCTGGCGATGCCCAGCCTCGTCCTCAACGACCAGCCCGTGGAGATCGCCGCTGATCCGGCGCTCCCCCTGCTGTGGGCGCTGCGCGACGTGGCCAATCTCACCGGCGCGAAATACGGCTGCGGGGTCGGCGAGTGCGGCGCCTGCATGGTGCTGGTCGATGGTCAGGCGATGCCCTCGTGCACGCTGACCATGGCCGAAGCCGAGGGCCGCAGCGTGACCACGATCGAGGGCCTCGCTCGCCGCGCACCCGGCGTGGCGCGCCATCCGGTACTCCAGGCCCTAATCGACGAACAGGCCATCCAGTGCGGGTTCTGCACCCCCGGCATCGCCATCGCGCTAGCCGGCCTGCTTGCCCATAACCCCCGACCGACCGACGCCGAAATTGCCGCGGCGGTGACCAACCTGTGCCGCTGCGGCGTTTATCCCCGGATTGTTCCGGCCGTCCGCCGGATCACCGGCCCGGTCGCCGCAACCACTGTCGCCTCCGCCTCGGCAGAGGGAGTTGAAGCATCGGAAGAGGGCGGAAATGCACCGGCCGCGCCGGGGACCGCCACTGCGGGCGAGTAGCGCCTCGGCCTGTCGGCGTCCGCGCTCGCCTTGTCGCAACAGTGTCTCCCTTCCGGACCCGCCGGCGCTGCTCGGCGCTTGCCAAGCAGCGGCAAATTTGCAATCCGCCGAAGCCCTGACGACTTGACGGGACCCACTGCCCAGATGACCTCTACCGAGCTTGCCCGCGAGGCGCTGCCCCAGTCTTTGAAGCGCCAGGTCAAGCGTATGCTCGGACCATGGGGCGTGTTTGTCGAAGGTTTCCTGCGGCATCCGGTGATGGTCGGCTCGATCATCCCGTCCTCGCGCTTCACCGTGAACAAGATGCTCGGCCCGGTGAAGTGGGACGAGTGCAAACTGTTCGTCGAATATGGTCCGGGCATCGGCACGTTCTGCCGCCCCGTGCTCGACCGCCTGCGCCGCGACGGCCAGCTGATCGTGATCGACACCAACCCGCTCTATATCGAGTACCTGCGCCGCATGATCACCGATAGCCGCTTCGTCGCGGTCCACGGCTCAGCTGCCGATGTCGAGGAAATCGTCCGCGCCCACGGCCACGACCACGCGGATTACGTGCTTTCCGGCCTGCCGTTCTCGACCCTGCCCGATGGTGTCGGCCCGGCCATCGCCGCCGCCACCCACCGCGTCCTGCGGCCGGGCGGCGCCTTCCTAGTCTACCAGTTCACCGCCAAGGCCCGCGACTTCATGGCCCGCCACTTCACCCGCATAGACAGCGGCTTCGAATGGCTGAACGTCATGCCGTGCTTCCTGTTCTGGGGCTGGAAGCAGGAAGACGACGAAGGCTGAGCCACTTGCCCATCCCCTTGCGGGGGAGGAGCTCAAGATCATGGCCCCCACGCAAAAACCCCGGCCGTAGCCGGGGTTTTCTTTTCTCTATCGCCTCAGGCCGCCTTGGCCTGCTTGGCCCGCTCGATCGCCTCGAGGGTGATCCGCTTGGCGTCCTCGGCGCCGCCCCACTTGCCGACGCGGACCCACTTTTCCTTCTCGAGGTCCTTGTAGTGGGTAAAGAAATGCTCGATCTGCTGGAGCACGATCTCCGGCAGGTCGCTCTTCTCGGCCACGTCGCTGTAGTAGGGGAAGGTCTTGTCGTCGGGGACGCAGACCAGCTTCTCGTCGCCGCCGTGCTCGTCCTCGAGGTTCAGCACCGCGATCGGGCGCGCCCGCACCACCGAGCCGGGGACGAACGGCGAGCGGGCGATCACCAGCGCGTCGAGGGGGTCGCCGTCGGGCGAGAGGGTGTGCGGCACGAAGCCGTAATTGGCGGGGTAGCGCATCGGGGTGTGCAGGATCCGGTCCACGAACAGCGCGCCCGAGGCCTTGTCGAACTCGTACTTCACCGGCTCGCCGCCCACCGGGACCTCGATGATCACGTTGAGGCTCTCCGGCGGATTCTCGCCGATCGGGATCATGTCGATACGCATGCAATACCTTACTGGATATGGCGACGCAGCGCGCCGCGCTGAGGAGAGAATCAGGCGATTAGCTGCGGTCCTGCTGCATCGCAACAGCAACGAAGGTCTACTCCGCCCGTTTCGGCCAGTATTCGTCGGAGCCGCTTCGCGGCCCGCCCGGGTCAGCCTCCGGTCGCCGCTCCGCCCAGCGCGTTGATGGTGAAGGCGATCACCCCGATGTTGAACACGAAGGCCGCGAACGAGTGGAGGATGGCGACTGCCCGCAGCCGCCCGCTGGTGATCGCCACGTCCGAGGTCTGGAAGGTCATCCCCAGCGTGAACGCGAAATAGGCGAAGTCGCGGTAGCCGGGCTCCGGGGTGGCGGGAAAGTCGAGCCCGCCGAGGTCGCGCGCCTCGCTGCCCGGCGGGGCGAGCGAGTAGAACTCGTGGGCATAATGCAGCGCATAGACCGAGTTGGCGAAGAGCCAGATCAGGAGCAGCGTCGCGATCATCCCCGCGATCGAGCCCAGGTGCCCGGCGCGCACCCCCGGCAGTTCGCCGGCGATCGCCGCCAGGACAACGATCGTCAGCACCGAGCTGATCACCAGCACCACGATCCGGTTGGCATCGTTGGCGTCGGCGCGGCAGCGGATCGCCTCGGCCTCGTGGCGCAGCACCAGCGGCAGCAGCGAGGCGAGGAACAGCGCCGCCGCCACGTCGAAGCCGAGCGCCAGCGCCTGCAGCCAGTCCGCGCCCAGCCAGCCGTGCACCACCCAGGTCGCCAGCGGCAGCAGCACGAGAAAGCCGATGAACCGCGGCGGCGCGATGCGCTTGCCGAGGAACAGGCGCAAGGGATGACGGGTGTGTTGCATGCCGGCTCCCTCAACGCCCCGCGCGGGTGCGCGACGCCAGCATCAGGTCGAGCCCGGCCGGCGCGGCCCCGGGGATCCGCTCGAGCCACGGATAGCGCAACCCGGCGTGATAATCGATCGGCACCTGCACATACTTGTCGGCCCGCTGCACGGTCAGCCGCAGCGGCTCGGTGCTCGATGCCGCCGCCACGATCGCGTCGCGCAGCACCAGCTCGTTGTAGGCCGTCCCGTTCACCGCGACGATCTTGGCATCGCCCACCACCCCCGCCTCGAACGCCGGGGAACCCCAGCGGCTGCCGGTCACCTTGGCGTCCTTGTCGATGGTGAGGCCCAGCGAATAGGTGAAGTTCGCGTATTTGCCGTCTGTGGCACGAGCCCGGTCGAACGGATTGGGCTCTGCCCGCCAGACGAGCCGGTAGCCCCCCACCTCGAACCCGGCGAGCGGCACCGGCCGTCCGGGCTGGTCGATCCGCTCGCCGAGGAACTTGGTCCAGTCGTAGGGGTAGACCTGGTTCAATGCGGCGATCACGTCGTCGCGGGTGTAGGTGAGCGTGCCCCAGTCGCCGTCGCGCATCCCGTAGAACGCCCGCGCGAAGTCATCGAGGCTGGCATTGTCGTTGGTCCCGGCGCGGATGATCTGATCGACCTCGAGCCAGACCAGCGCCCCTTCCCCGTAATAGTCCTCGCTGCGGGCCATGGACGGGAACGGCTTGGCCTTGCGCGCGGCGAAGATCGGGTCGTACGTCGTGTCCGCCACGCTGCGCCAGCCGCGCCCGGCATTGCCGACGAGGTTCCCCGCCACGCTCGCGATCTGCGCCAGCACCATGTCCTTCGACTGCACGCCCGAGCGCGCGGCGAAGACATAGCCCCAGTACTGGTTCTGCCCCTCGTAGATCCATAGGAGGTCATTGCGCATCGGCTGGCGGTAATCGGGCGTCCACAGCCCTTCCGGCCGGCGGAACTTGCCCACCCAGCTGTGCGAGAATTCGTGCGCGATCACATTTCGCGCCCAGTCCATCGTCTCCCAGTCCGAAAGCGCGGTGCGCTCCATCGTGTTCTCGCTCGATCGGTGATGTTCGAGCCCGATTCCGCCAAGCTGGTCGGTCAGCGCCAGCAGGATCGTGTAGTGGTCGAAGTGCTTTCCGCCGAACACCGCCAGCGCCTCATTGACCAGCGAACGGTAAGCGGAGACCCCGCGCGAATGGAGCGAGAGCAGCTTGGGCTCGTCTGCGACTGCCGCCAGGGTCACGTCGTTCCCGAGGCCCCAGGTCTGCGCATAGAGCCCGGCCATGACCGGCGAATCGACCAGCGTCTCGTAGTCGGTCTCGTCCCAGCGGCGCTCGCCGCCCTCCACCACGGCGCCGTCCAGCGCGGTGAACACGTGCCACGCGTCGGGGAAGGTCGCGCTCGGGCGGATGCGGATCCGGCGCGCGTAATGGCCCGCCGGGTAGAGGCTCATCTTGTCCCACTGCAGGTTCATCAGCGCGTCGCTGACCGTCACCCGCCCCTCGGCCGCCTGGCGCGGCGCGGTGTGGATGAACTTCGCGGTCACCGCGCTGGTCCCCGGCGGCACGGTCACGTGAAACGCGAAGACCTCGACCGGATCGCGCTTCCAGCTCAGCAACTGGTCCCCGGAATAGAACCTGAGGTCCACCAGTTCGGCGATCGTCCCGCGCGGCGCATGATTTCCCGGCAGCCACTGCGGCAGCAGCAGGGTCAGCTCGGTCGCCCCCGGAGCAACCGGAATCCGCTCGGTAACGCGAAACAGCCCGCGGACCACGTCGGTCGCATCGACGTCGAGCGTGATCGTCCCGGGATAGGCCACGTCCTGCGCGGCGGGCAGCGGCGGCGGCAGCGCCGGGGCCATCGGCGCAGACTGCGCGGGCGGCGCTGCGGTTTCGGCAGGAGCAGGAAAAGGAGCGGCCAGGGCCAGGACAAGCGCAGAGAGTGTGGCGGCGACCGGCTTCAGGTTCATCGCGCCGGAGAGTGGGCAAGGAATCCGGCACATGCAAGCGGTGCTTTTCCCCCGCGCCCGAAACGGCTAAGCGCGCGCCCCATGAGCGGAAAAGCAGGCATCGAGACACCCCAGGCGATCCGGGGCACCCAGGACATCTTCGGTGCCGAGGCCGAGGCCTTCGGCTTCGTGGTCGAAACCTTCGAGCGCGTGCGCCGGCTCTACCGCTTCCGCCGCGCCGAAATGCCGGTGTTCGAGAAGACCGCGGTGTTCTCGCGCAGCCTCGGCGAAACCACCGACGTCGTCTCCAAGGAGATGTATTCGTTCGA